>Ga0137369_10000347_pt1 | contig 39784 bp, 41 predicted proteins | sample SagtaG_12_FD_104918 | JGI IMG/M metagenome (GOLD analysis project Ga0137369, IMG submission 104918) | Vadose zone soil microbial communities from Sagehorn Ranch, Mendocino, California, USA - Sage1_L_113_16 metaG | ecosystem: Environmental > Terrestrial > Soil > Vadose zone | place: USA... | reverse complement strand
TTCGTCTTCCAGACTTTCAATCTGCTCCCGCGAACGACCGCCCTGCAGCAGGTGGAATTGCCGCTCGTCTATTCGGGCCTCTCTCGCCGGGAGCGCCGCGAGCGGGCCGCGCGCGCTCTGGAAGCGGTGGGTCTGGCCGACAGGATGAGCCACCATCCCAACGAGCTCTCGGGCGGCCAGCGACAGCGCGTGGCGGTGGCCCGCGCCCTCGTCAACAATCCTTCGATCCTCTTGGCCGACGAGCCGACGGGAAACCTGGACTCGCAGACGGGTGCCGAGATCATGGCCCTCTTCGATGACTTGAACGCGCGCGGCAACACGATCGTCCTCGTCACGCACGAGGAGGACATCGCCGCGCACGCCCGCCGGATCGTCCGGCTGCTCGACGGCAAGGTTCGCGACGATGGCCCCAACGAACGGCCCGCCCCGCGTCTGGGCGTCACGGCGCCGGCGCACTGACGCGCGAGTCCCGAGTCCAAGGTCCAGGGAAGCTCCTTCGAGGAGGGGGCAGGTCAGGGAAACCTCTCTCCCGTCATTTCTTGGGTACGAGGACCAGGGTGTGGACCGGGGGTTCGCCGATTCGGAAGTACCGGCCGTCGCGCCAGAGGGGGAGAAGGTTTCGGTAGCGTCGGTCGAAGGCATTTCCTGATTGGCCCGTCGTGTGGACGTAGAGGCTGCGTGAGAAGTCCGCGAGGTCCAGGATCTGGCGGTACGTCGGCCCGTCGGTCATCAGGAAGGAGCCATCCCGGCGGTAGGCGCCCACGTTCACCGTCGAGGCGTCGCCTCCAGCGCCTGTTTCGAGGCTGAAGACACCGCGCAGGAGCGGGACGCGGTCGAAGACACCGTGGCGGAAGCGGGCGCGGTGGAGCCGCTGCCAGTTCCACCGGGAGGAATCCTCGCCGAGGCGCCCCCGGAGTGTCTCGAGAGCTCTGGCGAGGGTCATCGATTTGAATACAGCGCAAGTCTCTTTTTGGGACGTCCGGACGTCATCGCACCAGGCCGAGTTTGTCTTGAGCGCGTTGACGAGGAACCGGGACCGGACGTTGCCAGCCGGGACGTCCTTCAGCTCGTCCTGCGGCATCTCCGAAAGCTTCGCGTACCAGGCGGCATAGATGCAGGCCGGCACCGAATCCGGAGAGAATTCCCCGTCCCAGGCTCGCAGGCTCGCGAGAGCCCGGGCCGCCCCGGCGTATTCCGGGCGCGTCTCGAGCAGCAGCGGCAACAGGTCGGCGGCCTGATACGAAACGTGGTCGAGCTGGATTGCGCCAAGGTCCTCCGGGGCCCACAAGGGGCGAGAGAGAAGAAGATCGGTGATCCGCCGCGCCCGGTAGGGCTCGGGCCAGTCCCGGGTCACGGAATGCGGATAGCGCTCCGAGGCGACACGATTATTTGCCGTGACGAGGAAGCCGCGCGGCGGATCCAGAACGTGGGGGAGCTCCTCGAAGGGGATATAACCCGACCAGTCGTCGGCTCCGCCGCCCGATACCGGCAGCAGCCCGTCGGCGCGGGGACGGATCGGGATCACTCCCGAGCCCGTGTAACCGATGTGCCCGTCCACGTCCGCGTAGACGAGGTTCTGCGCGGGCGACCGCAATCGTGAGGCCGCCGACAGGAATTCGTTCCAGCCTCCCGCGACGTTGATCGCGGCCAGCGCCTCGGCCGTCGTGTCCTGCGGGTCGAGGCCCGTCCAGCGCAGCGCCACTGCCGGGGTGCCGAGAGTTTTCGCGCCTTCCAGCGCGTCGGTGACAATCGGGCCGTGCACCGAGGAGCGGATCTCGAAGACGAAATCCGGATCTCCCCGCACGCGGATGGTCTCCGTGCGCGTCTCGAACGTCCGCCAGACGCCGGCGTGGAGATAGCGTCGGCCGTCCTTCGGGTCGGTCTCCTCCAGATAGAGGTCCTGGACATCGGGCTCCAGGCTCGTCAGCCCCCAGGCGATCCGGGCGTTGTGTCCGATGATGACGTTCGGGATGCCCGGCAGAGTCGCCCCGGCGACCGAGAGGCCGGGCGCCTCGAGACGAGCCAGGTACCAGACCGAAGGCGTCCGCAGGCCCAGGTGCGGATCGTTGGCGAGGATGGGCCGCCCCGACTTCGTGCGCGAGCCGGCGAGGACCCAGGAGTTGCTCCCCGCGGTCTCCGCGCCGAAATCCAGCCCTTCAAGGAGCGCGAAGCGATTCTTGAGGGCCGTCCACGGAGCGGGAGGCGGAAGGCGGGAGGCGGGAAGCGGCGCCGCGTTTCGGAAGTCCCCGTTCCACTCTTCGTCGCGGAGGATCGTCGGCTCGGAGGGAACCCGTGGCAACAGTTCCGCCGCTCGCGCGGCTCCGACGGCCCCGACAAAGCGGGCGCGGCGGATCTCGTCGGCGGCGTTGACCGATGCCAGGTCCCAGGCCATCATCTTGGCCCACACGAGACAATCGGCGGCGCTGAACAACTCGGGAGAAAACCGCAAAAGGCGAAACTCGATCGGTCGAGAGCCGGATGTGGCGAGGAACTGGTTGACGCCGGCCACGTAGGCGTCGAGCTGGGCCCGGGCGCCCGGAGCGAGGCTCCGGAGGGCCTGCTCGGCCGCGCGACGGAATCCGATGGTGCGCAGGAAGCGGTCCGTCTCGACGAGTCTCTTCCCCAGGATCTCCGAGAGCCGGCCCGAGCCGATGCGCCGCTGAAAATCCATCTGCCACAGCCGGTCGCGGGCGTGGACGTACCCGATGCCGAAGATCGCGTCCAGCGGGCGATTTGCGCGGATCGTCACGATGCCCTGAAGGTCGGTTTCGATCCGGACGCGCTCCACGATGCCTGCGACGCGTTGCGTGCCGCTCTCGCGTGGAAAGGTCGAGCGGACCGCCCAGGCGCACAGGATCGCCCCGGCCGCGGCCAGGGCCGTCAGAGCCAGGAGAGCCGCGCGCATTCGGACGGCCGAACGCTAGCGCGCCGGCTTTTCTTTCTTCGTCTGGGCGGGGCCGGGAACGAGCGGGCGGATGATCTGTGAGAGAAGATCAGGCCGTGCCATGTCCCGTTCTAGATGCGGGTACCGCTCGAGACCAGCGTAGCCGAGCCGGAACGTTTTGAAGAAATCTCCATTGTCCACGAGCAGCTCGATCGGATGCGACCCGGACCGAGCGATGGCGTCGCGCAGGATCGCGGGACTCCAGCGGCGTCCGTTGACGGCCACGAGCTTCATTCCCGGTCCCACGCCCGCGGCGGCGGCCGGCGATTGTTGGTCGGTGTCGGCGATCGAGCCGTCCTCGCGCACGGAAATGCCGAGCGAATAGCGCACGTCGGTGATCTTGCGCGCGTCCTCGGCCGCCCTCTGCATGTCCGGAATCTCCCGAGTGTAGACGAGCTTCCAGCCGCCCTCCGCGAGACCGGCCAGCGGGGCCGCCGGCCTGGTCGAATCCAGGCGGGTCCTCCAGAAGCTCTTCCAGTCGTAGGGGAGGATCCGGTTGAGCGTCGCGACCACGTCGTCGAAGGTGTACGGGACCACGCTCGGTGCGCCGCTCTGCCCGCCGAGGAAGAGACGGCAGAAATCGTCGAGGCTCTTCTTGCCGCTGCTCTCGCGGCGGATGGTTGTGTCGGCTTCCAGCCAGAGAAGCTCGCTCTCCGGATAGAAGTCCACGCCGCGCCGCCAGGCCGCCCAGTCCGAACGCGCTCCGTAGAGGATCTGAGCGGCCACGGCCGTGTCCTGGAGGGGCCGCCAGGCACGTCCCTTCTGGTGGTCCATCTCCGCCGCGGTCAGGGCCAGCTCCTCGCGGTACTGCTGCGGAGTCAGGAGGCCGCTGCGCGCGGCCAGAATTTGCCCGAGGTACTCGGTCAAACCCTCGTAGACCCAGAGAAGGTCGCCGTGCATCGGCTCCTGGAAGCTCCCGATCGCGAGGTCCGCCGGCCGCCGGTACTTTCCGTTCCAGGAATGCGTCATTTCATGCGGAAGAAGCCCCGCCATCAACTTGCGCCGATCCGCATCGATGAGCGACCTTTCGTCGACGCGGTCGTCGCTCGATTCGTGGTGTTCGAGGCCGAAGTGGGCCGTGTGGTCGGAGAGCGTGAGCAGAAAGTCGTAATGGCGATAGTGCCGCGATCCGTAGAGGGCGCCGGTCTCGGCGACGAGCGAGCGGTATTGCGCTTCGAGTTCGGGGCTCATCTCCAGTGCGGCCTCGCTGTCGGCCGCGATGTCGAGCCGGTGGACAGGAGGCTCCCGGGTCAGAGTGATCACGCGCAAATGAGCTCCGGCCAGGACCGGTGAATCTACGAGCGTTGCAAGCGAAACAGGCTCGAACCGGATCCCTTCCGCCGACTGCGCGGCGGCGTCCAGCGCGCCCGCCCACTGCCACCCTTCCGGCAGCCGCAGAGAGGCCGCGAACGAGACCTCGTCCGGCTTCCTGGCCACCGGATAGAGCAGAAGCTGGTTCCAGGAGATCAGCGTGAGGTTCGCAGTCGCGGAAGAGCCGGAGGAAAAGCCGCCCGTCTCGGCGGGCGAGACATAGTCGAGTACCGCCTCGACAGACTGTGCTCCCGGTGGAACTTCCACGCTGAAGAGATACATGTCCGCGGGGTCCCGCTTCCAGGGAATCGGGTTCTTGTCCGCGGAAAACTTGAGCCCGACCAGATCCGCGATAGGCCCCGTCGGGCCGTGCTCGCCGGGAATCCACTTCGGATAGGCGAGGGTCAAGGCGCCCGGCGCCGCCGGAAAAGTCAGTTTGGCGTGAAAGATCTTCCTTGGCGCTTCGCGCGCGTCCACCTCGAGCATCACCGGGCGGTTGTCGGCCGCTCGCAGCGAGGACACCGCGACCAGAAAGAAAGACACGACCTGTGCGAGAGGCAAACGCGAGCTCATCTTGTCGCTCCCGATCGTCAGCTTAGGAAAGTCGCACGCCTCCTGCAAGCGGACAATTCCGAAGCCGGGAAGGAGGGCCGGATGGCGCCTCCTCGAACCTGGAAAGCACCATGACCGGCTGCGGGCAGGACTCCCCTCGGGTCGCCGTCCAGGCGTAATCAAAAACGAGGGCCGGCGTTGAAGCCGGCCCTCGTGTGGCAACTGGTCGAGCGGTTTCGGCCGTCCGAATCCGTCGGTGACGCGCGATCTGTCAGATCAGATTAGCCCTGGCTCCTCCGCAACAGAACGTAGCCCAATCCCGCCAGCAGCAGTCCCAACGCCAGCAACCCTGATTCGGACAGCGTGGGCACTACGACTCCCGGCGTAGGTGTGATTATCCCTGTCGTCGGCGTGAAGCTCGCGGGAGGCGTATTCGTCGGCGTATTGGTCGGCGTATTGGTCGGCGTATTGGTCGGGGTGTTGGTCGGCGTGTTGGTCGGCGTATTGGTTGGGGTGTTGGTCGGCGTGTTGGTCGGCGTGGGCGTGCAGGCAGGAACGACGACAAAACCTCCGGTGTCAGAATTCACGGCGACGCCCGTGTCCAAGCCAGTGCCGAAAACTCGATCGGTGAAGGAACAGTCACCCGTATCGCAGGGAGGCAAGGGCCCCTCGTTCATGATGCCACCGCAGGTATCCAGACGAAACCCCGTGACAGGATCTATGGTGCCCAAATGTTCGAGCGTAGTCACCTGGGTCCCCGTTGGGAGGGGGGGAATACTGTTATCGAGGATGAAGCAGGGGATATTTAGGGTGTCGCTGGGGGTCACCCCCGGGCATTTAGGTGGAATTTCACCTGAAATAGGTTGCGGATCAGGAATCACGTTGTGAACGGTGAGGCCGGTGACGGGATCGGTTAGGTCGAGGTTGGTCATCGTGTAAGAGCAGATCGCGGAGCCGCCCGACACGACACATTCCTTGGTTGAACCCATACCGCGGGGGAGTAAGGCCCTTTCCGTCCCTGCAACTCTTTCCGTCCTTGCGTTGCTCCTGCCGGTTTGGGCCGAGACGTAGGACAGGAATGCCAAGGGCAACAGAATTACAAGTAGCACACACCTTTTCATAGAACCCGCCCTCCTTCTTTCGATGGCTGAAGATTTTAGCACACTTCGTGTGATGGAAGGCCGGGTCGGTTTGGACCGCTCCCGCTCCCTCGACCCCCTTTCTGCCGGTGCTCAGGGCGGGGAGGTCCGTTCCGGGGCTCAGGCGTCGGCGCGAACCGAGAGAGTAATCAATGACGGCTCCGGGTCTTCAGACTCGGCTTCGCCAGGAAGAGCCCGAGTTGAAGGCGGTCGTTGAACCCCAGCTTGCGAAAAATGGCCGTCAGGTGCGCCTTGACCGTTCCTTCGCTGACGAGAAGCCGCGTGGCGATGTCCCGATTGCTCGCGCCCGCGCCGATGAGCCGGGCGATCTCACGCTCACGCGGGGTCAGCAGGGCAAGACGCCCGTCGGACCGGACGGGCGGTTCCGGGAGCTCCTCCGCGTGCAGCGTGCATTGCTCGACGAGCAGCGGGATCAATCGCCGCTCGGCCCAGATTTCGCCATGGCGAACGCGGTCTACGGCCTTTCGCAGCAATGGTCCGTCGATTTCTCTCTTGCAATAGCCACGGGCGCCTGCCTTGAGGCCCGCGATGCCCTCCCTGTCATTCGAGGCGGAGGAAATCACGATGATCCGGACCTTTCGGGCGATGCGGCGAATGATCGAAAGGTCGGTGATTCCGCTCGAATGGAGAAGCTCTGCGTCCAGCAACACCACTCCCGGGTTCAGTCTCGAAATCGTCCTGTCCAGGGATTCCCACCGGGCGACTTCGTGGGTGGAATAGGTGCCTTGAAGATGTTCCTTGATTTGGCCGCGAAGATCAGACCGGGGACTCGCGATGACCACGGCCAGAGGATCAACTGCGCCCTGCTGTTCATCGGCGCAGCGCAGGGTGGTAAACGCGGAGACTGAAGGAATTTCCGGTGAGTTCATGGCATGGACATTCCCGGTCCATGATGAGGCGCCGGCAAGCCAGATTCCATTGGACCTAGGTATGGTTGGACCTAGGTATGGGGCACATGCTTCAGGGTCGTTCTTCCGCCCCAAATGTCTCAAGAACCAGCCATTGCAACGGCAGATCCGTCAGGGCTGGGAGGGAAGTGGATGTTAGCCTCACCCTGCTCCTGCCTGGATGGTCGAGTGCTGCGGCAGCCGGAGACCGCGCTTCGGAGGCAAGCTGAGGAACATCCTCTATCTTCATGGTTTCGCTTCTTCGCCACGCGGGCGGAAGGTCGAGGCGTTGAGGGCTATCTTCCAGCCGCGCGGCTTTCGAGTCATCGCGCCTGACCTGAATATCCCTTCCTTTGAAAGGCTCGACTTCCGCGCGATGTCGCGGTTCTGCGTCTGGGAATTGAAGAAGCACCTTCCGGCAGCCGTTGTCGGCAGCTCGCTCGGCGCGCTCGTCGCCCTCGAAGCCGGGCGGACCGCTCTGGCGGCCCCGCTGGTCCTGGTGGCGCCCGCTCTGGGTTTCGGCCGCCGGTGGGTCGAGAAACTGCCACCGGGCGATCCGCTTGCGTTCTTTCATCATGGAGAGGAGAGAGAGCTGCTCATCCACCGCCGCTTCTTCGAGGACATGGCTCGCGTGGACGCGGACGAGCATCCGCCGTCAACACCGGTGGTCGTGATCATGGGGCAGCAGGATGAAAGCGTCCCGATCGAGGTCGTCCGGGACGTCTGGAGCCGCTGGCAGGAGTCCGGCAGGCTTCGCGAAGGGTCTCGCTTCGTCGAGATCCCTCGCGGCGACCACGGACTGATCGCGCACGTGGACAGGATTGCCGGGGAAATTCTCGCCCTCACCGAAAGGCGGAGTCCTTAGTCCGTCGTCCTGAGTCCTTGGTCGTCCTGATTAAGGCGCCAGCGACCGCGGACCGAACACTAAGGACCAAGGACTAATATCAGCGCGATGGCTCTCGGCGGAATGGGACTCTTCTTGCTGGAAGCCAGCGCGGGGACTGCCTTGCTGTTGCTCTTCTTTCCGCCGCGGACTCTCGGAAAGGGCTTCTTCTCACTTCACGGAGCGCTGGCGTTCCTTTTCCTCCTGCTCGGAGCGCTGGTCCGCCCGGCCGGCCTGCCCCGGATTACCCCGGGGATCGCGATGGTGCTGCTTCTTCTCTACACGGCGGCGGCGCAGGCGGGAAGAGCTCTTTCCGCCCGGCCTGCTCTGGCGGCCGGCGCTCTGTGCGCCGCGGGCTCTCTTTGGCAGGTCGCGCTTCATGCTCCCCGCCCTTACGGGGACGCCTGGACGGCCGCCGGGGCGCTGCTGGGAGGATTGCTCTTTGGAGCCGTCCTCCTGACGATGAACCTCGGCCACTGGTATCTGATCTCTCGTTCGCTCTCTTTTCGACTGCTCGCCCGCGGGGCGGCGCTTTTCGCGGCGCTCGCCGTCAGTCGTGCCGCACTGCTTGCCGCCGCGGTCGTGATCGCTCCCAGAAGAGAGGCCCTCGCGTCGCTCCTGTCGCTGGAGCGGGACGCGCTCTTTTTTCTCTTCCGGATCCTCTGGGGGATTGTGGGACCGCTCGCGCTCTCCTATTTCATCTGGAAGACCGCGGACATGAGATCCAATCAGGCCGCAACGGGACTGCTCTACATCGCTCTCGTCTTCGTTCTGATCGGCGAACTGCTCTCCTCCTACCTGACCGTGGCGACCGGGTTTCCCGCATAGCGTGAGAGCGCGCTACTACTGTCCCGACTGCATGGAGAGTCGGGACCATGCGGGCGGCGAAGCGGGCTCCTTCTCCTGCGGCATGTGCGGCCGCTCCTACACCGCGCGATTCGAAGACGTTCCGGGCGGGGCGGGGGTCGAGCGCTGCGCTTTCTGCGGCAACCGCGCCTTCTTTCTTCAGAAGGACTTCGACCAGCGCCTGGGATGTCTGTTCATGGCGATCTCCCTCGCCGCCGCGCTCCTGGTCGGCTGGAAGTGGGGCTGGATCTGGTTCACGCCGGTGCTCCTCGCGACGGTCGTTGTGGATTGGATCGTCGCTACGAGGGTCCGTCCGGTTACGATCTGCTACCGATGCGACGCCGAGTACCGGGAGGTCACGACAAACCCTCGCCACCGCGGGTACGACTCGCACGTCGCCGAGCGGTACGCGCAAAAGAAGACCGTCCGCCGGATGCGCTGAGGATCCTCGACATCTCGCGGCGCATCGACGAAAAGACGGCCGTCTGGCCCGGCGACGTTCCCTTCCGCTGGCGCTCGACGGCGCGGCTCGTCCAGGGATCGCTCTTCGAATCCACCTGCTTCACGATGAGCGCGCACGTCGGAACCCACGTGGACGCGCCTTCCCACGTGGTCGCGGACGGGGAGCCGATCGGGCGCCTCGCGCTCGACGCGTTCATCGGGCCGGCGCGGGTCGTGGATCTGCCGGGCCGGGGGGAGGTGGGCCCGGACGCGCTGCCGCGCGGGAGCCTCGGCACTCCGCGCGTGCTCTTCCGGACAGGCGGGAAGGCGTTCCTCTCGCCGCTCGCGGCAGTGCGTCTCTGCGAGAGGGGCGTCCTCCTCGTCGGGACCGACGCCATGTCGCTCGATCCCGAAGACGCCGCGGATCTGCCGGTGCATCGCACGCTTCTTTCCCGCGCGGTCGCCGTCCTGGAGAACCTCGATCTCTCCGGCGCGCCGCCCGGAGACTACCGGCTGGTGGCGTTGCCGCTGTCCTTTAAAGAATTAGATGCATCTCCGGTTCGGGCAATATTAATTAAGGACTGAAACTAATTATCCTTATTATATTCGGGAATCTTCGATACACGGGGTTTGACTTGCTCCACACCCGCGGCTACTCTCCCCGGCCCATGCGGAGCCTGATCGCCTTCGCCGGAGTCTGTTTGATCGCGGCTTCGGCGACGGCCGGCGAGGGTCGGGTCGCGTTCACCGCTCCCGCGCGCGGGCAATCTCTTGCCGCCGGCACTGTCGTCGAGATCTCCTGGACCGGGGTGCCCCGGAACGCGAAGGAGGTCGAGCTTCTCCTCTCCCTCGACGGGGCCGGCGAGCCGCTCTGCGCCTGACGGAGCAGCTCTCCTCGAGCAGCCGGTCTTATTTCTGGAGCGTCCCGAACCTCTCGTCGCGGGAGGCCGCCTTCGTCCTGCGGATGGGGATCGGAGGCCGCGAGATCGAGAGCGCGCCGTTCGAGATCCTGCCCGTCAGCGAATTCGCCGACTATGCCATCGCTCCAGTGAACGCCTCGCCCCGATGAATATTCACCGAATAAAATAATGTTACTTTGATATATTTCTTTCTTTATTTAGGCTAACCGGAGATCTCTCCATCAGACCTTGTGCGGGTCCCGGCTGGCGCGGGAGTCAGGGGCGTTCCGGCGGGAACCACCCCATGGAGATGTCGTCCAGGAGGGTTCCGTCCGGCTGCCGGGCGCGTTGCCGGAACCGGCCCTCCTCGCCGAACCCGGACTCGCGGTAGAGCCGGATCGCGGGCTCGTTCGTGGCCCGGACGAGCAGCTCGACCTTTGCGACCCGCCCGTCGCTCGCTGCCCACGAGAGAAGATCGCCGAGCATCGCGCGGCTGACGCCGCGGCCGCGGTGGCCCGGATGAACGACGATGGTCAGCCGGAAGACGTGCGCGTTGGCGAGCAGCTCCATCGGGTCGAGGAAGGCGTGTCCGGCGAGGGCGCCGTCCTCCTCGGCGACGATGTAACGGCCGTGCCCGCGCAGGTCGGCAATCTTGGAGGCATAGGCGCTCGGAGGAATCTCACCCGGGCGGCCGACGAGAAGGCCCGGGATCTCGGCCGTCTCGGCCTCGGCCGCCGCGATGGACGCGGCGTCTTCCGGTTCCGCGACGCGCAGCCTCAAGCGTTCCCGGCGATCGCGTGGAGTTTCAGGGTGGTCGTCCAATTGCGGGCCGTCACGGCGTCGCCGAGAGCGTGGCCGACCTCCTTGGCGAGAGGGCTCGCGAGGATCCCCTCGGGACACCAGAGGTAGGCCACGCGCCTGCCGACGGCCAGGGCCTCCTTGCCCCACTTCCGCCCGGCCAGCGGCTTGAGCTTCGCGCGGTGCGCGGGGTCGTTCAAGAAGGCGACGAGCAGGCGAGAGGGATCGCGCGCGACCTCCAGGAGGGGATTCCCGGCGACGGCCGCCGCGAGCTCCACGGCGCTCAGGACTGTGATCCTCGCGGAGACGCCGACCGCGGAAGCGAGCCTCTTCTCGAGGCGCGAGGCGGCCGTGGCCGGGACAGCGCGGTCGCTCGTGAAGACGACGTTCCCGCTGTTGCCCAGGGTCCGGACGTCCCGGTAGCCCAGGTCCTCGAAGAGCGTCCGCAGGTCCGCCATCGCCACTCTCTTGGCGTGCCCGACGTTGACGCCCCGTAGCAACGCGACGTGTCTCGCGGTCATGCTTCCACCCGTTCAGGGCTGCGGAGGCCAGCTCTTCCATGTCGCCGGCGAGGGATGACCGCCCGGGCCCGGTTCACGGCGACGTGAAGGGGAGCGTCTGCGCGGCGCGGCGTGCCAGGTCCCAGAGAGCGGCGGGGAAGATGCCCAGGACGAGAATCCCGGCGGCGCAGAGGGACAGCGCCAGCCGGTCGGCGATAGCCATCGGTGCGGGGCCCTCCGGCTCGACGGTCTCGCGCATGTACATTAGATAGACGACCTTCAAGTAGTAACCGATCGAGATCAGGCTGTTGAGAACCCCGATGACCGCCAGCGCGTAGAGACCCCTCTCAATCGCCGCCTTGAAGACGAAGAACTTTCCGATGAAGCCCGCAGTCGCTGGTATCCCGGCGAGCGAGAAGAGACAGAGGGCGAAGACGGCGGCGGGAAAGGGGGAGCGCCGCCCCTCGCCGGCGAGAAGCCCGATGGGGTGGGGCTTCGTCTCGTCGCGGTACAGCGCCGCCACCGCGGCGAATGCACCGGCGTTGGAAACGAGATAGGCGAAGAAATAGACGATGACGGCGGCGAGGGAATCCGCGCCGAAGACGGCGAGCGCGATCGTGACGTATCCCATATGCGCGATCCCCGAGTAGGCGAGGAGCCTTTTCACGTCGCGCTGCGCCAGCGCGACGACATTGCCCAGAGTCATCGAGAGAATTGCGAGCGCGGCCACGCCCGCGCGGAAGCGGTCCGGCATTCCTTCCTGAAAGACCGCCGTCAGGACTCGATAGAGCACGAGCAGGCTGGCGCCTTTGGGCGCAACCGAGAGATACGCGACGGCGGGCGTGGGCATTCCCTGGTAAACGTCCGGAGCCCATCCATGAAACGGGGCGAGCGACATCTTGAAGCCGAACCCGACGAGGAGAAGGAGCAGGGCGAGGATCACGAGCGGATCGCCGGCCAGCCCCGGCTGGGCCAGCGACGAGATCTTCACACTGCCGCTCTTGCCGAAGAGAAAGACGATGCCGTAGACCGTGAATGCCGAGCCGAGAGCGCCGGTCAGAAAGTACTTCAGGCCAGCCTCGGAGGAGGCCTCGATCCCGCGAAAGAAGGCGGCGAGGACATAGAAGCAGAGGGAAAGAGTCTCCAGGCCGATGAAGACCGTGAGCAGGTCGAGCCCCCGGGTCATGAGGGAAACGCCGAGATGGCCCCAGAGGAGCAGCGCGTAGAACTCCCCCTTCTCCTCGCCCGTGCGCGCCAGATACGGCTTCGCCACGAGAATCGCGATGGCGGCGGTCGCGCCCAGAAAGAGTCCGACCGCTCGCGTCAGCTCCGAGGTGTCGAGGCGGCCGGCGAACGTCGCCCCCAGCGGCGCTCTCAAGAGAAGATAGAGAGACGCGGCGATCGCTGCCAGCGACAGCGTCGCGAACCAGCGCCGCGTCGAAGGCGCGAAGGCGTCGAGCAGCACGATCAAGCTGCCCATTGCCGCGAGCGCGATCTCCGGCGCGATCGCCCTGAGGTCCTGCGCCCACGCGGTCACCGCGTGACCTCAGCCGAGGCCCGTGGTCGGCCTTCGTACCGCAGGGACGGGGCTTGTCCCCGCCCGCCTCCGGCCTGGATCCGCTTCTGTGTCACCGATTGCCGCACCGCCTCGACGGACGGGCCGAGCCGGGAGAGCACGTCATTGGGGCGGACGCCGATCCAGATCATCAACACCACGAGGACGGACGCCGCCAGGAGCTCGCTCTTGCGGATCTCCGGGATCGCTCGGTTCTCCTCGTGCGTCAGAGGATTCCAGAAGATCCGCTGGACGAGCGACAGCATGTAGACCGCCGAGAGGATGACGCCCGTGGCCGCCGCGACCGACCACCACCGGTGCGGCGAGGTCCAGGTCCCGACCAGGATCAGGAACTCCCCGACGAAGCCGTTCAATCCCGGCAGGCCGATGGAGGACAGCGTGGCGATCACGAAGAGGGCCGTCGTCACCGGAACGACGCCCGCGATCCCCCCGTAGGCCGAGATCTCGCGGGTATGGCGGCGCTCGTAAAGGACTCCGACCAGGAGGAAGAGCGCGCCGGTCGAAAGGCCGTGGTTGATCATCTGCAGGATCGCGCCGGAGAGCGCCGTCGCCGTGAAGGCTCCGATGCCGACTACCACGAGCCCCAGATGCGAGACCGACGAGTAGGCGACCAGGCGCTTCATGTCCTTCTGCGCGTACGCGACCATCGCCCCATAGATCACGCCGATGACGCCGAGCACGCCCACCCACGGCGCGTAACGGGCGGCGGCATCGGGGAAGAGAGGCAGCGCGAAGCGCAGGTAACCGTAAACGCCCAACTTCAGAAGAACTCCCGCGAGGATGATGGAGCCCGCCGTCGGGGCCTCGGTGTGCGCGTCCGGGAGCCAGGTGTGGAGCGGAAAGACCGGCACCTTGATGGCGAAGGCGAGCGCGAAGGCGAAGAAGAGGAGGGCCTGCGTCGAGGAGGGGAGATCGAGGCGCGTGAGATCCGCGAGCAGAAAGGACCACGCCCCCGTCGAGGCGCGGTGGCGCACCGCCAGATAGAGGATCGCGAGGAACATCAGGAGGCTTCCCGCCATCGTGAAGAGGAAGAACTTCATGGCGGCGTAGATGCGCCTCGCGCCTCCCCAGATGCCGATGATGAAGTACATCGGCACGAGCATCACTTCCCAGAAGACGTAAAAGAGAGCGAGGTCGAGCGCGGCGAGGCTCCCGATCATCCCGGTCTCGAGCATGAGGAAGGCGATCGAAAACGCCCGCACGCTCTTCTCGACGTGCGTGACCGAGAAGAGGAGCGACACCGGCGTTAGGAGCGTGGTCAGGAGGATCAGCACGAGCGAGATGCCGTCGATCCCGACCGAGTAGGAGATCCCCAGCGACGGAATCCAGGCCATCCGCTCCGAGAACTGGAACCCCGACGCTGCGACGCCAAACCGCGTCCAGAGCGGGACCGACAGCGCGAACTCCACGACCGAGACCGCCAGCGCGAACATCTTCGCCGCCTTCGCCTGCGACTCCGGAAAGAACAGCAGGAGCGCGGCTCCCGCCGCCGGCACAAAGACGACGAGGGAAAGCAGATGATCAGCGAAGAGCTCGCTCATGGCGCGCCGAGACTCCCGACCCTCGACTCTCGCATCTCGACGGCCACTACACCGCCCCGATCACGAAGAGCATCAGGGCAATCAGTCCGAGGAACAAACTCAGCGCATAGTTGCGGACGTTTCCGGTCTGGAGGAAGCGAAGCAGGTCCCCGACGAGCTCCACCAGGAACGCTCCGGCGTTGAGGATCCCGTCGATCACGAGCACGTCCACGACCTTCCAGAGCATCCGCGCCAGCCAGTCGAACGGCCGGACGAAGAGAAGGCCGTAGAGCTCGTCCACGCGGAACTTCTCGGCGAGGAGCGCGTAGGCCGCCGGGAACGAGGCGGCGATCCTGTCGGGGACTCTTCCCTGCCCGCGGACGTACCAGCTGCGGGCCAGCAGCAGACCCGCCACGGCCGCGGCGACCGAGACGCCCATCAGCAGCCATTCGGCGCCGTGGGAGAGTCCCGGCTCGGCTCTCTCCGCGGCGGAGGCAAGCGGCAAGAGAATGGGGGAGAGAAACGCGGTGAACCGGTCGAGGTTCTCTCCGAAGACCCGGGGCAGTCCGATCCAGCCCCCGACGAAGGACAGGATGGCCAGGACAACCAGCGGCGCCGTCATCGACGGCGGGGACTCGTGCAGATGATGTTCCTGCTCGGGAGTGCCGCGGAAGCTCCCCTCGAACGTCAGCGAAACCAGCCGGAACATGTAGAAGGCCGTCAGGCCGGCCGTGAAGAGAGCCAGGCCCCAGAGGACGTATTGCCCGTGCTCGAAGACGCTCCCCAGGATCGCGTCCTTGGAAAAGAACCCCGCCAGCGGCGGGATCCCCGCGATGGCCAGCGTCGCGATCAGAAACGTCCAGTACGTGATCGGGAGCTTGGACCTCAGGCCTCCCATCCGGCGCATGTCCTGCTCGCCCCCCATGGCGTGGATGACCGAGCCCGAGCCCAGGAAGAGGCAGGCCTTGAAGAAGGCGTGCGTCAGGACGTGGAACATGCCGGCGACGTAGGCCCCGACGCCGCAGGCCAGGAACATGTATCCGAGCTGGGACACCGTGGAGTAGGCCAGCACCTTCTTGATGTCGTTCTGCGCCACCGCGATGATGCCGGCGAAGATTGCCGTCACGGCTCCGACGACCGCGACGGCCGCCATCGCCTCGGGCGCCAGGCGGAACAGGACGTTGCAGCGGGCGACCATGTAGACGCCCGCCGTCACCATCGTGGCGGCATGGATGAGAGCCGAGACGGGAGTGGGTCCGGCCATCGCGTCGGGAAGCCAGACGAAGAGGGGCACCTGCGCCGACTTGCCGACAGCGCCCAGGAAGAGGCAGAGACAGACGAGCGTGAGATACGGCGCGTACTTTCCGGGATCGGCGGCGGCCGCCGTGAAGACGCGGTCGAAATCGAGCGAGGAGAAGAGCGAGAAGAGCCCGAACATGCCGAGCAGGAACCCGAAGTCGCCGATGCGGTTGACGACGAAGGCCTTCTTTCCCGCGTCGGCGGCATACTGCCGCTCGTAGTAATAGCCGATCAGCAGATACGAGCAGAGGCCCACGCCCTCCCAGCCGACGAACATCAGCACGAAGTTCTGCGCGAGCACCAGGATCAACATCGCGAACATAAACAGGTTCAGGTACGCGAAGTAGCGGGCGTAGCCGGCCTCCGTCTCGTCGTGCCGCATGTAGCCGACCGAGTAGACGTGGATCCAGAAGCCCACGAACGTGACGAAGGACGTCATCAGGGCCGAGAGGGGATCCAGGCGCATCGCGATTTCCGCGGAGAACCCGCCGGCCGAGAACCAGGGAGCGATCCTCTCGACCACCGCGGAGTGGTCCCCCGCGAAGAAGGGGACGAGGCGCGCGTAGGCGGCCGCCGTCGCAAGGCCGACCGCCCCGACGCCGACAGCCGACACGAAGCTCTTTCCCAGCCTCTTGCCCAGGAACCCGTTCACGAGGAACCCGGCCAGCGGCAGAGCCGGAACGAGCCAGAGAGGAATGCTCGCGCTCATCTCACCACTTCAACAGGTTGATCTTGTTGACGTCGATCGTTTCCTTGTGCCTGAAGAGGGCCACGAAGATGGCGAGCCCCACCGACGCCTCCGCCGCGGCGATGGCGATGATGAAGAAGACGATGATCTGCCCCTCGCGAGAGCCCATGGCCGAGCCGTAACCGATGAGCGCCAGGTTCGCGGCGTTCATCATGACTTCGGTCGAGAGGAAGATCGAGATCGCGCTGCGGCGCAGGAGCGCGCCCGCGAGGCCGATCGTGAAGAGCGCTCCCGAGGCAAGCAGGACGTCCCCGAGAGGGATCGAGCCGATCATGCGCCCTTCTCTCGTTGAGCCAGGACGAAGGCCCCGACGAGCGCGGCCAGCAGCAGGACCGAGAGGGCCTCGAAGGGGAGGAGGTATCGGGAGAACAGGAGCCGGGCCAGCGGGGCAACGTCTCCCGAGAGAGGGCCGAACGAAAGGGGCGCGCTCGCTCCGTGTGCGCGCAGCAGGCCGAGCAGCAGCCCCGCGAAGACGAGGAGCGCGGCGGCGGAGAGCCAGCGCTGGATGGGACGCTCCCGCCCGCGGGTCTCCTCGCCGACGTTCAAGAGCATGAGCACGAAGAGGAAGAGGACGAGGATCGCTCCCGCGTAGACGATGACCTGGATCGCCGCGATGAAGGGGGCCGAGAGCATCACGTAGCAGACCGCGAGCCCGAAGAAGGAGACGACCAGGGCGAGCACGCTCTTGACCGGATGCGGGTGCATGACCATCAGCCCGGCGAACAGGATCGTCAGCGCGGCCGCCGCGTCGAAGACCAGTCGCTCCATCCCTACGTCTCCGCCCCCTCACCCCCCGGGAGAGGGATGGGGCGAGGGCGACGCCGGCGCCACGCTCTCATCAGATCCACCGCACCAGGATGAGAGCCGCCACCCAGAGGAGGTTGACGAGCGCCAGAGGAAGGAGCGCCTTCCACCCGATGCGCATCAGCTGGTCGTAGCGAAAACGGGGGAGCGTCCAGCGTACCCAGATGAAGACGAGCACGAAGAAGAGAGTCTTGGCCGAGAAGATCAGGATGGACACGATCGCCCCGACGATGCCCTCCGGGTGAAACCCCGGGAGACTCCAGCCTCCGAAGTAGAGAGTCACCGTCAACGCGCAGGCGACCACGATGTTGACGTATTCCGCCATCATGAACATCGCGAACTTCATCGCGGAGTACTCGGTGTGGTACCCGCCGACGAGCTCGGCGTCCGCCTCCGGCAGATCGAACGGGACCCGATTGGTCTCGGCGAAGGCCGAGACGAAGAAGACCACGAAACCCAGAAACTGAGGCACGACGTTCCAGCGGGGAAGGAATCCCAGCCAGAGGCGCTCCTGGGCCCAGATGATGTCGGGCAGGCGCAGCGAGCTGGAGGAGAGGATCACGCCCGCCGCCGCGGTCGTCATCGCCAGCTCGTAGGAGATGATCTGGGCGCTCGAGCGCAGGCCGCCCATCAGCGAGAATTTGTTGTTCGACGCCCACCCGGCTAGCACGATGCCGTAGACCGAGAGGGACGTCAGCGCGAAAACATAGAGCACTCCGATCGAGAGGTCGGCTCCGATCAACGGGATGTCGCGCCCGGCGGCCGGGAGGCTGGCACCGTAGGGAATGACGGCAAAGGTCGTCAGCGCCGCGAAAACGGCGATGCCGGGAGCCAGGACATAGAGGACCTTGTCCGAGTTCGCCGGGATGACGTCTTCCTTGAAGAAGAACTTGACCGCGTCCACGGGGAGCTGCAGCAGCCCGTAGGGGCCCACCCGGTTGGGGCCGGGACGGTCCTGGATCAACCCCGCCCCTCGCCGTTCCGCCCACCCGAGCATCGGGACCACCGTCAGGATCACGCCCAGGGGAATCAGGACTCGGAGCGCGAGGATGAGCCAATCGACGGCGGACAAGTCAGATCGCTCCGACGGAGACGAACGTGCCCTTCTTCATCAGGATGCCGCCCTTCAGTTCCTCCTCCGTCAGGTCCGCGTATCCTTCGACCTGCTCCTGGATCTGGCGGCGAAGGTCCGTCGGCGTCCAGTTGCGGTCGCCGAAGCCCAGCGCGACGGCGAGGAGCAGCAGCACCTCCCAGTGCGCGCGGATCGGCGAAGCGGGCAGGAAGGCGCGATCGAAACGCTGCACGCGTCCCTGGACGTTGGTAAAGGTCCCTTCCTTTTCCGCCAGCGAGGCCGCGGGCAGGACCACGTCGGCGGCGCGCGTCAGCGCGTTGGCGGTCCGCGCCGCGACCGCCAGGAAGCCGGCCCGGCGAAGGATCTCCACTTTCTCCGGGTCGTCGGCGATCTTCGAGAAGGCCGCGTCCGCGACGAGGATGACTTCCGGAAGCGCCTTTCCCGACAGCACATCCTGGAGTCCGTAACCTCCGGGCAGCGGCGAAAGGCCCATGTCCTTCGCGCCGGCGAAGTTGGAGGCCGCGTGGGTCCCTTCGACCCAGACGGTCCTGGATTTCATGCGGCGAAGGCGGGATTCGTCCACGATCGCGTCGCGATTGCCGCAGGAGAGGTGATCGGCGATCTTCCGCAACAGGAAGTTCTCCTCGTTGGAGAGGTTGGCCGAGCCCAGGAAGAAGAGGCCCGTCGGCCCCGTGGAGTCTACTGTCCGCCGGATCTTCCCGGCAATCCTCTCGATCGCGCCGGGGACGTGGGTCCGGACCTCCGCGTCCCCTTCGCGCGCCGAGGCATTCTGGATGTCGCGCACGTTGAGGCTCTCGGAAAGGAATCGCCCGTAGTCGCAGAGCCAGTAGTCGTTGACCTCGGGATTCAATCTCGGCAGGAACCGGTAGACGATCGAGTCGCGGTTCTCGATCGAGATGTTACAGCCGATGTTGCAGCCCGGGCAGACCGAGCGCGCCTTCTCCAGATACCAGACGCGGCTCCGGAACCGGAACTCCTTGACGGTCAGCGCGCCGACCGGGCAGACGTCGGCGGCGCAGCCGGACCAGTCGTTGGCGAGAGGCCGGCCGTCGTGAGTCCAGACGAGCGTGCGCCCGCCCCGGTCCAGAAAGGTCAGCTCCCCGGTGCCGGCGATCTCCTGGCAGAAGCGGATGCAGCGAGTGCACTGGATGCAGCGCGTCATGTCGGCGATGACATGCGGTCCGATCATGGTTCGGTCGAAGCCCGCGTACTGCCGCTTCCTCTCGTCGTAGCGCGAACGCTGGTCCCCGTAGCCGAAGGAATTGTCCTGAAGCTTGCATTCGCCGGCCTGGTCGCAGATCGGGCAGTCGAGCGGATGGTTGATGAGGAGGAACTCCATGTTTGCGGCGCGCGACTGCACGACCTTCTCCGTCTTGGTCTTGACCGAGAGGCCCTCCTTCAACGGTGTCGTGCAGGCCGCCTGGATCTTGGGGATCCCCTCGATCTCGACCAGGCACATGCGGCACTGCCCCACGACGGAGAGGCGCGGGTGGAAGCAGAAGTGGGGAATCTCGATCCCGGCAAGCTTGGCCGCTTCGATCAGGTTCACGTTCCTGGGGACCTCGACGGGCTTTCCATCGAAGAGGACGGTATACGTGTCCTTCTGCGGAGGCGGCGGAGGAGAAGGGGGCGCCGCTCCCCCGGCGGGGCCGGGGATCGCACCGCCGCCTCCCGGAGTGATCGGCGTCTTCCCGCTCATGCCGTCACCAGCTCGCGGTCGCGGGCGCGAGGTCCCACGAGGCAGCGCTTCTGCTCGACGTGGTAGCGGAACTCGTCGCGGAACTTGCCGACGGAGGAGAGGACGGGCGCGATCGCGGCGTCGGCGAAGACGCAGATCGTCATTCCGTTGGCCATCTGGTTGGAGATCTTCTCCAGCAGGTCGATGTCGGAGATCCGCCCTTCTCCCGCCTCGATCCGCGTCAGCACCTTGTGCAGCCAGGGCGTCCCCTCGCGGCAGGGCGTGCACTGGCCGCAGGACTCGTGCGAAAAGAACTTGGCGAGGTTCTGGGCGGCGTCCACGATGCAGGTGTCCTCGTTCATGACGATGATGGCGGCCGAGCCCAGCATGGATTTCTTGGCGGCCAGCCCGTCGAAGTCGAGCGGGCAGTCCTCGATCTCCTCCTCCGTGAGCATCGCGGCCGAAGCGCCGCCGGGGATGACCGCCTTGACCTTCTTCCCGTCCTTCATCCCCTGACCGTAGTCGGCGCCGAAGAGGAGCTCCTTCATCTGCAGGCCCATCGGCGCCTCGTACACTCCGGGCCGGTTGACGTGCCCGGAGAGGCAGTAGAGCTTGGGGCCCGAGTTCTTCTCGTTCCTTCCGATTTTCGCGAACCACTCCGCACCCCGGTTGACGATGTGCACCACGCAGGCGAGCGTCTCGACGTTGTTGACGATCGTGGGCGCCCCGAAGACGCCCCAAACGGCGGGGAAGGGGGGCTTGATGCGCGGCTGGCCGCGCTTTCCTTCGAGGCTCTCGATCAGGCCCGTCTCCTCGCCGCAGATGTAGGCGCCCGCGCCGCGGTGCACGGTGACGTCGAGCGAGTAGCCGGAGCCCAGGATGTTCTCGCCCAGGTACCCCTTCGCGTACGCTTCCTCCAGCGCCTTCACCAGAATCCGGGCTCCCAGATAGAACTCCCCGCGGATGTAGATGTAGGCGCTACGGCACTTGATCGCGAAGGAGGAGAGGATGATCCCCTCGATGACCTGGTGAGGGTCCTCCTCCATGAGCAAGCGGTCTTTGAACGTGCCGGGCTCCGACTCGTCGGCGTTGCAAAGCAGGTAGACCGGTTTTCCCTTCGTGTCCTTGGGGACGAATCCCCACTTGACGCCGGTCGGGAAGCCCGCGCCGCCGCGCCCGCGCAGTCCCGATTTCTTGACCTCGTCGGTCAGCTTCTCCGGCGTCCAGCCTCCGGTCAGGACCGTGCGCAGGGCGGCGTAGCCGCCGTCTTCCAGGTACGTCTCGATCGACCGCGATCTCTCGCGGCCGACGCGCGCCAGGAGCACCTTCTCGCTCATCTCAGGCGCCCGCCGACAGCTTGTCCAGGAGCGCGTCGAGCTTTTTCTCGTCCATCGGCTCGTAGTACGTGTCGTTGACCATCATGGACGGCGCGCGGTCGCACCCCGCGATGCACTCGACCTCGACCACCGTGAACTTCCCGTCGGGAGTCGTTTCTTCCAGATTCACGCCGAGCCTCTTCTTGCAGCGCTCCAGGAGCCGCCCGGCGCCGGCCAAGTGGCAGGAGATCGAGGAGCAGATCTGCAGCAGGTTCTTTCCGACCGGGCGCAGATTGAACATCGTGTAGAAGGTCAACACGCCGTCCACGTGCGCGGGAGGCACCTCGAGGATCCGGGCGACCTCCTCAGCCGCCTCCTTCGAGATCCAGCCCCATGTCTCCTGCGCGACCCAGAGCACCGGCAAGAGCGCCGCCTGCCTGGTGGGATAGCGGGTCAGCATCTTCTCGATGCGCGCGCGGGCCTCCGGCGGGAACTCGGCCGCCCGCCCGGCTTCCTTGACGGAATAGCGGCGGCCGCTCACCAGTCGAACGCTCCCTTCTTCCAGAGGTAGGCGTATCCGACGGACAGGATCGCGAGGAAGACGAGCATCTCGACGAACAGCCACATTCCCGCCGACCGGAACACGATCGCCCACGGATAGATGAAGGCGATCTCGACGTCGAACAGGATGAAGACCATGGCCACGAGGAAGTAGCGGATGGAGAGGCGTTTGTGGGAGGCGTCGACCAGGGGAACGCCGCTCTCGTAGGTGTCGAGCTTGCGTCGCGTGGAGAGTCTCGGGCCCAGCAGGTAAGAGAGGAGCAGGATCACGCCGGCGATTCCGGCGGCCACGACCATGAGGAGGAGAACGGGCAGGAAGCTCTCTGGCATGAGATTCGTGAACTTTTTCACAAGCTTCTCGGAGAACGCAAGGGCAGTTCTCAGTGGTGAGCCGTGAGCTGTGAGTTCAGAAAAAGAAGACGTTCAACCGGTTCGCTAAGATCGGGTGGTGACCCTTGAGTTCCATCCGGTGGCTCTGGTGCCCGCGTATCAATCCGCGGGAACGGTCGAACCGGTGGTTCGAGCGATCCGGCGGCATGTGCCGCGGGTCCTCGTCGTGGACGACGGCTCGACCGACGCGACGGCAATGCGCGCGGCGCATGCGCAAGCTCAGGTCCTGAGTCTTCCCCAGAACTCCGGCAAGGGGAGCGCCATTCGAGCGGGTCTCGCGCGTCTGCTCGCCTCCGACGCAACGCATGTTGCGTTTCTGGACAGCGACGGGCAGCATGACCCGCGGGACCTGCCCGCGCTCCTGCAGGCGGCGAGGAGAGGAGACGACTTCGTCATCGGCTCGCGGATGGCGCGGCCCGAAGAGACGCCCACCGTGCGCTACCGCACCAACGAGATCGGCAGCCGCATCCTCTCGCGGATGACCGGGCATGAGGTCGAAGACGGGCAGTCCGGGTACCGCGTGATCTCCGCCGACCTCTTGCGCCGCCTGAGACTCTCCGCGCGCGGCTATCTCATCGAGACCGAGATCCTGCTCAAAGCCGCGCCCTTCGTCTCGAGGTTCTGTCACGTCCCGGTCCGCGCGATCTACGGCGGCCCCTCGCACTACCGGCCGTTCGTGGACACGTGGGTCATTTCCTGGGGCGCCGTGTACTACAAAGTGTTTGAGACGGACTGACGCCGGATGTCAGGCCGCCTCGAACACCCTGGGGCGCGCAGCTAGAATCCTCCTGGATGTCAGAGCCGCGAATCACTCCTCTCCGGTTCCCCGGCCGGGCGCCGCGGGTCCTGACGATTGACGTGGAGGACTGGTTCCATGTCTGCGGGGATGATTACTACTCCGATCCGCGGCGCTGGGAGAGCTTCCTGCCGCGGATCGAGAAGACTTTCCTCGCTCTGCTCGACCGGGTGGAGCAGGGCGGGCACCGGGCGACGCTCTTCTTTCTCGGCTGGATCGCCGGAAGGCATCCGGATCTCGTGCGTGAGGCGGCGCGGCGCGGGCACGAGATCGCGGTCCACGGCGATCTGCACCGGCGGGCCGACGAGATGAGCGGTGAGGAGTTCCGTGAGGATCTGCGCCGCGCCCGGGAGCGTGTGGAAGAGGCCGGCGGCAAGCGGGCGGACGCATACCGCGCCCCTGAATGGTCCATTCGACACGCCGGCCAGGAGGCGCTGGCGGTGCTGGTGGAGGAAGGATTCCTCTGCGACGCGTCGATGACGGCGGTCCCGCGGCTCGGTCGGGCGGGCAATCCGCCGGGGCCGCATCGGATCGAGTTCGACGGAGGGTCCCTCATCGAGGTGCCGCCGCTGACGGGCCGCGGATTCGGCCGCACGATCCCGATGGGAGGAGGCTGGCCTTTCCGGATGTTTTCGGCGGGACGGTTGAGGCGCGAGGAAGACGGGTTTCGCGACGCCGGCCTGCCGGCAGTCTTCGACTTCCATCCGTGGGAGTTCGACCCGCAGCATCCGGCGATGGAGGCCTTGGACCCGCTGGTGAGGCTCGTGCATTTCTACAACCTTCGCGGGCTGCCGGTCCGCTTCGAGCGCTGGCTCGCGGAAGACCGGTGCGTCGCGCTCGCCGACGTTCTGCCGCGGCTCACCGGCTGAGCTTCGACACTCTCAATCCACCGATGACTCCACCGGACCCTCTTCCTCCTGCTTTCCTCTTCCCCGGCCAGCTTGCGGAGTTCGTCGGGATGGGCCGCGACTTCTACGACTCGGACCTCGAGTCCCGCGAGCTCTTCGCCATGACATCGGAGAGATGCGGTCTCGACCTCCGGAAGATCCTCTTCTCCGGACCGCAGGAGACACTCCAGGAGAATCTCGCGGCGCAGGCGGGCGTCTATCTGGTCTCGACCCTCGCCGCCCGAGCGCTCGCACGCAATGGGATCACACCCCCGGCCACCGCGGGCTACAGCCTCGGCAACTATGCGGCGCTGGCCGCCGCGGGGGCCATCTCCTACGAGGACGGACTGGACGTCCTGATCGCGGTCTGGCGGGAGACCGAGCGGCTCGGCATCCGCGGCGCGATGGGCGCCGTCGTCGGCGCGCGCAGGGAAGCCGTGGATGCGGTCTGCGAGGATTCGCGCGGCCGTGGCCTGCCCGTCTGGATCGGCAACGTCAACTCGAACACGCAGTTCGTCCTGACCGGAACGAAGCCGGCTGTCGAGTCCGCCCTGCAGGCTCTGGCGCCGCGCGCCCTGACTGTCCTTCCGCTGACAATGAACTGGCCGATCCATAGCGAGCTGATGGAGCCCGTTGCTGCCGCGGTCGCGCCGGTCGTCGCGGCGTGCCGTTCGATCCGCGTTCCGGCAATTCCCTATTACGGGCCGGATGGCAACATCGAGTCCACCGGCACCGGCGTCGCGCGGCTCCTGGCGACGGAGTTCTGCCATCCAACCCAGTGGAACGCGACTGTCGAGGCGATGGTGCGCGACGGCCACCGCGTGTTCCTCGAAGTCGGCCCCGGACAGATGTTGTCGAAAATGGCGAGGTGGATCGACCGGAGCGTGACCTGCCATCCCGCCGGCACCCTGGCGGCCATCGGCGGGGTGTCGCGTATATTGCGTCCAGACTGATGCTGTCGTGCAAGGCCCGATGAAAACCGCCATCGTCACCGGCGGCTCGCGCGGAATCGGCTATGCGATCTCGAGGGAGCTGGCTGCCGCGGGAAACCGGATCGTCATCACCTGCCAGAAGGACCTTGCGCGCGCCGAGGCCGCGGCCGAGGAGATTCGCCGGAAGGAGGGGGAGGCACACGCCGTGCTCACGGACGTCCGGGACGCGGCCGCAGTCAAGGCCCTGGGCGACAGGGTCACGAAGGACTTCGGCGGGGCCGACATCCTGGTCAACAACGCCGGCATCATCAAGGACGCGCTCTTCCCGTTCCTGAAGGAAGAAGACTGGGACGCGGTCATGGAGGTGGACCTGAAGGGCGCCTTCCGCATGACCAAGGCCGTGGTGCGCGGAATGCTGCACAAGAAATGGGGGAGGATCGTCAACATCGTCTCGGTCAGCGGCATCTCCGGGCACGTCGGCCAGACTAACTACTCCGCGGCCAAGGGTGGTCTGATTGCGTTCACCAAGGCCCTCGCGCTCGAGATGGCGACACATGGCATCACGGTCAACGCCGTCGCGCCCGGCCTCGTGGACACGGAGATCATCGCGCACTTGAAAGACGAGCCACGCCGGGAGTTCCTGCGCCGCATTCCGCTGGCCCGCTTCGGCAAGCCCGAGGAGATCGCCGCCGTCGTGGGTTTCCTCGCCTCCGACCGCTCCTCCTACGTGACCGGCCAGGTCTGGCGAGTGGACGGAGGGATGGCCTAGGTCCCGCGGATCTTTTTCCGCCATACTGCGTCATCGCTCCCTCGACGTGTCGCTCCGGACACGCCTTCGGTCGCGCTTCCTTGTCTGACGAAAAAATCTCTCGCGGGACCGGCTTGGCGTAGCGATCACCTATAATGGAGGACCGATGAATCGTGAGAACCTGGCGCCGCGCGTCAAAGATCTGATCGTGCGCCGCTTGAAGCTCGATATCGATCCGACCACAATCCAGAACGACGCCCCGCTCTTCGGCGAGGGACTCGGCCTCGATTCGATCGATGCGCTCGAGCTTGTGCTCGGACTCGAGCAGGAGTTCGGCATCAAGGTCGAAGATGAGGAAGTCGGAGTCAAGGCATTCGCATCCGTGGATGCCCTCTGCGATTTCATCGAGCAAAAAAAGATCGCGTGAGGCTTCTGCCCGAGCTTCCGCACGCGTACCCCTTTCGCTTCGTCGAAATGGTCGTCGAGCCGCGCAATGAGGAATTCACCTGCGGCGCCGTGCGCGTCGCGGTTTCGGCCAACGCCCGGGCTGCGGCGGGCGAGGCCTGGCGGTCTGGGCTCCTTCTGGCCGAGGCGATCGCGCAGTCGGCGCTGCTGCTCGCGGGGGGAGACCCGGAGATCGGCCGGACGGGCTACCTGGCGGGAATCGAGGGCTTCCAGGTCTCGCGGGCGCCCCGCGCCGGGGACACGCTCGAGGTGCAGGTGCGCCTGCGGGCTCGTTTCGGCGCGCTCGTGAAATTCGACGGCGAGGTCTTCTGCGGGACGGAGTCGCTCGCGAGGGGCAGTGTGCTCGTACGGCAAGGCGGCGGTCCTCCGCCTTCCGCCTAGCGACGAGAGACGTCTGTGGCGGCGCGGATCGAAGCGAGCTACGCCTGCACCAACGAGCCGCCGCACCGCTTTGCGCTCGGCGAGCGACTGCGCAACTCCAACGGCCTCCTTGTCACGCTTCGCAGGCTGGACGCGCCCTATCCGCCGCGGCAGATTTTCATCACGAACCGGGAAATGAAAATGGGCTACGACGATGTGTACAAGGCCTGCTACGTATGCGTGGATCAGGGAAGAAAGGAAAACGCGATCGCCCTGCCCAAGGCCGAGATCGAAGCCGGCGTCCCTCCCTAGCACGTCGCTCCCGCTTGCGCGGGATCTGCGCCTTACGGCGCACCGGCGAGCGGCTCGCCCGGCTGCGGGCTCGATCGCTCGCCTGATCCCGCGCTGCGCGCTCGCTCCCGCGGCGCGAGGCTCCTACCTCGATTACCTCAGGAGACTCCTCGCGCCGCGACCGGAGCTGAGAGACGGTTACCTGGACATGCTCTAACCCAGGGGCATCTTCAGAGCCTCTGACTAGCCCGGTGTTATGATTACGGCCTCGAAAAGGGGAAACGGATGCCCGGAGCCGATTCGGAGCCCGAGGCGGGTTCTTATCTGGATCGCTTGATCGAGTTGCGCGTCTTTGGGCGAAAGCCCATCTCAATGGTGCCCGCGTATTCGACAGACGAGAATGCCTCGGAGTTGGTCATCGCGCGCCTGAACAGGCCTCCGCTGCGGTGGATGAGCTTGAAAGAGGGAGACGCGTGGACCTTTCACTGGAGAAGCCCCGTCGTCGGAGACATCGCCGACGAGTCCACGGCCGCCCGCTATGCGAGGCTGGTGTCGGCAACCGCTCCGACGCGTCCGCTCGCGATCTGCCGAGCGGCTCTCAAGCTCGTAACCGCCACCAGCCCCCACGCGCCCCGGCCGATCGCGAGCTCGGTCGCTCCGGAAGCCTCCCGCTAGCCGGCGACGGCGCCCGGAAGAGAGATCCTCTTCAACTTCCGGTTGGTCAGAATCCGGAGAGTCGCTCCAGGCTTGAGCAAGCCGGCGTTCTCCAGATGCGTCAGCCATTCTTTGAGCGTCAGGCGGGCGCTATAAACGGTCTCCGAAGCGGGGGCGGCGGTGACTGCGGCAAGGTTCTTGGAGTTCACGGTGGCTCCTTTCTTAGCGTTCATGGAAGATGCTCGACGGGCAGGGGATTCAGTAGCGGCCACGGCCCCTCCGGAATCCGCCGCTCCCTCCGCCACGGTTGCCGGAGGACTCGGTTCGAGGACGTGCTTCGTTCACGGTCAAGGCACGCCCGTTGACTTCCTTTCCGTTCAAGGCATTCATGGCCGCAGTCGCCTGGGCGTTATCGGCGAACTCCACGAATCCGAATCCCTTGGACCGGCCCGTATCGCGGTCGGTGATGACTTTCGCCGAATCCGGCTCGCCATACGGTACGAAGAGATCGCGCAGCTCGGCGTCGTTGGTGTCGTATGAGAGGTTGCCTACGTAGAGCTTCATGAGACCCGTCCTTGGTGCCGGTGACCACCCCGGCATACCCTCCGGCTTTGCAAGAACACGTGAACGGCCGCCGGCGGAACGGTCACGCTACCCCGTTTTGTTGACCGTTCGGATTTTGGCAGATCGGGTCCGACAAAAGGCGAGCGAACGAGGACGAAGACAGTATATCAGGCTCCTCGACCTTCTCCACGCGGCCCGGCAGGCTCGGTCCCTTCTGCCTTCCGGCGCCGGGCGTTGCCGTCATGGCGCGAGAACCCGGGGTGCCACGTCTTAATTCCTGCCGGCCCGATCTTCTCGATTTCTCCTGCTCTCTTCCCAATTACAGACAGGACGGGAAGGCGCCGGTGTCCACGTTGCCGGAGGTGAGGAACCCGAAGCGGCTGGTCTTGCCGGTCAAGGAGACGACCGCCAGGGCAGCGCTCTCGGAATCCTGCAAAGCGTCGTCGCATCGGGGACGCAGGAGGCAATATTGACCGCGATCTGCCCGGTCGCGGTCGCGACGGCGAGCTTCAACGAGCAGCCGGCGGAGCAGACCCTCGAGAATCTGACGGGACCGAAGACTTGTGTTGCCGTGCTGCCCAGCGCGGTTTCCCCTAAAGGAGAGGCCAGCGACCACTGCGCGCCGGGGTAGGAAGTGCCCGGCGGCGGCGCCGGTTCTTCGTCGAAAAGGTAGTAGTTTGTCCCGGCCGTCAAATAGAGAGTGCCGCCGAAGAAGGGAGCAGGCAGGGTCCTGGCGCTGTCGAGATAGACGCCGATGGAGGGGCCCGGACTCCAATCGGTCACCGTCAACGGACGGGACACGATCTGCGAAGCGGAAGAGCCGCCTTCCGTGTAGTTGTACCTGAGGTAGATGCAGTAAGTGCCGACCGAGTTGGGAGCTGTCACGGATGCGAGGCCTCCAACGGCCAGGAAGGAAGACGCCAGAGGGTTGGACGGCATCACGGAAAGGGGTCCGCACGCTCCAGGGTTGATCAGGGAATCCACGGAATTGAGCGTCGTCGTCGGCGCTTTCTCCATCTCGTTGGCCAGGATGAATCTGCTTCCACGAACCACAGGGTTCTGCGTCGAGAAGGCCGCGACGAGGCTCGGAGTGAGTGCAACGGCTCCCGAGGCCGTCGCCTGATAGCCGCCCGGAAACGTGATCGTCAGCGTGAATGCGCTGGCGCCGTTTGGCATCGGGACCACCGGACCCGCCGCGGTCGCCGGCGGACCGGAAGGGAAGCTAAAGGTCCAGACGAAGGAGGCCTCGCCGAGATTGCCTTTCGAGCCGCTGGCGTCGGCGCTCCCTCCCGTGGGCAGGGTCAGCGTGCCGCCGGTCTTCGCGCAGGTGCCCGTAGACCCCGCGTATCCCGCGATATTCGCCTGCGGACAGGCGACGGAGAGCGCGGCGGACGCATAGGTGTTGGTGCTCGTCCCAAAGGAGTTCGCGCTCCGCAGCGCGAAGCGGTAACCGGCGGCCGCGGGCGGGTTGGCCAGACCGAGGCTCTGGCGGCAGCTCGCACCCGAGCGGATGTCGCCATGGGCGACGCCGCCGGGATCGCAGGGGAAGTAACCAACCACTGTCCCTTCGGCGGCCTTGGGTCCGGTTTCGTCCGCAGCGAAGGAGCCCGTGTAGTTGAAGTCCCAGGTGACGGACGTGGCTCCCGAGGAGATGTCCTTGAGCTGCCACCTGTCGCCGTAATAGTCGGTCTTGTCCGTGCGTTGGCCGGCGGACAGGTTCACGCCGACAGCGTCGGCAAACGGCGGTGAGCTCGGAACGCCGCTGGAATGCCAGACGAAGTTCCTTGCGGACGAGTCGGTGGCGTCGATACTCCATGTCCTGCCCAGCGGGTCGGCCGTGTCCGTCGAGTCGGGAATCTCACCGAGGTCTCCTTTGTAGTCCCAGGTCCCGAGACCGAAGGTGAAGCGCCAGTGGCCGTCATCCCGGCGCCCGCCGCAGCCCGCGCTCTGCGCGCCGCATTGGCCCGAGGTCATGCGAACCACCGCGAGGACCCCAGAGGCGGACACGTTCGTGATCGAATTACAGTCGGCGAGAACGTAGAACCCGGTGTCGGAGGGGGGAAAACCGGAAACGCACTTGGACACGGCCTGGACATGCCCGCCCAGGAGAGCGGCGGTATCGAGCCAGAAAAACCCGAACTCCGTCATCTGGAGAACGTACTTCCCGCTGTAGATCGCCGGTTGCCCGTTGATGATGCCGACGACTCCGTCGACGCTCACAAAGACATTCTGCGCCATCGAGAGCCCGGGAAGAAGGAGCATCAGGGTGATCAGCGCCGCCAGGGCAATGGAGCCCGCTTGCCGTCGAACCCGCCGAATATGGTTCATGGTCGAGAGATCCTCACGGAAGCACGCGCGAGATTGGACTCGGGTAAGAGAAATCTCTTCATGCGGACAGAAGGCTCGGACCCAAGATCCATTCCTGCTCTCTTTCCGGACACCTTCCGATTTCACGCCCTTGACAGACACCCGGATCCGCCTTCCGGCAAGGATTTTAGACCACCTCTGTCCCCACATGGTCGGGACGGTTTCGCAGCACGGGCCGGACTGACCGCCATCGGCAACACTCACTTGGAGGCCGACGCGGCCGTGCGGGCGGACGATCGACTCGATCGTGAGGTCGGAATCGACGGGTGTTGCGGCGACGTCCCCTCATGAGTCTCAGTCCTTGACGAACTCGATCGCGTAGGGCCCCTGGGAACAGCCCGGTAACGGGGCGGTCCTGTCAACATTCAGGGTAAAACCGTTCTTTTCGAAAATGAGCTGTCCCTTGTCGGTGGTGACGCAAGGCAGGCCGTACAGGAGGACCGCGGCGCCCGACTCGGTGTCTGCTCGCAGGCGCAAAGGTGTTCCGGCAGCCTGTTCCTTCCCGGTCGGGAAGTCAACGGTGACGGCGCAACCCGACTGCGACACGAGGACCTTCCCCGAGACTTTGGCGCCGCTGCTGCCTTTGGCCGCGCGGATACGCCAACTGTAGCTTCCCGCGACCAATCGGCCGCGGCAGGTGGACGACTCGGAGGAGGGCAGCCAGAATGCGGCCGCGCTGCGGGAGGCGTTCTCGTTGTTGGCGAGCTTGACGTCGATCTCGCGGCGGAGCTGGCGTAACATGCCCGACTCTCTGAGCAGACGGAAATAGTTCTCCGTGAAGTAGAGGGGATAAGCGTAGAAGGCCGCGCGGTAGTGCTGCATCGCCAGGTCGCGCCGTCCCAGATGCTCCTGCGCTTCTCCGATGGTGCTGTGGAACAGGCCCTGGTAACGCGGGTCCTTGCTGCACCACTCTGTCAGGTCGCACTTCGAGAGAGCCGTCTGCGAGACGCCCAGGGCCTTCTCCCACCGTTGCTGGTGAATGAGGCCGCGCCCCTTCTCGTCCATGCGGGCGAAGTATTTGGCGGACGGCGTCGCGCAGGCGGTCGCGATCCAACACAGTCCTGCCAGAACCGCTCGTCGCCCCCTGTCGCTCATCGCGCCAGTGCCTCCTCGTGGCCGACCGATTCCCTCGAACCAACGTTATACCCGAGATTTCCACGAACCGCCGAAGTGGCGCAAGGCGCCCCGGCCGCGGCCGGGAAAGATGCCGTGCGTCAAGCCGGCGCGCAGGAAGACGATCGCGCGGCGGACGGAGTCCTCGAGGCCGCGGCCGAGCGCGAGGTTGGCGGCGATGGCCGAGGCGAGCGTGCAGCCGGTTCCGTGTGTGGCCCGCGTCGAGATTCGCGGGTTCGCGAATTCCCGGAAGCGCCGCCCGTCGTAGAGGAGATCGCGCACCGAAGGGCCGCGGCGGTGACCGCCTGTGATGAGAACAGCCCGGGCGCCGGAAGCGGCGATGGCGCGGGCGGCTTCGCGGCGGTCCGCGCCGGTCCGGATGTGGAGGCCAGAGAGGACCTGCGCCTCGGGGAGGTTGGGCGTGACGAGGTCGCAGAGTGGGAGAAGGACCTGGATGAGAGTCTTGACGGCCACCGCTGCAAGAAGACGCGTCCCATCGGAGGCGATTATCACCGGATCGAGCACCACGTTGTCCGCGCGGTGGCGGCGCAGCCCCGACGCGACGACGCGGATGCGCTGAGCGTCGAGCAACGCGCCGACTTTGACGGCCGCGGGGCGCAGGTCCGGGAAGACGGAGTCCATCTGCCGGCGGATGAACGACGGAGAGAGTGTTTCGATACCGCTGATCCCTCGCGTGTTCTGAGCGGTGGCGGCCACGAGGACCGTGGCGCCGTAAACGCCGTGAGCGGCGAAGGTCAGCAGGTCGGCCTGGATGCCGGCGCCCCCCCCCGAGTCCGAGGCGGCGATCGTGACGGCGCAGACGGGACGGCGAAGCTTCGGCATCGGGCGTCGTGAAAGAATAGCGCCGCTGCGAATTAACCGATACCCTTCCGTCGCGGGCATGGCGCTACTCGCCGCTGCTCATCTGGCCGCGCAGGATCGGCCGCGGATCCGGGACCTGGGTATCCGTCCCGGCGTGCTGCCGCCGGGGAAGTGGAACGCGATCACCGACGTGGCGGGAATCCGGGTCGGGCATAGGACGATCGTGGAAGGGGATTCGATCCGCACGGGTGTGACCGCCGTCCTGCCTCACGGCGGGAACCTGTTTCAGAGCAAGGTCCCGGCCGCGGTGTTCGTCGGAAACGGTTTCGGCAAGGCCGCGGGTTTCCTGCAGGTGCGGGAGCTGGGAAACATCGAGACTCCGATCGTCCTGACCAATACGCTGGCCGTCGGGACGGCGATCGAGGCCGTCGTCGGCTGGACCCTCTCTCGGGCGGGCAACGAGCAGGTCCGGTCGGTCAACGCGGTCGTCGGCGAGACGAACGACGGGTACCTGAACGACATTCGCGCGCGCCGGGTCACGGCCAAAGACGTCGTGGCGGCGATCGAGGCCGCCCTGGCGGCCTCCCCGGGGCCCGTGGAGGAGGGGAGCGTCGGAGCGGGGACGGGCACGAGCGCTCTCGGATGGAAGGGAGGCATCGGCACCTCTTCGCGCCTCCTGCCGGCGAAGCTCGGCGGCTATACGGTCGGAGCGCTCGTCCAATCCAACTTCGGCGGGATCCTGACGATCGACGGCGCGAGAGTCGGGGAGCTTCTGGGGCGCTACGATTTCCGCGAGGCCGTGGAGGCACCCGGCCGCGGGCCCGCCGGGGCCGGGTCTTGCATAATCGTCATCGCGACCGACGCGCCTCTCTCCGCAAGGAACCTCGAGCGCGTCGCGCGCAGGGCCGTCCTCGGCCTCGCGCGGACCGGCTCGTACATGGCCAACGGTTCCGGAGACTTCGTGATTGCCTTTTCGACGCGCAATCCCGAGGAGCACGCTCCCGCAAGGCCCGTGCGGCAAGTCGAGGAGCTGGGGAACGATTACGTCAGCCCGATTTTTCTGGCGGCCGTGGAGTCTGTCGAGGAGGCGATTGACAACTCCCTGATCAAGGCGACGACGGTGACCGGCAACGGCCACACGGTCGAGGCGATCCCCATCGAGCGATTGAAAGAGATCCTCTCAACGAGAAGACGGTAAGCCGACCGGCCGGGGGTGGGCCGCCGCTCTTTCTTCATCATCCTCGCGTATCGAAGGATCTGTCGTGGCCTGACGGAGAAGATTCTTCGTGGCTTCGCTCGCGCCGTCGCCATAGCGCCGCTCCACCTTTGCCGGAGAGCCGTAGCCGCGCGCCGTCGCCATAGCGCTTTGGCGCGTCGGCGACTTCGGCGGAGGCCCTGGCGCGTCGGCGACCTCAGAACGACAAGGGGGGAGCGCCTCCGCGCGGGCTTCGGTGCTGCAGCAACGCTCGCGTCGCGGGATGCGATGGATTCTCGAGGAGTTCTGGCGGGCCTTCCTCCGCCACGACACCTTCGGCGAGGATGACGATGCGGTCGGCGAAGTCGCGTGCGAAGTCGGTGTCGTGCGTCGCCACGAGGAGGCCGCGCCCCTCAGAGGTGAGCATCTTCAAGGCGTCGCCGAGAGATCCGCGGCGGGCGGGATCGAGCGCCGCGGTCGGCTCGTCCATCAGGAGAAGCGGAGGGTCCATTGCAAGGGCGCGCGCGATCGCGACGCGCTGGGCCTCTCCCCCGGACAGCTCTCGCGGGAAGGCGCCAGCGCGGCCGCCGACACCCAGGGAATCCAGAAGCTGCCTCGCGCGCGCCTCGGCCTGGTCGGCCGTGTGGCGCAGGACCTGGACCGGAGCCAGGACGACGTTCTGCAGGGCGGTCAGGTGCTCGAAGAGGGCGTGGGCCTGAAACACCATCCCGACCCTTCGCCGCAAGGGCTTCAACCTCGATTCGGGAGGAACGGGACCCGGCTCCAGAACGAAGCCATCCACCTCGATGCGTCCCGCCTGAAAACTGTCGAGCGCGACGGTCGCTCGCAGCGCCGTCGTCTTGCCGGAGCCGGAAAGACCCATGAGCGCACAGAACTCTCCGCGAGTGACAGAAAGAGAGACCCCACGCAAGACTTCCCGGCTGGGGCGGGAGAGCCGCAGCTCCTCGATGCGAAGCAGCGCGTTCATGACGTCGCGCTCCACCGGTGCTCCAGGCGGCGCGCCAGTCGTGAGAGTGGAAGAGACATCGCGAGGTAAATCGCGGCGCACAACGCTCCGGGCACGACCCAGCTCCCGATGTTCGTGGCGAAGATTGCGGTCTGCTTGGTCAGCTCCACGACCGTGATGACCGAGACGAGGGAGGAGTCCTTCAGCAGCGCCACGAAGTCGTTCGTCATCGGCGCCAGCGCGAGGCGGAAGGCCTGCGGGCCCCGCACCAGCCGCAGAATCAGCCACTCGGTCAGGCCGAGCGTTCTCGCAGCCTCGAGCTGCACGCGGGAGACGGCCTCGAGGGCGCCGCGGTAGATCTCGCTCTCATAAGCCGCGTAGTTGAGTCCCAGGCCGAGGAGCGCCGCGGCGAAGGCGGGGAGGCGAACCACGGCGGACAGGCCGTAGTAGAGGACGAAGAGCTGCAGGAGGACTGGAGTGCCGCGCACCAGCTCGACGTAGCCGGTCAGCGCGCTCCTGACGAGGAGGCCGCCGTAGATGCGGCCTGCGGCGATCCCGATACCCAGCAAGACGGCAAGCGCCATGGCGGCGCAGGAAAGGGCAAGCGTGATGAGAGCCGCGCGCAGAAGCGAGGGGATGTACCGGACCGCTGCTGCCCAAGGAGAGGGGGCGGCGGGGGCGCCGGAGGACGCGGGCGCCGCCGAGGCCCCCGCGAGAACATTTCGGAAGAATTCCGCCTGGGAGTCGTCCCAGATCCCCCACTTCCTGTAGATCCTCTCGAGCGTTCCGTCGCGCATTCGGTCCTCGAGAATCCCGTTGATCCTGTCGCGCAGCGCGGTGTTGTCTCTGGAGAGGATGCCGACGTACCGGCCCGTTGCGATCGCGGCCGGTTCGATCGCCAGGCCCGCGACCCTCTTGACCGAGCGCTCCGCGATGATGTTGTCGAGCAGAACGGCGTCCAGTCTTCCTTCCGCCAGGTCGGTGTACGGGTGCACGTCGTCGTCGTAGGAGACCGGGAGGTAGCCGTATCGGCCACGCCCCGCCAGGAGAATCTCGTAGGCGATCGTCGCGGCGAGAGTGCCCACGCGCCTTCCGCGGAGGTGGTCCAGCCGCGCGTAGCGGCCGCGGTCGCCCGCCCGCACCGTCAGGACCTCCCGGAATTCGAAATAGGGGACGGTGGCCGCCAGCATCTCGCGCCGGGCCGGAGTGTCCTCGACTCCGCTCATGCCGATGTCGAAATCGCCGCGCGCGACGGAGGCGTCGATGGAGGAGAAGGCGACCTGTACGAACCGCGGCTCGCGGCCAAGGCCGCGGGCGATCGCCTCGGCGACTTCGACGTCGAAGCCGCGAACCCTCGCCGGGTCGCTCGGGTCGGCCTCCACGAACGGAGCGCCCCCCTCCGCGTCCCCGCCCCAGCGCAGCACCGGGGAGGTCGGGGCCGGTGCCGCTCCAAGGAAGCTCCCCGCGAGGACGGCGGGACTGACGAGGAGGAGGGCGGAACCGCTCGCGCGCGTCACGCGAAGCCGGTCGGGACCGCCGGTCGCGCCGGGCGGGGTCGCAGGAACAGGGCGAAGGTCAGGATGCCGGCTCCGAATCCTCCGACATGCGCCCACCAGGCGATCCCGCTCACCTCCCGTTGCGTCGCGATCGCGAGCGTGCCGCTGAAGAACTGCGTGAGGAACCAGAAGCCCAGGTAGATGAAGGCCGGGACCTGGAAGAAGACGGGGTAGAAGAAAATCGGAAACATCGCGACGATACGGGCGCGGGGGAAGAGCACGAAATACGCGGCCATGACTCCGGCAATCGCCCCGGAGGCGCCCACGGCGGGAACCCGCGAGCCCGGATTCGTCAGGACGTGCACAGCGCCCGCCGCCAGGCCGCACAGGAGATAGAAGAAGAGGAATCGCAGGGGGCCCATCCGGTCCTCGACGTTGTCGCCGAAGATCCAGAGCACCCACATGTTGCCGATGATGTGGAGCCACCCGCCATGCAGGAACATCGTGCTGAAGAACGGCCAGTAGGTGTGCGGGAATCCGACCCTTGCCGCCCAGCCCGGATCCGTGAAGCGCGCGGGCACGAGTCCGAAGAGATAGATGAACTGCTCGGTCAGGTCCCGGGGCACCGTGAGCTCGTAGATGAAGACGCAGACGTTGACGGCAATCAGCGTCCAGACCGCGAAGGGAAAGTGCTGGCGGGGGATCGTGTCGCGGATCGGAATCACGACGCGTCGGCCACCGGGCGTATCCGGAGCAGCTCGTTGGCGAGAAACAACGGGCCGACCAGGAGGTGCGCGAGGTTCTTGAAGAACGCCGGGGAATTCCGCTCGAAGCGGGCATGGCCCACGCCCTGAAACACCCATCCGAGGAGAAACGCGGCCAGTCCCACGCGCCAGTCCGCGATGGCGCGAGCGGCGATGTCGAGGAGCGCAAACTCGAACAGCATCACGAGGGCAAGAGCGGCGTCGAGCGTCAGATAGAAGAGAAGCGCCGCCCCGATCAGAAGCTCCGCTGCGGTCACCGGGGTCGCGTCCGGCAAACGCAGAGTCAGGAGCAGGGCCACGCTGCCGAACACGATCAGGGTGATCCCGAAGGCGTGGCAGACGAGGTTGCCGCGGGTGCGATGGTAGGACGCGTAATCCATCAGGAGCGCGTCCACTCTTCTCGCGGCCATCGGTCTCTTCCCCGGGCGATTATAGGCGCCGCTCCGCAGCGCCCGGCGGCCCGGCGGAGAGAGAATGCGCTCCCATGAAAGCGATGCTGCTGGAACGGGTCGCCCCGGCGGAGGAAATGCCTCTCGTCTCCAGCCGGCGGCCGGAGCCGGCTCCGGCGGCCGGCGAGGTCACGATCCTCGTCGAGGCCTGCGGCGTCTGCCGGACGGACCTACACATCCTGGAGGGAGAGGTCTCCGCGCGCCTGCCCGTGATCCTCGGGCATCAGGCTGCGGGGAAGATCGCCGCGCTCGGGTCGGGGGTCGGAGGATTCGCAATGGACGATTCCGTCGGCGTGGGCTGGGTGGCTTCGACCTGCGGAGTCTGCCGCTTCTGCCGCTCGGGGCGCGAGAACCTCTGCGAGAAGGCGGCCTTCACCGGGCGCGACCGGGACGGCGGCTACGCCGAGAAAACAGTGGCGCGCGCCGAGTGGATCTACCGTCTGCCGGCAGGCTTCTCCGCGCGGGAGGCCGCGCCGCTCCTTTGCGCGGGGATCATCGGGTACCGGTCGCTGCGTCTCTCCGGTATCCGGCCGGGCGGCCGGCTGGGCCTCTTCGGGTTCGGAGCTTCGGCACACCTGGCGATTCAGGCCGCTCTCCACTGGAGATGCGAGGTCTTCGTGTTCACGCGGGAGGAGCATCACCGGCGTCTCGCGGTCGAGATGGGAGCGGCCTGGGCCGGCGGAGGAGAAGAGGACCCCGGCGCGACTCTGGATGCCGCGGTCACTTTCGCGCCGGCGGGGGAGCTGGTCCCGATCGCTCTGTCGCGGCTCGACCGCGGCGGCGCGCTGGCGATCAACGCGATTCACATGAGCCCGATTCCGTCCTTCCCGTACGAACTGCTGTACGGAGAGCGGCGCGTCGTCGGCGTCACCAATTACACCCGCCGGGACGCGGAGGAATTCCTGGACCTGGCCGCGCGCATCCCGATCCGTGCCCAGACGGAGATCTTCCCGCTCGAAAAGGCGAACGAGGCTCTCCTGCGCGTCAAGCGCGGGGAAGTCCGCGGAGCGGCCGTCCTGGAGATCCGCTGATCCCCTGTCATCCTGAGCCCCTCGCCCTCCCTGTCATCCCGAGCGAAGCGAGGGATCTGCTCCTTCTGCTTCGAGTTGCCGCGTCCCGCTCGGGACAGGCTCCGCGAAGGATCTGCTCCGGTCGCGGCGCGAGGAGTCTCCGCGAAGTAACCGAGCGGAGGAGCCTTGCGGCGCGGGAGCGAGCGCGCGGCGTGAGATCAGGAGAGCGATCGAGGCCGCATCCGGCCGAGTCACTCGTCGGTGCGCCGTCAGGCGCAGCCGCGCAAGCGCGAGCGACGTTACTCGATGCGCAAGAGGAGACGCCGCGGGCGGTCTGTGGCCTGAAACCGGAGGTCCCGCACCGCTTGCGGCGCCTCTTCCTCGACAACGTCTCTGGATTTGAGCCGCGCCGGCTGGCGCTTCTTGCCGTCCGGCCTGGCTTCCCGCACGCGGCCGCTCGCCTCAACCATTAGGACGTACTGGCGGCCGCGCAGGTTCGCCAGAAGCTCCGCGGCTCCCGGACTGATGATCTGCGGAGCGCTGCCCTGTCCGTCGAGGGCGATCAAGTAGGGTCGCGCCGGAGAGCCGGGCTCGGCTGAGGCCGCGGTGGCGGACAGCGCTCCCTCGCCTCCCGAAGGCTCGGCGCTGCGGAGAAGCGGCGACGCCGCCGTGTCCAGAGTTCGCGCGGCGCGCGGGGCCGCGGGCTCGGCGGCGCTGCGAGCGGGAGGCTGCGCCTTCACTTCCGAGGACGTCCCCGCCGGAGGGGGAGCCTCCGCATATCGCTCCTGCGCGGGAACGGCGGTCGGGGCAACCGCCTCTCGGGCAGGAGCGTTGTTCCTTCTTTCCCGCGGAGAGGCCACGGCGCCGGACTCCCGGACCTCGGCCTGGCGCTGGCCCTTCTGCAGGAGCACGGGAATCGGCGCGTCACGCGCGGTGGCCATTCGGGCGGACTCTCGCTGGATCATGACCAGAGATCCGACGATCGTCGCGAGGATCGCCACCGCGAATGCCGAGGCCCACTTCAGGTTGATCCCGAAGACGACCCCGAACGGAGGCCGGCGAGGGCTGACAGCCTGGAGCCTGCGCAGGATTCGGGCCGGAAGATCCGGCGGCGGGGGAGAGGTCGTGCTCGCGCGAAAGAGCGAGAGCGCCGCCTCGAACTCCAGGACGGCCTTCCGGCATTCAGCGCAGTGGGCGCGGTGGGACTCGAAATGCGCGCGCTCGCCGGGCATCAGGTCGCCGTCGTGGAGACGCGAGAGGAAGCCGGCCAGGCGCGCCGGGTGGGCGTTGTTGTTTTTCATCTCTTCAGATCTTTCCGGATTCTACGAGGGGGCGCAGGAGGGCCTTCAGCTGTCCTCGTCCTCGCGAGATTCTCGATTTGACGGTCCCGACGGGCAATTCGAGCGATGCCGAGATCTCCTCGTAGCTCCATTCCTCCAGGTCTCTCAACACGACGGGCATCCGGAACTCGGCCGGCAGGAGCTTCAGCGCTTCGGCCACGTAGCGTCGTGATTCGCCGGCCCGGGCGTTTTCTTCCGGGCTTCTCGCGGTCTCGGTGGGCTCCAGGGCGGGAGACTCCTCACCCCCGCTGGTGAAGATGCGCCGGAACCTTACACGCGCGCGGTACCGGTTCTTGACGGCGTTGTCGGCGATCGAAGCGAGCCAGGCGCGCGGCGGAGCCTCGCCCCGGAAGCGGGA
>Ga0137369_10000341_pt1 | contig 40154 bp, 39 predicted proteins | sample SagtaG_12_FD_104918 | JGI IMG/M metagenome (GOLD analysis project Ga0137369, IMG submission 104918) | Vadose zone soil microbial communities from Sagehorn Ranch, Mendocino, California, USA - Sage1_L_113_16 metaG | ecosystem: Environmental > Terrestrial > Soil > Vadose zone | place: USA... | reverse complement strand
GCTCATTGGGCCGTCGTGGCGACGGGGTGGGTGTGCGGGCGGTGAACTCAGCAGCACGAACGCGGGCCTCACCGCGGCGGCTCGACACGCTCCACGATAGATCGAGCGAGTTCTAGCAGCACATCCCGCACCGAATTGGCGAGGGGCCCTATGTCACGATCGACGATGCCGCCGACGATCGTTACAAGCTGCACCCGAAGGTAAAACACGTCGCTGGCCATCCGGTGTGCGACGAAATGATGTTTGGCCTGATCGAAGCGCTGGGCGTAAAGCTGCCCGCGATGACGCTCATGAATCTGCAGCAGCTATGGACCAACTTGCAGTCAGAGCGGCGCTATTGAGCGGGCGGCGCACACGTGCCGCGGACCACGAGCTGGGTCGGCAAATACGTTGTAGTGGGGGATGCATTCGGCTCCGATTGAACGCTGAGCAACAGACTGGCCGCATGACGACCCAGCTCGCGCAGTGGTAGCTTGACCGTTGTAAGCCCCAGATACTCGACGACCGGATTGTCGTTGTAGCCAATGATGGATAACTCCCGCGGCACGCGGATACCGCGCGTTCGAGCCGACTCCAGCACGCCCAAGGCCTGAGCATCACTTGCGACCAATGCAGCAGTCGGTGTCTCAGGCAGTGCCAGCAGAGCATCCAGCGCCGCGGCTCCACCTCGCGTCTCGAGCTCCGCCATCTGCTCATAGCCGTCCGGCACGCTGACATCTGAGGCAGTCAGAGCTGCGCGATAGCCGCCCTGACACACGCCAGGACCGTCCGGCGCGAACGGATCCTGAGGCCGATCAATGAGCGCGATGCGACGATGGCCGAGCCCGACGCAGTACGTCACGGCCTGCGCAGCGGCGGCATCGTGATCGACGGCCACACTCCAGACGGTCGGCTCAACCGCGTTGACCAGCACTATTGGCACTGCCGCATCGGCCATGCGCTGGACGAAGTGCTGGGTTGGCGGAGCCCACACGAGCAGGACGCCGTCCGAACGTCCACGAGCGCAGCACTCGTCGAACACCCGCTCGCGATCCTGGCCGGTCTCGATCGTGCGGGTGACGAGGCGGTAATCGGTCTGGGCAAGGACGTCCTCGATGCCGCGCAGAATTTCGAGAAAGAACGCCTGCGCAAGCAGGGGCACCAGCAGGTCGAAAGTATGCGTGCGCCGGCGCCCGAAAGCTCGCGCGATCGGGCTTGGCTGGTAGCGCAGCCGCTCCATGGCGGCCACAACGCGCTGGCGCGTCGCTTCGGAGACTAACGGGCTGCCGTTGAGGACACGCGACACTGTCCCGATCCCCACGCCCGCCGCGCGAGCGACATCGGAAATGTTGGGCATCAAGCTCGCGGCTGCTGCTGCTCGGCGTACGGGCGCCGCGGAGGCTACCTGCAGCCAATCAGCACGTGAAGTGCCAGAGTCTACGCCGCGCGACCGTTTACGAACGGAAGCGCTTCCAGTATATTGGAAGTAGTTCCAAACGGTAGCGGCTCACGGGATCCAAACGCCTGGAGGGGTACGCCATGAAGATGCGGCTCGTGTCCATCGCCCTCGTTTTGATCGGCTGCGGCTTGATCGCCGCCGGACTCGTCGCGACGCCAGGCCTGGCCGTAAGCGACTTTCTGGACCAGCCGGCGGATGCGGCGCATGCGTGGGATGCACAAGTGCGCACGCACACCCGCGAGCTGATGGACCAGGGCCGCGAGGTGTTTCGTTACGACACGTTCGGCAGCGAGGCATTCTTCGGCGGCACAATCGGGCTGCACCAGGCGCTCGAAGGCGCGAAGTTCGGCGGCGTCGGACCCGGCGTGAGTCCCAAGACTGCCCTCTCAGTGGGCCTGAAGGTGGACCAGGACGCTTTGCCCAGAGCGGTCGTGGACGCGATCCAGGCTGGTCAGGTCAACCTCGACGATCCCGCCGTCACACTCACGCTATTGCAACTGGGAGCAGTGGTTGGTGTCACGGGGGTGCTCAACGATCCCAGTGACGCGACAAAGGGTCTCAAAGCGGTCGGTATTCAATGCGCGCTGTGTCACTCGACGGTCGACGATGCATTCGCGCCTGGCATTGGGCACCGCCTTGATGGTTGGGCAAATCAGGACCTGAACGTTGGAGCGATCATCGCGCTTGCGCCACAGTTGCAGCCTGTCGCCGATGTGCTCAATAGAGGCTTGCCATCTGACAAGCAGGTCGACGTGCCCACGGTGCAGAAGGTACTCATGAGTTGGGGGCCGGGTCGGTTCGACGCCGAGCTATTCATGGACGGCAAGGCGTTTGGGCCAGGTGGCAGCAACGCTTCGACCCTCATTCCGGATGCCTTTGGACTGGCCGGCGTGAACGCCCATACGTGGACCGGCAATTGGGGCACAGTGACGTACTGGAACGGATTTGTGGCCAACTTCGCGATGCACGGGTCGCCTGGTACGTTCTTCGATCCACGGCTGGACGACCGAACCAGGTTCCCGGTCGCGGCGGCGAATGGCTTCGGGCACGTCTCAGCTGCGCCGGGCGTAGACCGCATCTCGCCAAAGCTCGCGGCCGTGCACTTCTACCAGTTGGCGCTGCCCGGGCCGAAGCCGCGGGCGGGCAAGGATTTCGACGCACTGGCCGCTGAGCGCGGGCGGTCCATCTTCAATGGCAACGCGCGATGTGCCGCGTGCCACGTGCCGCCCACGTTCAGCGAGCCCGGCTGGAATCTGCATACGCCCGCGGAGATTGGTCTCGACGACGAAAGCGGTCGTTTCCAGGCCGAGCGTTCGCCGGATGGAAAGTACCGCACCACCCCGCTCGCCGGCCGACTGTATAAGCGCACTCGTGGCTTTTTCCACGATGGTCGAGTCAGCACGCTCATGGCCGTGGTCGAGCACTTCGACGCATTCCAGCGGCTGGGTCTCAGTCAGGCGGAAAAGAACGATCTGGTGGAATACCTCAAGTCGATCTGAGCAATCGTGCCGTTGGGGAGCGCTAGTCCGAGTCGCCACCGTTCATCTGTGCCAGATCGCGCAGCCCTGACACGAACTCTTTGGCTGCGGTTGATAGTCCGTGCCTGCGACGCGTCACGATGCCGAACTCAGCCCGCGGAGCGGGTGCCCCCAAAGATATCGTTCGCAGCACGGCACCAACGCTTTGCCTGGCGAACGGCGGCACAAACACGCCCATGACACCCAGGCCAGCTTGTGTCGCGAGCAAGCGCGCCTGGACACCATCCATCTCCAGAGCCACCCGAAAGCGCGTGATCCCGGAGCGCCGCAAGAGCTCTTCGTAATGCGGCCACTCCTGGCTATAGATTGGTGCGGTGATCAGACCAGCTTCGAACACATCGTTGGCCGAAACGTCCAGCTTTCGCGTCAGCGGATGGCGCGGTGCGACCATGAGCGCGAATTCCGCGTGGTGCAACGGTTGGTAGTCGACGCCGACTGGCAAGCGCCAATTCTGGACATACGCCAGATCGATTTGATCGTCGAGCACCGCCTCAGCCAACTGCACGCTGTGCCCGAACCGCACGGCCAGCTGCAGCCGCGGATGATCGCGCCGAAACGGCGCCAGCACGTTTTCGAAGAATGGTGCGATCTCGAAGGCGATGCTCGCGCCGATGCGCAGCTGGCCGGCCTGGCCCTCGTCCACGCTGCGCACCGCCGCAGCCAGACGCTCGGCATCGCGCAGCATCCTGGTCGCGGCTCGGTAGAGCTCCTGCCCCGCGGGCGTCAAATGCACCCGACGCTGGCGATACACGAGCAGTGAGGCACCCAGCAAGCGCTCGAGTGCCTGCACGTGGAAAGAGATCGTGGGTTGCGCCAGGTCGAGGTAGGCCGCGGCAGCGGAGTAGCCGCCGTGATCGGCAACCGCGACGAAAACCTGCAAACGCAGCAGGCTCAGACCTGCATAGAGATCGGCTGAATGGATCGAATCCTTCAATAGATCCATTGAAATCTATCAGTTGAGCCTCGGGCTTGCCAGGCGTAGGGTAGCCGGTGGAGGGACGCCCGTGACCAAGTTTGTGATTCAGCCGCACGTGCGGCTGCAGGAGTGGGTGGCTGAGGAGCTCGGCTTCTTCCGCGACGAGCAGCTCGACTATGAATTCCAGGCCGATGCGTTCTCAGGCAAGAGTCTGTCGACCTCGTCTGTTCAGACCACTGATGAAGTGCCGGTCGTGACCAGCGGCGCTTTTGAAGACATGTCCAATGGACGCACGTGCGACGTCAGCTCAGCGTGTCATTGGGCGGTCAACGCCGCCGCCGCGACGAACCATGGTCGCATGTTCGGGCACGCCTACTCGCTCAGTCCCGCGGGCATCTTTGTTGCGCCGGACTCGAACTACCGCCGACCCGAGGATCTGGCTGGCGTGGAGGTTGGCGTCGGCTACCACTCCGGCAGCCACTATTCGGCGATCCAAGGACTGGAGCCATTTCTGCAGCGCGATCAGATCAACCTGCGCTTCGTGGGCACGCCGCACGATCGCACCCGGTTGCTGCTCGGGCGCAAGATCGCGGCCGTGAACATCTTCGGCGCGCAGTACTACATCGCCGAGCAGGTTGGGTTCCGCAAGATCGTCGACACGACGTTCATGATGGGCTTCTTGCTCTCGTCGGCGTCTGATGCGACCGATACCGAGAAGTACTTTCGGGCGCTGCGGCGAGCCCAGCAGGAGATCGATCTCGAGCCCGAGCGTTACAAGCACTTCTTTGCGCGAGAGTTGCCAGACGATCTCGCGGCATTGGTCGACGTGCGGCGGTTCGGTCCGGGCGAGCGTATCGTATTCGAACCATATACACGTGAGCTCTTCGAGCGGACGCAGCGTTGGATGGAGTCCTGGGATCTTCTGCCGGCCGCGCACGCGCGTTTCGAAGATGCTGTTCTCGTCTGAGGGAGGAGCGACGTGGCTCTGACACGGTTGAACATCGCCCCCACGGGCATGCGCCTGCACGAGTGGATCGCGCTCGAGCGCGGCTACTTTGCGGAGCACGGCATCGAGCCCGTGATTCGTTGGGATGTCGTGCGTGGAATTCAGTCGAGCTGGAAAGACAAGGCGTACAAGGAGCGCCCGCAGGACGAGCCGTTCCTGGGTAAATCGGCGCCCGTGGACGTCATCAATCACTGTGCCTGGGGCAGCGTCTGCAACGCCGGCGCAGGACTCGGCAAGTTCGTACCCGATGCGTACGGCGTGGCCCGCTGGGCGATCTACGTGCGACCCGAGTCACGCGTCGAACGCCCAGAGGATCTGGCGGACGTCCCGATCGCGGTCGGCATGCGCGCTGGCAGCCACTTCAATGTGCCGTACCGGCTGGAGCCGTACCTCCCGCTCGAGCACATCAAGACAATCAACATTGGCGGATTCGGAGCGCGCCTGCAAGCCCTGCTGGACGGCGAGGTCGAAGCGGCGAGCCTGCTCGATCCGCAGATCTCGATGGCCGACCAGCTTGGTCTGCACCGCGTGATCTTCAACACGTTCAAGACGCTGTGGGTCGTGCCGGCCGAAGCGAATACCGCGACGCTCGATGCCTACTTTCGCGTGCTTCAGCGCGCGGACGCCGATCTCGACCGCGATCCAGCGAGTTGCCTGCCGCTGTGGCGTTACAGCATCCCGCCCGAATTTGCGAAGCGGCCGTGGGACTTTGCCCGGTTTGACGTCGGCGAGCGCTTCTTCTACCAGCGCTTGCCGCGCCAGGAGTTCGATCAACTGTTGACCGAGGCCGAGCGCTGGGGGCTCGCCGACCAGATGCAATCCAAGGAGCTCGACGAACTGGTTTTGCAGCCTGCTATCTGAAATTTCCTGTTCTCGCCCGGTCATGTGCTATGGCGAGCGCGGGTGTGCCAACCACGCCAATGATTCTGCGTCCGTAGCCCACCTGTAAGGAGTAACTATGGTGGCTGTCGTCATCACCCGAGACGATTCGATCGATCGTGCGATCAACGAGGCGCTACATGACGTCGCTGAACTGGACAGCCTTGTGCGCGGCAAGCTCGTCGCCGTCAAACCGAACGAGACCTACCCGTCCGCGGAGGACACGAGCGGCGTTACACAGCCCGACACGCTGCGAGCTGTGCTCAGGATTCTGAAGCAAGCCGAACCGCGCGAACTGGTCGTAACCGGCGGCGCAGGCGCGGCAGAAACAGACGAGGTGTTTCGTGTCGCAGGCTTGATGGACGTGGTCGAGTTGACTCGCCTGATAGCCGTGTGCTACCAAGGCGGCGCGTCACGTCGGACGCAAGAGGCGGTGTGCTGGGTTGTGTGCATCGTCGGTGGGGCGGAGGTCCGACTGAAGAAACGCACGCTGCCAGCCCAAGAAACCACATGAGGAGTTTCGCGGGATGGATCAATCACTGACGCGTGGCGTAACTACGCGCCGTCGTTTCCTACTCTCCGCCGGTCTATTGGGCGCCGCCAGCGTGCTGGCCGCGTGCAGTCAGCCGGCGCCAGCGGCGCCTACGGCGGCTCCGGCCGCCGCGGCAAAGCCAACGACAGCTCCAGCTGCCGCCGCGGCGCCGACAGTCGCGCCAACGGCCGCGCCGAAGCCCGCTGCAACGACAGCGCCGGCGCCTACGGCAGCGCCCGTGGCCAAACCGACGGCTGCGCCAGCCGCGGCTGCCACCGGGGCACTGAAGGATGTCCCACGCAATCGTCAGCTGCTGCTCGCGCAGGGCGGCACGCAGGGCAAATACCTGGACTACGACCTGTGGAATGCGTACGCGCTGGGCGCCAATCATCAGACCGGCCCGAACCTGATCCACGAGCCGCTAGCGTTCTACAGCGCCTTCGGCGACAAGGAGTACATGTGGCTCGCCACGGGCTACGAGTACACGCCTGATTTCAAGCAGCTGACGATCAAGCTGCGCAACGGTGTCAAGTGGAGTGATGGCCAGCCGTTCAGCGCCGACGACGTGGTCTACACCTTGAACACGTTGAAAGAGCTCGGCTCGAAGGTTCGCTGGGGCGTCGACATTCAACAGGCGCTCGACAGCGCTTCGGCCACCGATCCGTCGACCGTGGTCGTGAAGTTCAAGGTGCCGGCCCCACGCTTCTTCGACTTGCTGACCTACAAGTTCGACATCGGCGTGTATATCGTCCCCAAGCACATCTATTCCGCGGCCGGCGATTGGGCAAACTTCAAGTTCTTCGACATCGCCAAGGGCTTCCCGGTCACGACTGGGCCGTGGAAGGTCGTCGCGGCCTCGGCCGAGCAGAAGGTGTTCGACCTGCGCGACAGCTGGTGGGCGGTCGATGCCGGCCTGACCAGCATGCCCAAAGTCCAGCGCATGGTCTACCTGCCGATCAACGACGAGACGGCCGGGGTGCAGGCGCTGGTCAAAAATGACATCGACTACATGGCGTTCATCATTCAGAACGTAAAGGAGGCGGTGAAGAACAACCCGAAGGTCCAGACCCATGCCGGGCGCAAAGGGCCATACGGGTACAAGGACTGGTGGCCGCTGTCGCTGTACGTCAACTGCTCGATCGAGCCGTTCAACGATCCGGACGTGCGCTGGGCGATCAGCTACTACCTCAATCGTCAGCAGATCATCGACGTGGCCTATGGCGAGGAGAGCGGCATCGTTCCAACCGAGCTGCCGATGCCCCAGTACCCGGCCCTCATGCCCTACTTCGAATCGGTCAAGGACTTGCTCACGAAGTACGACACGACCAAATTCGACAAAGCCAAGGGCGACCAGCTCCTGACAAACAAGGGCTGGAAGAAAGGCGGGGATGGCATCTGGGTCGATCCGAAGGGCAATCCCGCCAAGTACGAAATCCTGGGCTTCCCATGGCTATCGAACATCGGACCGGTCGTCGCGGCCCAGCTCAAGAGGAACGGAATCGACGTGTCGTGGACGCAGCCTCCCGACGGCCTCGATCGGTTCCCGAAGGGTGACTATCAGCTATCGATCTACGGTCACGGCGGCAGTATTCAGGACCCCTACAACACGCTCAACCTGTACACCACGTCAAACCTGGCTGTTCCGGGGCTTCATCAATCGAACTTCCCGCGCTGGAGCAACGCCGAGTATGACAAGGTCGTCACCGATGTCTATCTGACGTCGATGAACGACAAGGAAAAACTGAAGGAACTGTTCCACAAGGCGATGGAGATCTGGCTGCCTGAATTACCAGACATTCAGCTCAACCAGTTCTATCACAACATCGCCTTCAATACGGAGCGTTGGACTGGCTGGCCAACGGACGACGACTCATACGTCAATGAGGCGTCTTGGCACCTGACCTGGCAACTAGTGCTCAATAAGCTGCAGCCAACCTCCTGAGGATCATTGTCATCCTGAGGCGAGGCACGAGCCGAAGGATCCGTACCCCCGGAGTTGCGGATCCTTCGCAGGCTCAGGATGACAGATCGCGAGTGTTCAGACCGATTTGCGCAGGCGCGGGTTGGCGATTTCGTCCAGCCCGCTTGCCAGGCTGAACAGGCCGACGAACAAGATGGTGATGATGGCGATTGGAGGCAGCCACCACCACCAGAACCCGTGCAGCAGGGCAGCGTAGTAAATCACCCAGTAGATGGTCATGCCCAGCGTGGGCGCATCGGCCGGCCCCAGCCCGAGCGCCTCGAGACCAATCGAGGCGAGAATCGCCGAGGCAACCGCGCCCACAAGCGCGGCCGCGAGAAACGGCAGCAGGTTCGGCATCAGCTCCAGGAAAATGATCTTCAGGCCGCTCCTACCTGACAGGCGCGCCACCTGGACCCAAGCCCGCTCACGCATGGTGAGCACCTGGCCGCGAATGGTGCGCGCCGGCCAGCGCCACGCGAGCAGCGCCACGATCAGCGCCATCTGATCGACAGTCAGCCCCTGCTTGAGGAACACCGCGACAATGATCAGCACGAGCAGCCCGGGTACAGTCAGGCTGACGTCGATGATGCCGCGGATGAGCGCGTCGGCGAACCCGCCATAGTAAGCCGAGACGAAGGCGAGGATGGTGCCCGCACCCAGCCCGATCAGGCCCGCCAGCAGGCCGATGCGCAGCGTCAGTGGCGTGCCGGCAACCATCACCGCGAGCAGGTCGCGTCCCTGACTGTCGGTGCCGAACGGATACTTCAGCGACGGTGGCTTTTCAGGCGAGACCGATAGCGGCTGCGCGTTTTCCACGTCGACGAACAACGGACCGACCATGCTGAACAGCAACAGAACGAACAGCAAGAAGAGACCAATGACGAGGTTAGGGTTGCGGCGCCCGTATCGCCAGGCACTCGAGAGCACTGCTCAGCTCTTCCCGTAGCGAATGCGCGGATCGATTAATGGATAAGCGAGATCGATCAGCAAAGTCGCCAGTCCGATCGAAACGACGATGGTAAAAACGATGCCCTGAATGAGGTAGTAATCGAAGTCTTTGATGGCGTTGTACAGCACGCTGCCGATGCCCGGATAGCCGAACACTACTTCGACCAGCACCGCGCCCGAGAGTATCTCGCCCAGGGCGAGCGCAAGCGCCGTCGCTTGCGGCAGGACGGCGTTGCGAACCGCATAGCGTAGAAAGAGCGTGCGATCCTTGAGGCCCTTGGCCTCAGCAAAGATCATCGAGTCTTCGCCTTGCACGGTGACCATCATTGCCCGCATGCCGAGTGCCCAGAAGCCCAGCGCGGCCAGGATGATCGACAGCGCGGGCAGCGCGGCGTGGCTGACGGCGTCGGCGAAGAAGCCGAAGCTCATCGCGGGCAGCGTGCCCGGCGTGTAGCCCCCAAATGACGGAAACAACGGCAAACGGAACGCCAGCACGTACAGCAGCACCAGGCCGAGCAGGTAGTACGGCACGGCCGAGAGCGTCAGCAGCGGCGGCAGCAAGTACTGCAGAAACCGAGGCGAACGCGGCCATGCCAGAATGGCGCCTAGAAAACTGCCCAGCAGGAAGGCGATCGCGGTCGTGGTGCCGAGCAGGGCGATCGTCCATGGCAGGGCGTCGGCCAGGATTTCGTTGACCGTGCGCGGGTAGTTCGTAATGGACGGCCCGAAATTGAAGCGCGACATGTCGCCGACGTACGTGAGGTATTGCTCCAGGAGCGGTTTGTCGAGGCCGAACTTGCGCTCGTACTCCTTGGCCATCTCGTCCATGCCCTGCTGGACGTAGCCGCCGACGACGGCCTGCTTTAGCAGCCGGGTCTTGACCGGGTCCTTGCCGGTGAGGCGCGGACCGACAAAATTGATCGTGGCTGCTACCCAGATCAGGACGAACACCATCCCGATCCGTTTGAGGACATAGTCAATCCGCATGCTGCGTCCCGTGGTCCCCGGCGCCCCACAATACGTAGCCGAGGGGGGCCGCAGTCAAGCGCCACCGCCTCCGAGCGGCGCCAGTGACTTGCGACAGCCGGCCGCCTAGCCTGGTTCGGCCTGGTGAGAGAGCGGCACGGCCGGGTCGACGCGCAGTGCCACGCGGCGCAGCACGCGCGCTAGCTTGATGCGCAGTTCGCGGGCGTGAATTAGCCCGGGGCGTTTGGTTGCTGGCTGCGCCAGGGTCAGGAGCGTGAGTCGGCGTTCGCGTTCCCGCACCAGCAAATTGATTTCGAGTGCTCCGCGATTGTTCATTGTCAGCAACCTCCTTTCACCCAGAAAACGCCACGCGTCAGTAGATTTGGGCATCGGCGGCGTATGCTGCGGCGTGTGATCGTCGACTCGCACTGCCATGCCTGGCGTTACTGGCCGTATCAGCCGCCCGTCCCGGATCCGGAAACTCGACCCTTGGTCGAGCAGTTGCTGTTCGAGATGGATCAATGCGGTGTCGACGAGGCCGTGCTGGTCGCCGCTCGGATCGACCACAACCCGGACAACAACGACTACGTCGCCGAGTGCGTGCGGCGTTTGCCCGAACGCCTCTACCAGTTCGCCGACGTGGACTGCATGTGGACGCCGATGTACCACACGCCGGGCGCCGCTGAGCGGTTGGCTGAAGCGGTCCGCACCTACGACCTGCGCGGGTTTACCCACTATGTCGCGGACGATGACGACGGCTCGTGGTTCAGCTCAGATGACGGCCAGGCGTTCCTGCGCATAGCCGCCGGCTTGAACCAGATCGTCAGCATCCATCTGCCAGTGCGGCTGCAGCCGATGCTTCGACACCTGGCCGAACAGTTCCCGGATACGCCGTTCGTGTGCCATCACATGGCGTATCCGCGCACCGACGAGGGGCCCAACGGGGCTGCCCTGCGGGACATTGTCGTGTCGGCGCAGCGACCGAACATCCACATCAAATTATCGGGCTTCCACTACGCCGCGCCCGTGGGCTGGGAGTACCCGCACACGGCCAGTGCCTACATCGTGCGCGCACTGTATGAGGCGTTTGGACCAGAACGGCTGCATTGGGGTTCGGACTACCCTGTGGTGCGCTGGGCGATGACCTATCGCCAGGCGCTCGAGGCCATCCGCACCCACTGCGCCACGTTCATCCCAGCGGCTGACATGGACCGCGTTCTCGGCAGCAGCCTGCACGACCTGCTCCAGAGGCACGGCGCCCGCTAGGCCAGGTGGAAGACCTCCTCGATGGGCTCGCTCCAGGGCGTGCCATCGGCGTTGTACACCATGAATGGCTGCATCATCCGCCACCAGCGCTGGACGACCGGATCCTCGCGCTGCCCCGCCAGGGCAGCCGGGTCATCGCACTCCAGATACGCGAACAAGCTCAGGCCGCGCCGGTAGATGCTGTAGTTGCGGATACCGAAACGATGCAGCGTCTGGACCAACTCGGGCCAGATCTCATCATGCTTCTGGCGATAGACAGCCTCGTTGCCCGGCTTCAGCTCCATGACGAACGCCACGCGCGCCACCTCGGCCCTCCTTAAAGCTCGTCCACGGTGATGACGCGCCGTTCGGCGGCCGAGCGATACGCCGCTTCGAGCAGCTCGACGGTCCGTGCACCGATCTCGCCGGGCGATCTATTGACTGTCTCAGGCTCCAGGACGAGATCGACCAGGTGGCGCGACGTTGTCTCTTGCGGGTATCGGCCGTCAGCCGGCACATCGTCGAGGCGATCGATCTTGCCGTCGTTGTAGAAGATCGAGCAGGTGCCGGCCATCGCGTCGAGCAACGCGTAGCCCTCACTGCCATATAGCCGCAGCTCGAGCTGCTGGTGTGCGCTCTGGGACGCCGGAATGGCGCCGGTGCTGGCCAGCGTGCCGACGGCGCCACCCTCGAAGCGGGCGCTGATCGCGTCGCACACGTCCACCCGAAGATCGAATCCTTCCATGAACGCGGCCACCTCGCGTGGACGTAGGTCGGTCAGCCACAGCAGCAGCGCGGCCGAATGTGTCACTTGCAGATGGCCCTGGCCACCGCCGGCGACGGCCGGATCGCTGTACGTATTTGGCTGCGGCCCAGTCACCTGCCATTTGAAGACGTCGGCGTAGGCTTGCGGGTTGGCGCGGTAGTACTCGAGCACCATCGACGCGAACAGTGTGTGCGTCAGCTGGATCTGGCCGAGCGCGCCGTCAGCGATTCGGGCGCGCAGCGCGGCGTGCTGTTGGATGAAGTGGTAGGGATAGCCGACGACCAGCGGCACCTGCTGCTGCTCGGCCTGCCGTACCAGCGCCCGTGCCTCGCGAGCGCGCAGCACCATTGGCTTTTCGAGCATCAGCGGAATCCCGTGCGACAACACATCCGACGCGATGGCGTAGTGGGCGCTGTGCGGTGTCGCCACCACGACGCCGTCCAGGTCGCCGCGATCCAGCATCGCGCGGTAGTCGGCGAACTGGCTGCTGATGCCGAAGTGCTCGCCTGCCTGGGCGAGTCGCTGTGGCGAAGGGTCGGCGATGGCGACGACGTTGGCGCGCGGATACGACGTCAGCGCGGGCAAGTGGGCGTACGTGGCCCACCAGCCAGTGCCGATGACTCCAATGCGCGCCCGCCGCCCAGCCGATCCTGCAGCCATCGCACAATCGACAGTAAGTGTAGGTGGGTCGGCCGCCGGGTGTACAAAGGGCGGATGCCGAACCGGATCGTCCACTTCGAGATCGAGGCCTCCGACAGCAAGCGGGCGGCGAACTTTTATGCTCAGGCGTTTGGCTGGCAGATGCAGCAGATGGGCGAAGAGATGGGCAACTACGTCGTCGTGATCACCGGCGATCCCAAGGAGCCAGGTGGCATCAACGGCGGGATTTTTGGCACCCAGCCCGGTGCCAGCAAAGAGCTGAACGCCTTTTCGTGCGTCGTCGGCGTCGACAACATTGATCAGGCCATGGACAAGGTCAAGTCGGCCGGCGGGCAACTGCTGGGCGACAAGATGGACATTCCATCGATTGGGACGTTCGTCAGGTGTCAGGACACCGAGGGCAACATCTTCACCATGCTCCAGCCGCTGCCCGGCTCCATGTGAGTTAGTAGCCCATCGCCCATGCGGGCGTGAACTGGTGTACGCCGCCCGTCAACTGACCGCTGGTGGGATCAATGTGGATGCCGCCTGGGCGCGCGAACCGGAACGAGCTTTCATGCTCATGCTGAAGCTTGACGGCGTGTCCCCAGTTCCGCAGCGCGTCGACCACTGCCGGGTTCGAACGTCCATCGACCTCAGTCACTTGACCTTCGCAATGGATGCGCGGCCGTGTTACGGCGGCCTGGACGCCGAGGCCGAAATCGAGGACATTGACCAGACTCTGCACCAGGGCGGAGATGATGCGCCGGCCGCCCGGGGCGCCGATAGCCATCACTGGCTGGCCATCGCGCAGCACCAGGGTCGGCGTGGGCGCCCACAGCGTGCGTTTGCGCGGCTGGATCGAGTTGACGTGCCCCGGCTCGGGGTCGAACCAGGTCATTCCGTTGTTGAGCAGGATGCCCGTGCCGCGCGGAATCACAGCCGAGCCGAACAGCTCGCCGAGCGTCGAGGTACACGCAACCATCATCCGATCGCCGTCGACGACGTTCAGGTGTGTGGTGCAGCCGTCGCCTCCGGCGCCACTCGGGTGGCCGCTGGCGGCGGCGACCGGCGCAGCCTGAAACCGCCACGGATCGCCGGCTCGGGCATCAGCCGCGGCGCGGTCCGGCTGGATCTGTGTGGCAAGAAAGCAGGCGTAGTCTTCGGACAGCAGGCCTTCGACGGGCACGTCCTGCAGGTCCGTATCCGCTAAGTACGCGAACCGGTCGAGGAACGCCCTGCGCAATGCCTCGGCGACCACGTGCACCGCGCTGGGGGAATCCATGGCGTGCACGTCGAAGTTGTTGAGGATGTTCAGGGCTTCGAACGCGGTCATGCTGCCGGACGTGACAGAAAGTCCGTACAGCTGATACGCGCGATAGTCCGTCTGCAACGGGCTGTATTCACGGACGGCGTAGCTCGCCAGATCGTCACGTGTTATCAGGCCGCCGTGCGCTTGCAGGTCGGCGACGAGTCGGTCGCCGACCTCACCTGTGTACAGCGCGGACGGGCCATCGGCAGCCAGGGCGCGCAGCGTGCGCGCCAAGTCCGGCTGCACGAGCCGGTCGGCCTCCCTGGTCGCTGTCGTCGGGACAAGCGGCAGGCCATCCTCGAGGAAGAACGTACGCATCGTTTCAGGGAATGCGCGCAGCCGGCGCTGCGCGAAGGCGATCGACTGGGCCTGGTATGGGTCGACCGCGAAGCCCTCTTCGGCGAGGCGGATCGCGGGCGCCATGACCTGCGCGCGACTCAGCCGTCCGCTGCCGTAGTGCTCGTGGGCGTACAACAAGCATGCCGGTTGGCCGGGGACGACGGGTGCGCGGTAGCCGGTGTTCTGCGCGTCGCCAACGGTCCCGCGCCAGCTGTACATGCCGCCAACCGTGTCTTCCGGCGCAAGCTCGAACGTATCCTCGCGTGCGGCCGCGGGCGCGGCGCTCGAGCCATCAACGACGACGGTACGGCCGGTTCGCGGCGAATAGATCACCATCGCCGCGACGCCGCCCACGCCACTCATAGCCGGTTCGACCACGCCGATCGCAAAGGCTGTGGCCACCGCCGCGTCGACAGCGTTGCCGCGCGCCTGCAGCATCTCGAGCCCCGCCGCCGCGGCCAGCGGATGCATCGCCGTGACGATGCCGTGCTCGGCCACAGCCTCGCGTTTATCGATCAACCACTCGCTCTGCGTCGTCGCCATCCTCAGGCCCGCTGCAGGATCTTAGCGGCCCAGTCGCGCCATGATGAGGTTAGCTCCGGGACTTCGAGCAGGCGTGGGACGAGGCTGCGATCGGTGTGGTAGGCGCGCGAGACCAATCTGGCGGTGAGGCCATGGGCGGGGCGACTCAGGACGGTCACCGCGTCGCCGGCGGCGATTGAGCCGGGCTGGATGATGCGCACATAGGCGCCGGGGCGCTCGGCAGCAGCAAAGCGGCGTGGGAACTCCGGGTCGGCGTGGCGAATTCCGAGCTTGTAGCACGGGATGCGCGGCTGACTCACTTCGAAGACGGCATCGCCAATCTGCCAGTGCTCGCCGATGAGCGCGTCGCTCACGTCGAAGCCATCGATGGTCAGGTTTTCGCCGAAACTACCTGGTCCGAGCTCGCTGCCGAGTTCGCCGGCCCACCAGCGGTAATCATCAAGTCCATACGCGTAGACGGCCTTGTCGGGCCCACCATGGACCGATCGGTCAGCCTGGTCATCGCCGTCCACGTTGACCCCACCCACGGCAACGCGCCCACTCGCCGGCGCCTTCCAGATGCCAGAGGTGACGGTCGAGCCATTCCACGGTACGGTCCGCGGGCGACCGACGTTGACTGACACCACTTGCCCGTCCATACATGCGCAGCCTACATGAGCCGTTCATCTACTTCCATGAGTAGTTTCATCTCATTTAGACGGCGTGTGAGGAAGCGGCGCTCGGTATCGTTGCCGACCAGGGCCAGCGCTCGGCGATAGCTGCTCGCGGCGTCGGCATATGCGCCAAGGCGACGAAGCAGATCGGCTCGGGTGGCATGCAGCAGGTGGTGACTCTCCAATTCACCTAGCTCGTCCAGCGCGGCCAGGGCCGGCTTCGGGCCTTGGGCCATGGCCACGGCGACGGCTCGGTTGAGCAACACCACGGGTGCTGGCTCCACCAGCGACAGCGCGTCGTACAGTCGGACGATGCGCGGCCAGTTGGTGTCAGCCGCACGCGGGGCGACGCAATGCTCGGCTGCGATGGCCGCCTGCAGCGCATACGGGCCTGGCCCGGCAGCAAACGCTTCTTCAACCAGCGGCAGCGCCTCGATGATCTGGGTGCGGTTCCAGAGCGTCCGGTCCTGCTCTTCGAGCAATACCACGTCACCTTCAGCGTCGAGCCGAGCCTCGCGGCGTGCATCATGGAGCAGCATCAGCGCCAAAAGCGCCGTCGCTTCGGGCGGCGGCGGCGCCATCAACCCGCGGACGAGTCGCGCCAGACGAATCGCCTCGGCGCACAGATTGGTGCGCACCAACGCTCCGCGCGTGGCCGCGTACCCCTCGTTGAACACCAGATACATCACGGACAGCACCGCATCCAGCCGCTCCGACAAGTCAGCCGTCTCGGGCACCACGTACGGAATGCCGGCCGCGCGGATTTTGCGCTTGGCCCGTACCAGGCGCTGGGCCATCGTGACGTTGGGCACGAGAAACGCGCGCGCAATCTCCTCGGTGTCCAGGCCGCACAGCGTGCGCAGCGTCAACGCGACTTGCGCCTCGAGCGCCAGCGCTGGATGACAGCACGTAAAGATCAGCCGCAGGCGATCGTCAGGGATGTTGTATTCGTCAACCTCGTCGGGCTCCGAAACAGCGCTCGGCTGCAGCGCGGCGTACGATTCGAGCTTGTCGACGTACCGCGCCTGGCGTCGCAAGTGATCGAGCGCCTTGTGGCGCGCCGTCTGGATGACCCAGGCGCGCGGATACTCGGGCACGCCCGTGTCACGCCACTGCTCGATCGCGGCCGCGAATGCTTCCTGAACGACCTCCTCGGCCAGGTCGAAATCGCCCACCAGCCGAATCAGAGTCGCTACGATGCGGCCCCAATCCGACCGATACAGCGTCTCGACGGCCGCGCTGGCATCCATAGCTCACCCGAGCATAGAAAAATTCGACTCGCGACATGTCGATCCGGCCGCACCTCGTTCGATTCACTTGCATGGGAGCAACAGAACGATGAAGTACATGCTGTTGACATACATGGACGAACAGAAGTGGCTAGCGCTGTCCCCGGAGCAGCAACGAGCGGAAATGGCCAAATGCGAGCCACACGTGCAGTGGCTCGTATCGAGCGGCAAGGTACTTGGCGGCGCGCCACTCCACCCTGTTTCGATGGCGACGACGGTCCGGGCGCACGGCGGCAAACGTATCGTCACCGATGGGCCGTTCGCGGAAACGCGCGAGCAGCTGGGCGGATACACCCTGGTCGAGGCCAAAGACCTCGACGAGGCGATCGACATCGCGGCCGGCTTCCTGGGCGACGACAGCCTGGCCAGCATTGAAGTGCGGCCAATTCTCGACCTCGCCGATCTGCCGGGCGGCGAGCCGCTTGCGGAACACGTGCAGGCCGTCTGATGCGCAAGCTCATCATGTGGAACATGGTCACCCTCGATGGCTCTTTCGAAGGTGCCAACAAGTGGGACATCGACTGGCACAACCGCGCCTGGGGCGAGGAGCTCGAACAGTTGTCCACGGACCAGCTGCAGTCCGCGGACATGCTGCTGTTTGGGCGGGTCACGTACCAGGGTATGGCCGGCTACTGGCCAGCCGAGACCGGCGAGATTGCTGACTTTATGAACGGAATTCAGAAGGTCGTGTTCTCGCGCACACTACAGACGGCCGACTGGAGCAACACACGCATCGCGCAGGACGCGGCATCCGAAGTGCAGCGGCTCAAAGAACAGTCCGGCAAAGACATGTTCATCTTCGGCAGCGCCGATCTGTCGGCATCGTTGATGCAGCAAGGATTGATCGATGAATACCGCCTCGGGCTGACGCCGATCGTGCTGGGCAGCGGCAACCCGCTGTTTAAACCGATGCCCAACAGCATTCCTTTAAAGTTGTTGGAGGCGCGTGCGCTGAAGACGGGCTGCGTGATCCTGCGCTACGCGCCCGACGTATAAGGCACTCGCCGCGGTGGCGCCACGGACCAGCTGGTGCTAGTCTTGGCGCCACATCGCGACCGGAGGTCTACGCCATGTCAGCCAACTGCCTGTGCGTCACTGCCTTCGCGGGGGCACGGCTCTAACTTTCCAGCCGCTCCTCCGCGCCAACGTTAGACAGGCTGCTTCGAGCAGCCTCGTGAGCACAGAGGAGTGTGGTTGTGCGTTTTCCGGTGCGGCGCGTCGATGCTGCCGCTGTCTTTCTCATAAACAGCGCATGTGGCGGGTTCATCAACTCGCTCATGTTCACGCCGCTGGCCGTGTACTACGTGCTGACCGTCGGCATGGATCCGCTGCAGTTGGTGCTGGTCGGAACGACGGTCGAGGCGACCATCATCCTGTTCGAAGTGCCGACCGGCATCGTGGCCGACATCTTCAGCCGCCGCCTGTCGATCGTCCTTGGCCGACTGCTCGTGGGCGTTGCGTTCATCTGCGAAGGGTCTTTTCCACTCTTCAGCGCAATCATCCTGGCCGAGGTCGTCCGAGGCATCGGCGAGACGTTTCTGAGTGGCGCATCGCAGGCCTGGCTGGCCGACGAGGTAGGCAATGAGCGGGTGGCAGGGCTGTTCTTGCGTGGGGCGCAAGTGCAGCGTGTGTGTTCGCTGGCTGGCATCGCCGTGGGCGTCGGCCTGGCCAGCATCCAACTCAATCTGGCGGTGATCGTCGGCGGTTCGTTAATGCTCGCGCTGGGCGTGTTCCTGGCGGTGAGGATGCCGGAGACCGGCTTCCGCCGGGCTGCGCACATGACCCGCGCCCCACTCGGCCAGATGGTCCACATCGCCCGCACGAGCGTGCGTCACATGCGGGCCAATCCCGTCCTGCTCCTGTTTCTCGGCATCGCCGCCAGCGCCGGCGCTTCCAGTGAGGGGTTCGACCGGCTGTGGGAAGCACACTTGCTGACGTCGTTCACGTTTCCGACGCTGGGCGCGCTTCAGCCGGTGGTGTGGTTTGGGATTTTGAACACCGTCGGTGCACTGCTGGGCATAGCGGTCATCCAGGTCGTCGTGCGGCGGCTGATGACCGCCGATGACCGGCGCGTGGCGCGCGTACTGCTGGTCTTGCAGACGGTCTGGCTGGGCGCCGTGCTCGTCTTCGGGTTGACGGACAGCTTTGTGGTCGCGGTACTGGCACTATGGTCCAAGCGAGTTGCTGATTCGATGAGCGGACCGCTGTTCGATGCCTGGCGCACGCGCGTCATCCCGTCCGAAGTGCGCGCGACGGTGTTGTCGGCGATCAGTCAGGGCGACGCAATCGGCCAGGTCCTGGGCGGACCGATCGTCGGCGCCATCGGCAGCGCGATCTCGATCCGCGCCGCGATGATCGCCTCCAGTGCGCTCCACGCGCCAGTGCTGGCGCTATTAGTCTGGATACGGAACGTCAGTCGACCAGCGTGTTCTGAACCGGGGACCCGGGCAATGGAACCAGGATCGGGCGTGGTGGTTGACGTGGCTGGAAGGTTGGGCACAGGATGACGCGGCTGCCCTCGTCGGTGTGGTAGCTCAGGCGCCGACCGCCCACCTCGATGTCATCCTGAGGCGAGGCTGCGCTCAGGATGACAGGGTCCGCGCGTCGATGCGGACGATACCTTTGGAGCCGTCGACCGTGATGCGCATGCCATCGTTGATGACCGTGGTGCCGACCCGCGTGCCGACGACCGCCGGTAGGTGAAACTCGCGCGCCACGATCGCGCAGTGGCTCAGGATGCCGCCGGAGTCGGCCACGATGCCGCTCACCGTCGCGAACAGCGGGACCCAGGTTGGCACCGTCATCTCGCACACCATGATGTCGTTCTTCTGCAGCTTGCTGGCTTCGACCAGCGAGCGCACCACCTTGGCCGTGCCCTGCACCATGCCCGGCGATGCTGCCACGCCGGTGATCACATCGGCGTCGGTGCTCGGCTCGACCGGCAACAGCCCGAGCATCTTGTCCACAACAGCGATGAAGAACGGGTCAGCATTCGACGGGGTGGCTTCTCCGAGATGGAACGGCGGGACGACTTGCGCCGCTTCGGCCATGGACGCACGCCGCTCGTGTACCAGGTCCATCGAGGCGGTGCCCGTGGCCACGGCATCGCGCAGCTCGTTCTTGTACAGGTAGAACACGTCGTCGGCGCGCTCCAGCACGCCCCGTTCGACCAGGCGCTGCCCGACATCGAGGCAGAAGCGGCGGTAGGCCGCTGTGCTCATCTGGTCGATCCAGAAGCTATGATCCTCGGTCACCGCCAGGTTGTGCTTGGCAGCGTCTAGTAGCGCGTCGAACTCCTGTAACTTGTCGGGCCGATCGGCCAGCTTCGCCCGCGCGGCCGCGATGAGCGCCTGGCGCTGTTGCGCGGCCTCCTCGACCGTGTTCGTCGGGTTGTGCTCGTCGCCCAGCCGCATGTACCCCTGGATCGTGTTCAGCGGGATGGCCGGATCTTCGCGCCACGTGGCGTCGCCGATCTCGTAGATGCCGTCGCTGCGCCAGCCGAAGTCGTCCAGAAATCGGCGAAACTCGGCCAGGAAGCGCTGGCCTTCGGTCGACTGCTCGAGCGCCGTGACCATCTGGGCCGGATCGGCCTGTTCGAAGATCTTCGTCAGCTCGGGGCTCGATTTGACGATGCGGCTCAGCCGCCATAAGCCCTCACTGGTCTCGACGGACTTGGTGCGGTAGCCCTTGATCAGCTGCCAGCCCGCGTTGGGATCCTCCGGGCTGATTTCGGCGGTGTAGAAGTCGGTCAGCGCCGTCGCAGGCACGAGTGACAGGTTGATCCAACCGTGGATCGTCCAGAAGTACACGAGGTGCTCGTCCCAGCGATCGAATGCTTCGAGGAGCTGTTGGTCGTTCATCGACCGAAAGTCGGTCTTACGCGCCCACTCCACGATCGGAATGACCGACGGCTCCCACTCGTTCTTCCAGCGTTCGCCGATGCCCGCGGCCATTTTGTCGAGCTGACGGGCGTACTCGTCTACGTCTGTTGTGGGCGGCGTGTACGCCGGGTCGGGCGCGAAGGCGGCGTAGAGGTAGTTGTTGACCATGCGGCACTTCAGCTCGAGGGTTGAACCGAAGTCGTGCTGGGCGATGGTGAATCCCGTACCCATTGACATAACGATCGCGTCGCCGGCGAGCGGCGTGAGCGGTCGTGGCGCGTGGATCTTGTCCCAGTCCCAGTAGCCGTCGATCTCATGCGGCTGCGGGAACTCGATCCTGGTGGTCGTCGTCACAAGCAACCTCCCCCCGTGAACGTTGTCAGGCTGCTGATTATTGCGCCCCCAAACGCGCTACACGAGGGGGGTGCTGGGCTCCTCGGGCGCGAACACGCAGAATTCGTTGCCCTCGGGGTCGGCGAGCACATGCCACTCGATGTCACCGCCACGGGCCCGAATCGTCGTCGCACCGAGCGCCAGGAGCGTCTCGACGTCGCCCCAGACATCAATGTGCATGCGGTTCTTGACGATCTTCTTCTCGGGTACCGGATTGATCCAGATAAACGGATCCCGACCGGCCGGGTCGGCGATCGGGATGGGCCATTCGACCGGCCGTGGCTCACCGCTGCGCAAAGGCATGATCTCGTAGCCCAGGATGCGGCACCACCAGCGGGCGAGCATCTGATGATCGTTGGCATCCAGGCAGATGTCCTTGAAGCGCGCTGAACCCGGTGTGTTGGTCACAGGTGCTCACCGGCTCCCTCAGCTGCCCGTGGCGGCATTCTGTCGCTAGAAATTGGTGCGCAGCCAGGCCAGGCCCGCGTAGGCGCCGAGCACGACCGTGGCCAACACGAGCAGCATACCCAGGGTCACCGGCTGGCCTGGGACCATGGGCAATACGATCCAGCCCCAGCCCGGCGGAAAGCCCAGCAGCCACCAGCCAACGGCAGGAATGGGCACCAGTATCAGCCAGGGACTCTGCACAACGGCATCAGTATGACCGACCGACCCGCCGCTGGGAGCCAATTTGGACGCCCCGTTGGAGTCTTTGAGCTCAAACAACGCGTCGGCCGGCTTTGAACACGGCCAGTGGCCGGCGCAGCGCATCGAGATCCGTCAGCGGGTCGCCCTGCACGACGAGCACATCGGCTCGTAGTCCGGGCGCAAGTCGGCCGGTCACAGAGCCGATACCGAGCACCTCAGCCGAATCGGCCGTCGCGGCTGCCAAGGCCGCGGCAGGTGGAACACCCGTTGACGCCAGGAAGATGATTTCGCCGATCGCGCTGTCGTGCGGCGTATGACCCACGCCACAGTCGCTGCCTACGATCATGCGCACGCCCGCGGCATGCAAACGACCCACGTCGGTCCGCCGCCGCCCCCAGAACTCGGCCGCGCTCAACTCTGGCTCGAGCGCCCCGGCTCGTGCTCCGGGCGTGCCGGCGCGCCCCCCGATCGGCGACAACGTCGGCACAAGCACCGTATATGAGCCGGCGAACAGCGACAAATCTTCATCGTGGACGCGGGCACCGTCGGCGCCCACGAACGTGCCGTGCTCGATGGTCTCAACGCCGGCTGCCACGGCCTCGCGCATGCCCTGGCGGCTGTGCGCGTGCGCCGCGACAGGACGCCCGAGCTCGTGCGCAAGGTCGACGGCGCGGCGCAGTGTCTCCGCCGCGAATTGGGGTCTCGTGACATCGCTCGTCGCAGTCATGGCCCCACCGGTGGCCATGATCTTGATGACGTCGGCGCCCCGTTCGACCTCGGTGCGCACCAGCGCCAGCAGCGCGGCCTCGTCATCGGCGACGCCGCCCAGGAACCAACAGTGACCCATCGGGATCGTCAGCGGTCGCCCCGCGGCGAGTATGTGCGCGCCCTCGACGGCACCCGATTCGACCACCTCGCGCAGGCGGAAGCTCAGGTCACCGCGCGCGCCCAGGTCGCGCACCGTGGTGACGCCTGCGCGCAGGGCGTGCGCCGCTGCTTGGGCCATTTGTTCGAGGGCGGCCGCATCGTCGCGTTCGGCGAGGTGCTCGACGGGCGCCGCGCTGGCGTCGAAACACAGGTGCACATGTGCGTCGATCAGGCCCGGCAGGATCGTCGCCGCGGCGAAGTCGATACGCTCGACGCCCTCAGGCGCGGCCTCGCCGACCGCCGTAACCCTGCCGTCCGTGATGAGCAGCGAAGCAGCCGGCTGGAGCGCGCGCCCATCGAACAGGCGCGCGGCGTGGAGAAATAGCGGCTCAGGCACCTAGCTGAGCAGCTCGCGCAATCGCGTGCCGATCAGCTCGTCGTCTTCCTCACGCACCGTCACCGGATTGATGTTTATCGTATTTGCCGACTCCTGGCCCACTGCGATCCCTGGCGTACCGGTCAGCAGTTGACGGTTCAAGCCCGTCGCGTCGAGGCGTGCCTGCGCTGAGTCGAGCACCAGCTGCAGCACACACGGCGCTGGCCCGTCGCCGCGCTTGATGCTCATGGAAACGCCGGGTGCGTCCGCAAAGTGCTCGGCGATCAACAGCAGGCGCTGCTCGTAGCGCTCGATCCGCGCCTCGTGATCGGTGCTCAGCCATTCCTCGAGGGCGGCCACGACCGCGACGATGGTCTGGCGGTCCAGCTTCAGGGGGCGACCGAAGCTCTTGCCCCAGGCGACGGTTTCGAAGCCAATGAAGCCATGCGGAATGGCGGCTTCGACGAGCTCGCGCTTGCCGCACAAGATGCCCGAGGCATTGAGCGCACCCAGGTACTTGGCGCCGAACGCAAGCAAATCCGCGCCTTCACGAGCGTAAGCACGGAATTTGTCCAGCGGATAGACCCGCCCCGCCGCGTCGGCAAGAACCGGTACGCCCTGGGCATGAGCGATGTCGCGGACCTGTGCCAGAGTGAGCGTGCCGGCGGCGCCGTCGAGGTGGGCCGGGAACAACACTGCCGCCACCTTGTCATTCAATGCGGCTGCGAGCTGGTCTACGCTGGTCGAGCCGTCCGCACCGACCTCGACCAACCGCGCACCAGGCACGGTCACGGCCCGTTCGTAGTGGTAACGGTGACCGGCCTGGATCAAGATGATGTTCTTGAAGCTGGTGGTGTCGGGCAGCTGGGCGATCTTGTCCGGATCTTTGCCGGTCATGCACGCGGCCGCGCCAAGGGCGAGCGCCGCGGCTGCGCCGGGCGTGACATAAGCCGCTTCACAGCCGAGCAGCTCGGAGATGCGCTCGCCCGAGCGCTCGAGTAGCTGCTGCATGTCCACGTAGTAGCGCTCGGCGTCGAGCATGGCCTGGCGCACGCGAGGCGAGGGCGTCGAGCCGCCCAGAACCGTGTTGTTACCACGCGCGTTCACGATCGGGTTGATGCCGAGCCGCTCAAACAGGCCGCTCGTGGTGTCCGGCGAGACAGTGGTCATTTACCCTCCCATGTGTGCTGCCTAACGATACCTAGCCATAGGCACCGCGCAGCGCATTGGTGCGGATGCGCACGATGTCGGCCAGGAACGGGCGCAGGTGGCGCGCTAGATCGAACGTCGACTCGGCCTGGTAGGTCGTGTCCACGGGCATCTCGACAATTGCGCAGCCCAGCCTGCGCGCGAGGAACAGCGCTTCGATATCGAAGGCGAATGAGTCGATCCGCGCTCTGGCGAACACTGCCTGAGCGATGCCGTGTCGGAATCCTTTGAAGCCGCACTGCGTGTCGCGAATCACCGGAAGGACCAGCGTGCGTCGAGTGACCTGGACCAGGCCGCCGGCGAGCAGGCGAGCGAGGTTCCGCTCTTGCTGGGCGTACGCGCTCAGCTTGCGTGAGCCGACCACGACATCACACAAGGTGGTCTCGAACAGCCGCAGGGCCTGGTTGAGATGCCGCGGCGAGACGTTCATGTCCGCGTCGGCGTAGAAGCTGTAGCGGCCGCGTGCGCCGAGCATGCCCGTGCGCACGGCGGCGCCTTTGCCGCGATTGTGTGGCAGTGTGATCACGCGCACGCCGAGCTGTGCTTGGGCTACTGCCGACGTGTCGTCGCGACTGCCATCGTCGACCACGATGAGCTCGGCCTCGTACTGCTGAGCCGCGAAGAACTCGGTCCACGCGGCGAGGGTGCGCGGTAAGCGACGCGCCTCGTTATACGCGGGGACGACCACTGACGCGATTGGCGACGCTACGGCAGGCACGCTCGAATTGTGCTCCAATGCGTCGGGCGTGGCAGTCGATCCCTCGCGGCAGCTCGACCTGCTGCTCAGCGCGCCTGCTCAAAGTTTGCTCAATATGTTGAGCGCTCAGGATATTGAGCGTGGATTGAGCGAGCTCAGATTGAGCAAAGCGCTGCGTAAGCAGCACCCGCCAGCCCTGGTCGCGGCGGCGCTCGCGCTGCTCGAGCTCCGCCAGCGCGGCCGGGCCAAGTTCGAGCGCGCCGAGGACATGTACTTCACCCGCGCTGGTTTGGAACAGGCCACCGCCGAGCCGGTGGCACACCTCCACGCGCAGCGCTTCCGGGCTTTTGACCAGGTGGCCGATCTATGTTGTGGAATTGGCGGCGATCTCATCGCCCTCGCCGGGCGCGGCCCGGTGTGTGGCGTTGACGTCGACCCGCTGCATCTGCAGATGGCCCAACTCAACGCCGACGTCTACGGCGTGGCGGTTGATGTCTGCCTTTCCGACGTGCGGGCTATACGCCTAGACGGCATCGCCGCGGCCTTCATCGACCCGAGCCGTCGCACCGACACCCGCCGTCTCCGACCTGGCGCGAGCGAGCCGCCGCTGGCGTGGTGCTTCGGGCTTGCTCAGTCCGTGGCGGCCGTGGGCATCAAAGCCGCGCCCGGCTTGGCGCTGGACATGGTGCCTGACGGTTGGGAGATCGAATTCGTCGCCGATCACCGTGAGCTCAAAGAGGCCGCGTTGTGGTCGCCCGCTCTGCGCACCAGCGCCCGGCGCGCGACCGTGCTGCCTAGCGGCGACACCCTGGTCACCACCGCTGGCCCAGCCGTGGAGGTCGCACGGCCCGGAGCGTACCTGCTCGATCCCAGCCCGGCAGTGACGCGCGCCGGGCTCGTCGAGGAGCTCGGGCGCGCGCTTGGCGCATGGAAGATCGACCATCAAACGGCGTTCCTCAGCGCCGAGTCCCCGCTGCACACGCCGTTCGGCCGCTGGCTGCGCATTACGGCCTCGCTGCCGTGGAACCTCAAACACCTGCGTTCGGAGCTGCGCGCCCTGGATATTGGCACCGTGGATGTCCGCAAACGCGGCTCGGCGGTGGACGTCGACGACCTTCAGCGCCGCCTCAAGCTCAGCGGCTCACGCGCCGCGACCGTGGTGCTGACGCGGGTTCAGAATCGGCCGTGGGCGTTCGTCTGTTCGGACCCCGCCTAGGGTTTGGCTGGGGCGATGGTGTCGAACCTGTCTTTGGCCTGGGCAATGACGTCGGGCGGCAGGGTGGCGCCTTGTAGCTCGGCGGCTTTGGTGTTGATCGACAGCGATCCTTTGGACGCTTTCTTGATCGCGACCTGGGCGGCAGGTGTTCCCTGCAGGATCTGGGCGGCCAGCTTGCCGCTTTCGTAGCCCTGATCGAAGTAGTCGAGGCCGAGCGCCGCCGCCGCGCCGCGCTGCGCCGTCGCCGGGTCGTTGGCAAAGAACGGCTTCTTATTCTCGTTCGCCACCCGCACCAGCGCCTCGATCGCCGACACCACCGTCGAATCGGTGGTGATGAAGAACACGTCGATGTTCTTCGTGATCAGACTTTGCGACCCTTGCAGGACCTCGTCGGCTGAGGCGACGGTCGCTTCGACTAGCTCCACGTTCAGCTCTTTGGCAGCGTCGCGAGCAATCCTGGTCGCGACCTCAGAATTCGCCTCGGCCGGGTTCCAGACGATGCCGAAGCGTTTGGCGCTCGGCACCACCTTCAACGCCAGCTGCATGGCGTCTTTGACCGGCGGCAGCGCCTGAATACCGGTGATGTTCGCGGGCTTGTCCGTCTCGGACTTGATAGTATTGACGGCCGCGAACGGATCGGTGACCGCGTTGAACACGAGCGGCGTGGGCGCGTCCTTGAACACATTGGCGTGGGCCTGCAGTGCTGGCGTACTGACCACGACGATGAGGTCGGTGCGCGCATCACGATAGTGCTGCGCAATCGTGGTCAGCGTCGGAATCTGGCCCTGCGCATTCTGCAGGTCGTAGCGGACGTTCACGCCTTCCTTGAAGCCTGCGTCTTCGAGCGCTTTGCGCGCGCCATCGCGCGAAGCGTCGAGCGCGGGGTGAGTCGTGAACTGGACTATGCCGATGTTGAACGCGCGCGCCGCGGTCGTGACGGTGCCGGTGATCTGGGTCGCCGCCGCGGACAGCGTCGGCGCCGCGGTCGTCGCCGCGGCCGAGACCGTCGGCGCTGCCTGTGTGACGGCAGCGGCCACCGTGGGCGAGACCGCCACGACCGTTGGTGCGACCTGGGTTGCTGCCGCGGCCACCGTCGGCGCGGCTTGGGTCGCCACGGCGGCGACCGTCGGCGCGCTCGGCGCGCCCGCGGGAGCGCACGCGACCAGCAACATGGCCACGGCCATGACTACTCCGAATGTTCTGGATACCGTGCTCACGAGGAACAGCCTCCCTGTGGAGTGGCTTAGCGGGTCAGCAATAACTCGTCGTCGACGAGCGCTTCGCGACGTACGTCGCGGAAGCGGGCGACGATGTCTTCGACCGTCATCGTGCGCCGCTCGTCGCCACCGAGCTCGAGCACGACCTGTCCAGCATGCAGCATCAACGTTCGGCTGCCCATGCGCAGCGCCTGGTGCATGTTGTGAGTGACCATCAGGGCGGTCAGCCCGTGCTCGACGATGAGCTGGGCCGTCAAACGCTCGATCTCGCCGGCCGTGGCGGGATCGAGGTTAGCCGTGTGCTCGTCGAGCAGGAGTAGTTTGGGTCGGGCGAGCGTTGCCATCAGCAGCGTCACGGCTTGCCGCTGACCACCCGACAGGCGCCCGACCTGCGTGCGCATCCGTCGCTCGAGGCCGAGACCCAGCTCGGCGAGCTGATCGCGGAAGGTACGCCTACGTTTGTCCGTGACACCGGTGCGCAGTCTGTGCGCTTTGCCGCGCAGCATGGCCAGCGACAGGTTCTCTTCGACGGTCATTGAGGCGGCTGTGCCGTCGAGCGGGTTCTGGAACACGCGCCCGACGATGCGTGCGCGCTCGTGCTCTGATTCATTGGAGACATCTCGCCCGTCGAGCAGCAGCTGGCCACTGTCGGGCGGGTACACGCCGGCCAGGATGTTGAGCAGCGTGCTCTTGCCAGCGCCATTCGAGCCGACGACGGTCACCCACTCGCCGGGCTCGAGCTGCAGGTTGACGTCGCGCAGCGCGGTGACCTCGTGCGGTGTGCCGCGATTGAAGCGCTTGCTGAGCCCGCGCGCCTGGAGCACGACTTGGCCTTCCTCTCTTAGCGGCCGGCCAGGCCCGCCAGTTGACGCTGACCGAATGCGGTGCGCGGCCGTCGGACCTGGGGCAGGGTCAGGGCGAGGATGACGATTACCGAGGTCACCAGGCGCATATCGGTTGGCCCCAGGCCGACGAAGAGCGCCGCCGCGATGACGAGCCGGTAGGCGATGACGCCGAGAATTACCGCGAGTACCGTGCTGCCGACGCCGCGCGGGCGGAGCAGAGTCTCGCCGATGATCAGCGAGGCCAAGCCGGCCACGATCATGCCCAATCCTGTGCTGACATCGGCGAAGCCCTGGTAGTGCGCGACGAGCGCGCCTGAGAGCGCGACCAGCGCGTTGGCGATGCCCAGACCCAGCAGCTTCATGGCGTCGGTATCGGTGCCCAGCGCGCGGATCATCCGTTCATTGTCACCGGTGGCGCGCAGCGCGAGGCCGAGCTCGGTGTGCAGAAACCACACCAGCGCCACGCCCAGGCCCGTTGCCAGTGCCGCAAACACGATGACCCCGCCGATGTCCGTCGAGCTGACGTTGAGCGCTTTGGCGATGTCTGTTGTCTGGGGCGCGACGGGAGAGATCACGGTATCCACGCCGAGCAGCGGCACGTTGGACCGATCGCCCATGATACGCAGATTCACGGTCCATAGCGCGATGCTCACCAGGATGCCCGCGAGCAGCCCATTGATCTTCAGCCTGGTGGCGAGTAAGGCCGTGGTGATGCCCGCCAGGGCGCCCGCCAGGCCCGCCGCCGGCAGCGTGAGCCAAGCCGCCCAGCCGAGTTTGGCGATGAGCACCGCCGACACCGCTGCGCCGAGCGGGAAGCTGCCGTCCACGGTCAGGTCTGGAAAGCTGAGCACCCGGAAGGTCAGATACACCCCGAGCGCCATAGCCGCAAACGCCAGCCCAAGCGCCACTGCCCCAACCCAGAGTGCCATGTGCACTCATCTTAGGTCTGCGACACTGCGCCAGCGTGGAGGCCGGATCGCGGCGCGTAGCGCCGAGGACCGCTCGAGCGGCAGCGCCCGCATGGTCCGCCCGCTGGCCGACACGATCCGACCTGCCGCCGGCGGCAACTTCCTGTCCACTCCACAAACCCCTCCGTGGCCGGGGGGCGGCGTGCAGCGCCGAGGACGGCTACCGCGGTCCCGCTGGCCAGGCGCCGCCGCCAGCGCGCACCACAACCGCGCCTCGTGCAAGGCAGGGCGGCATGTTAGTAGCCGCGGTGCTTGTCGACCAGGTTGACCAGTTCCTCGCCGCGCAGGAAGCGGCCCAGGTTCTCGCTGAGGATGCTCCAGGTCAGCTCGCTCGTCAGCGACGAGGAAGCTGAGGTGTGAGGGGTGATGATCAGGTTGGTGGCGGTCCACAGGGGGTCGCCGGTGGGCAGGGGCTCAACAGCAGTCACGTCCAGGCCAGCGCCCGCCAGGTGACCTTCCTCTAACGCATCGATCAACGAAGGTTCATCGACGATGCCGCCCCGCGACATACTGAGCAGGAACGAGCCGCGCTTCATCGCGCGAATCTGCGGCGCGCCAATGATGCCGCGACTGCTGGGCGTGATCGGCGCGGCCACAATCACCACGTCCGCCACCCGACACAGCTCGTCCAGGCGCGACATCGGCCACACCTCAGTGACACCTTCGCCCGGCGGCACGACCTCGCAATCGACGGCCAGGACTTTCATCTCGAAGCCCACGCCGCGCCGCGCAATCGCCCGACCGATATTGCCGAAGCCGACAATACCCAGGGTCAGGTCTTTCAACGCCATCAGCCTACCAGCCGAGCCCAGCCGTCCCCACTCATGCTCACGCTGCATTTGGGCCAACGCGCGCAGGCCGCGCGTGTGCGTCAGGAGCATGGCAAAGGCGTGGTCAGCAATCGTGGCGGCGTGGGCGCCGCGCATGTTGGTGACCAGCACGTCGCTGTCGGCCAGGCCCGGCACCTTCCACATCCACTCGACGCCCGCGCTCGCGGACTGCACCCAGCGCAACTGCCGTGCGCCGGCGAAGTCCTCAGCCGTGAGCGAGCCATACACGGCCTCAACATCGCCGATCAGGCTCGCGGACGATTCCTCGCGAGCCGGAACGAGGAACTGCATGCCGAACTGCCGCTCGAGCGCCGCCAGGCGCTCGGGGTCGCGCTGGAAGGGAGTAGTGACGAGCATCTTCATGGTGGCAGCGGCTCTTATACCCCAACTGACGAATTTCGATCACAACACCGCCCACCTAGGAACTGGTTCACACCGACCCTGATCACCACCGATGCGGCCGCCTTGCTCGACTTTTATCGCGAGCACAACGGCAACATCATCAGCAAGCTGCCCAGCAGCGCGCTCTACCAGCGCACTGGATCTTCCTTCAACCGCTATACCGCCCTGGCCGCTACTCGGCGTGCAGCGCTGGAACGACCAGGATTTGCTGCGCGTCAACGGCACGGTCCTGACGATCGACCATGCCATTGCCGGCCTGGATTTCATCTGGGGTGAGGCGCCGGTTGCGCGCCGCCTGGTCGACGTGTGTCTGATCAAAGCGGAACTCGAGCGCGAGCCGATCGTCCTGTCTGACGCGGAGCTGCAGCAGGTCGCGAATGCCTTCCGAGCAGGTCATCGATCGCAACTTGACTCGTCTCGCGTGTACACGCGTGGTCGCCGCGCATCGGCTGAGCACCGTCCACAACGCGGATCAGATCGTCGTGCTCGAAGACGGACGCATTGTCGAGCGTGGCACGGCTGGCGAACTTGCCACCCTGGGCGGCCGTTACGCCGCGCTGGTTGGCAGCGACAGCAGCTCCATGAACGCTGGTACCGGTGTGCTGAGCAGCCGATCGTGATCCAGCGCCAGGTCCAGAATCTGGTTGGCGTGCTCGTGCGGGAAGCGCGACAGCAAGTTGTGCTCGAGCTTCTCACGCAGGAGGGGAATCGCCTCGGAACGCCTGCGGCGATGGCCGATCGGATACTCGACCTCGGCTCGTTCGGTATGTGAGCCGTCGCGAAACCAGACCTGGACGGCATTGGCGATCGAGCGCTTGTCCGGATCGAGGTACTCCGCCGAGTAGCGCGGTTCCTCGGTGACGAGCATGCGCTCGCGTAGCCAGTCCAACCGTGGATCAGCGGCAGCCGCGTCCTCGTAACTCTCCGCGGTCAACATCCCAAGGAGCAGCCCAACAGCCACGATGTACTGCAGGCAATGGTCTCGGTCGGCCGGATTGTACAGCGGTCCGACTTTGCTGATGATGCGACTCGCCGACTCCTGGGTGAAGATCTCGATGCGTTCGATGTCTTCGAGGCGATCGCGCACTAGAGGATGCAGGCGGATGGCGGCTTCGGCGGCGGTCTGGGCGTGAAACTCGGCCGGGTAACTGACCTTGAACAGGATGTGGTCCATCACGTAGCTGTCCAGCGGCCGCGCCAGGACGACGGGCAAACCCCCGAAGAGCGTGTCGTGAAACCCCCAGCGCGGAGCGCTCAAGGCGGTCGGATAACCCATCTCGCCGAGCAGGGTCAGCAGCGCCAGCCGCACGGCGCGACTCGTCGCGTCACCCGCCGCCCACGACTTGCGCGAGCCCGTATTCGGCGCATGGCGATAGGTGCGCAAACTCCCGCCGTCGAGCCAGGCGTTGGACACCGCGTCGACAACCTGCCCCTGCGAACCACCAAGCATGCGCGTGGCGACCGCCGTCGAAGCGACCCGAACCAGCAGCACGTGGTCCAGACCGACCCGATTGAAGCTGTTGGCCAGCGCCAGGACACCCTGAATCTCGTACGCCTGAATTCCTGCGTCGAGCACGTGCTGCACGCGCAGCGGCGCGTCGCCGCGCGTCATTCGTAAACGTGAGACATATTCGGCGACGGCCAGAATGGCGCCGAAGTTGTCCGAGGGATGCCCCCACTCCGCAGCCAGCCACGTGTCGTTGTAGTCGAGCCAGCGGATCGTCGCGCCGATATCGAAAGCGGCTTTGATCGGCTCGAGCACGTAGTCGGTGCCGGGCACATGCACGCCGACCGTGACGCTCACGCCCGGCACACTCGGCCCGAGCAGCTTGGTGCACTCGGCAAAGCTCAAGGCGAGGACGCCGCAGCCGAGTGCGTCAAGCAGTGCTAGCCGGGCAGTTTGGTACGTCAGATCGGACGGCTCAGGGGCCTGCATCACATAGTCGGCGACCTCGAGCAGCAGCCGATCCGGCGGTGGCTGAAGGTTGAGATCGGCGACGGTCACGCTTCAGGCTGCGCGAGCCGGCGTTCCAGCGCTTGATAGCCCGGCAGCCCGACGAGCTGCTGGCGCTCGTCCCAGCTGAGCATGCGTTCGAGCAGTGTCGTGGTCGAGCCCGTGGACGAGCGCCAGGACAACCGCAACCGTTCGCGGGTAACGAGTAGCCAGCGACATTCGGACACTCCTTTCGCATCCACACGCGCAGCACGGCGTGTACGAGCGCACAGGCTACACTCGGAACGGCCATGACCCTGGCCCCGGCCGTCGGTCGGTTCTATGCGCGCCGGCGGGTCGCGGAGGGTGCCGTTGTCGCGCACCTGCGCTGGCACGGTGCGCCGCTGCTGACCCTGGCTTTGATGGTGGGCGCGTTCTACGCGCCGTTTCTGCTAAGCGGCACCGCCCAGTGGGACGCCATCGAGGTCCACTACAGCGGCCAGCGCTACTTCGGCGAAGCCATTCGCGCCGGCCGACTGCCGTTCTGGACGCCGTACTTGTTCAGCGGCTTTCCATTCCTGGCCGATCTCCAGGTCGGCGCCTGGTACCCGCTCAACTGGCCATTCATGCTGCTCGGCGTCACGCCCGACACGATGAACGCCGAGTTGTTGCTGCACGGCCTGATCGCGTGCGCTGGCGCCTATGCCCTCGCCTACCGACTCACGGGCAACCGCCCCGGCGCAACAGCCGCCGGCATGTTCTACGGTCTATCGGGCTATTTCGTGGGCCACAGCCAGCACGTGGGCATGGTCCAGACCGCGGCGTGGCTGCCCTGGCTGGTGCTGCTCATGGACGCGCTTGCCACCAGCGTCACGCCCAGGCGACTGGCGCTGGCGGCTGTGGTCGGCGCGGCGTTGGCGCTGCCCGGCCATTTCCAAACCGCCTTGTACACAGGGGTCTTTACAACCTTGTGGGCAACGCTCGACACACTGTGGGCGCGGTCGTGGCCGCGAGCGAGGCGGCTGGCGCTGGGCCTGACCGCGGTGGCCGCGTGGGGCGCTGCGCTCGCGGCAATCATGATCGCGCCGGGGCTCGAGCTGGTCCGCCAGTCGGTCCGCACGCAGCTCGACGGGACCCAGGTGGGCCTCGGCTACTTTCACGTCGAAGACCTGCTCACGCTGATCCAGCCGGACCACTACGGCGTGCTGCTCGATAGCAACTACACCGGGCCGGGCGACGTCACTCAGCATTACTTCTACGCCGGCATCCTGCTCGTTCCGTTGGCACTGCTGGGCATGACGAGTCTCAAAGCCCTACGCACCGCGCTCGCGTTGGGCCTGCCCTTTGTGTGGTACGCACTCGGTCCCGGCACTGGCCTGTTCGACCTGGTAGCGCAATGGCCAGGCTTCCGCAGCGTCGAGCTGCCGATGCACGGCTGGTTCCTGCCGGCGCTCGGCCTGGCCTTGCTAGGTGGTGCCGGCGTGGCTGCCTTGCGGCGCTCGCTCCCGTGGCCAGCCCTGACGATCCTGTTCGTGCTCCTGTTCGTCGACGTGCTCACGTTCAACTCGCTCATGAATCGGCTGACGTACGCACGGTCCACCGCCGAAGACCTGTACCTGGCGCCGCTCAGGGCCTTCCAGGCACAGCTCGACCCGTCGGCACGGCGCATCTACGGCCCGCCGATGGCCTCGATCGTCTACCGCAATCACGCGCTGCAAAGCCGCGTCGAAACCACGTATGGCTACAACCCGCTCGAGTTGACGCGCTACGCCGAGTACGTCGACAGTGCGCAGGAAAATCCACGGCTCGTCGCCGGGCTGGCGGCAACGCACTACCTGGACGGCACAGGCATCGTGGAACCGCTCCCAGACACGTTGCCGCTGGCGTTCTTCGCCGGCCGCGTGACCTGGCTGCCCGATCAGGCGAGCTCGCGGGCGGCCCTCGACCACTTCGACCCGCGTGTCGAGACCATCGCCATCGGCCAACCCATCGATCTGGGGCCCGACTCGGGTGCAAGCGTCGAACTGCTGCGGCGCGCTGAGGATGTCCTGGTGCTGCACTACCGTTCGCCCACGCCGAACCTGCTGCGCATGGCGCTGCCCATCTACCCAGGTTGGCACGCCGAGCATGACAGCCAGGAACTGACCACGTTACCTGTCGATCACGCCTTCATCGGTGTTGTCGTGCCAGCCGGCGAGGGCGACATTCGCCTGTGGTACGCGCCGCGCTACTTCTGGCTTGGTGCCGCCGCGAGCATTGTCGCGTTCATCGCCGTGCTATTTGGGTTGACCAACAGGTTCGGGCTGACGAGATAACGGCGCCCGCTTTGGGTCTCAACCAGCAGCCGTGTCCGGCGCAGCGCCAACACGGTGACCAGAGCGCCAGCCAGCCGGCCGCGCGTCGATGCGACGACTGCCCGCGCGCCCGCCTGCCATGTCTGAATAGCCACGCGATTCGCGCGTGTCCGCGTTCGGCGCGCTAAGCGCGCTTGGCGCGCAACGATGCTAGCGGCCGAGGTGGCGAGCTTTTCGTCACCCCGCCCACGTTCGCTCGGGTCGCGATCGGTAGGATCATAGATACCGAGTTGGACAGCCAGGTCCGCCAGCCGTCGATGCAGTGCCCAAAAGCGTGGCCCGTGACTTCGGTAGCGCAGGTGCGCCAGTTCGTGCAGCAGCGTTCCCATGATGGCGCCCTTCCGACGCCACGCAGTTCGATCGCCGTCAGCCGTGCAGCGCACCGCGATCTCGGCCATCTCACGCCAGGTGCATCGACCGTATGCCCGCGTGAGCCGCGTGCCGGGCTTGAGCACAAAATCGCTGGGCAGCCGTTCAGCCGCGATCAGTGGCTGGACGATCGCGCGGAGCTCGCGCAAGACGGCGATCTGCTCGGCAGACGACGGCACGACGCTACGGACGGTAGACGAAACCACGCTACGCATGCCATCTGGCGGGTTGGCAACATGGACGCATGATCGTCGACATCCACGGGCATTACACGACCTACCCGCCGGGCGTGGAGGCGTACCGTGGCGCGCAAATCGCGCAGCTAGGTGCTCCAACCAAGGGCAAGATGAACGTCACCGATGACGAGATTCGCCAGAGCATCGAGAGCGGCCAGCTCAAGTTTCAGCGGGAGCGCGGCACTGACGTCACCTTGTTCTCGCCACGGGCGAGCTGGATGGGCCACCACTTCGGCAACGAGCTAATCAGTCGCTACTGGACCGAGCACTCGAACGACCTGATTTATCGCGTCACCAAGCTCTTCCCGAAGAATTTCGTTGGCGTGTGCCAGCTCCCGCAGTCGCCTGGCGTGCCGCCGGCGAAGTCCATCCCCGAGCTCGAACGATGTGTCAACGAGCTTGGCTTTGTCGGCTGCAACGTGAACCCCGATACCTCGGGCGGCTACTGGCAGGACCCGCCGCTTACCGATCGGGCCTGGTATCCGCTGTACGAGAAGCTGGTCGAGCTGGACGTACCGGCTATGGTCCACGTCAGCGCGACGTGCAATCCGGCCTTCCACGTCACCGGCTCGCACTACATGAATGCCGACACGACCGCGTTCATGCAGTTCGTCCAGGACCCGGGCCTCTTCAAGGATTTCCCGACACTTCGGTTCATCGTTCCCCACGGCGGGGGCGCCGTGCCGTTCCACTGGGGCCGTTATCGCGGCATGAACCTCGACATGGGCCGGCCTGAGCTCGACGAGCTGGTCATGGGCAACGTGTTCTTCGATACCTGCGTGTACCACCAGCCTGGCATCGACCTGTTGTTCAAGGTCATCAAGACCGACAACATCCTGTTCGCGTCGGAGATGATCGGCGCGGTGCGCGGCCAGGATCCGCGAACGGGTAACTACTTCGACGACACCAAGCGCTACGTGGATGCCGTCCCTGGACTTGGCGACGCTGACAAGACCAAGGTCTTCGAGGGCAACGCGCGCAAGGTGTTTCCTCGGCTATCGGCTCGTTTGTCATCCTAAGCTCGGGTCGCAGGCTCCCCTCAGGATGACAAGATGGGTGGTGGTGGCAGCGGCGCGGTCGGGTGCGTCAGCCGCAAGTAGCTGAGCGTCCAGAAGTGCCACAGCAGCGTGTTGAGCGCTGCCCCGCCGACCAGCGCCGCGACCAGGACCGTCACACCAATCGCGGCGATAAGCGGCACGACGCCCGGTCCGCCACTGGCATTGACGATCAGCGCCAGCACGCCGCCCACGATGAGACCGGGAATCGCCGCAACGATCAAACCGATGATCAGCGCGATACCACCGCCGATGCTCAGCGCCAACCCGATCAGCCACAGGATGACGCTGGTGCCCAGGTGCGTACGAGCCAGGCTGAACCCGCTGGCCAGCCCTTCGATCGGCCCGCGACCGTCGAGCACGATCGCCCGCTGCGCGTACGCAATCACAACGCTCAGGACACTGGCGATGATGCCGAGCAGGGCGATGACGCTGAAGAGCCCGAAGAGGAACGATGCGTTTAAACCCGTTCTGCCCAGCGCCGAGACCGCGTAGGCCACCACGGCGCTGATGGTCACCAGCCACACCACGAGCCACAGCAAGTCCAGGCCGGCGAGGCGGCCAAATGCCTTCATCCCGTTCGACCAGGCGCCGCCTAGCGTGACATCGGCGCCGGTGGCTGCTTCGCCGCCGCCGGCGATGACCGCGCTCTGGCAGGCGACCGACAGCAACCAGAAGATCAGGTAGATCACCAACAGGATGACGCCCACGGCAATCAGCACCGGCACTGCCTGTGATACCTGCGCGAGCACCTCGCTGAGCTGGTCGTCGCTCAGGCCCGGCGCGGCGTCGCCGAAACTCTCGGCGCCCGTTGTGCCGCCGCCGCCCGAGTTGAAGAAGGTGCCACCCGAGCCGCTGGCGCTGCCGGCGAAGAGCCCGACCACCCACAACCCGCGGTAGCGCCAGGTCATGCGCCACGCGGTGCTGATCAGCTGCCCGTAGTCCACCAGCGGTCCATCGTACTGCTCACGCCTGCCCGACCTATGCGCCGCCACGTACGCGTTTACGGTTCGTACCACGCGGCGTGCCGACCGCCACCGACAGCGGCTGGCATGAACCTCTCGCCCACGCGCCGCATCGCTTACGCGCCCGCCACTCAGCCGCTTCGTTTGCCACCGTGCCGCGTGCCGACTGTCACCGAACTCGGCTGGCGTGAGCCCTGTCGCCTCGCGCCGCGTGGCAGCGCGCGTCGCGCCGCTGAGGACTCGCGCGCCGCGTCGCCGGAGCGCAGAATCGGGTAACGCGCCGAGTCCTGCGCTACCATCAGCAGCGTCATCGGATCAGGAATCCGCGCAGCCCGCGCGCGCAGCATTGCCGTCGACGAGCTCGTGGCGCCACTTGTGGCGGCGTTGGGCAGTGAGGGGCGCGCCGCGGCGGTCGCGCTGGGCAGCTACGGCCGGCAGCAGCTCACACCAGCCTCGGAGATCGAACTGCTCGTCCTGCACGACGGCGCGTTGACCACCCAGCACGTCACCGAGACGGTCTGGTACCCGTTGTTCGAGCGCAAGCTGCAGCTCGAGCCCGTCCTGCGCAGCGTTGCCGAGTACACCAGGGAAGTCCAGCACTCCTCGTTGGGCCTGCTGAGCCTGCTCGATGCCCGCCTGATCGCCGGCGACCGGTCTCTCCTCGACGAGCTGACACACAACACCACGGCTCCCCTGCGCCACGATCGCGTCGGCCTACGACGCCGTCTCGCGCCGATTGTCCAGCGCCGCCATGCCGGCCATCCGGCGGTCACCGTCGCAGCGGTGCCGGATCTGCTGAACGGCCGCGGTGGTCTGCACGATGTGCAAGTGCTGCGCTGGCTCGACTCGGGCCACGACCAGCGCATCGAGGCTGCGACGGACTTCCTCCTCGCGGTGACGTCAATCGCGGAAGAGCTCGCGGGACACCAGGTGCACAGGCTCACGACACGCGTTCAGGATCGCGCGGCGCCAGCGATGGGCTATGCAAGCGCGGACGACCTGATGGCCGATGTCTACGCTCATGCACGCTGGATCGCCTTCGCCCTCGACGGCGCGCTCAGCCAACCCCATGCCGACCGCTCATTTGGCCTCAGCCTGAGCATCCGGCGCGGCCAGCTCGTCGGCGAGCGCCTGCCGCCACTCGACCGGGTGCCGACCCTCGGCCTGCGCGTCGCGCACCTGATTGGCTTTGCGCCGCCGACGACAGGGATTCTCGACTGGGCGGTGCAGCCCGGTCCACCGGTGACCTGGGACGAGGCTACCCGCCACCAGTTCTGGCTCCTGTTGCGCGCGGCCGATTGGCGCTCGTGGACGTTCCTCGATACGACCGGCTTGCTCGGCCGCTACCTGCCCGAGTGGGCCGCGATCGCGCGCCGGCGCAGCGGCAGCGGCACGCGCGATTTCGCGCTCGATACCCACAGTTTCCTGGCATTGCGTCGAATGCATGATTGGCTGGACAGTGGCGACGCATTCGCCAAGCGGCTGTGGACGACGCTGCGCCACCGCGATTGGGTGTACCTGGCTGTGCTGCTGCACGAGTGCGGGCCGGAATCGGCGGCCCGTATCGCTCGCCGTTGTGGCCTCGTCGAGGATGGCATCGCCACCGTCGAGGCGCTGGTCGCCGACCACCACCTGCTGGCCGACGTTGCGTCGCAGCGCGACCTGCACGACGAGGACTTGCTGTTCGAGATCGCGGCGCGCATCGGCAGCCAGCAACGCCTGCGCATGCTGTTCCTGGTGTCGATCGCGCATGCTCTGGCGGCCGGTGGCGAGGCGATCAGTCCGTGGCGTTTGGCATTGCTGCGTCGCCTGTTCGGCCTGCTCGACACCGCCTCGCGGTCGCCTAGCGAAGTCGGCGCGCGCCGCCAGCGCTCGGTCGAGCAGCACCGCGACCGCCTCGTCGACGAGCTGACGCGCCGTTCGCTGCACGAGATGCTGCCGATGGTTGCCCGGCTGCCACGCCGGTACTTGCTGGCCCACTCGGCTGCGTTCATTGCCCGCCACCTGAAGCTCGCCACGGGCGCGCCGGTGCGCGACGGCGAGGTGCGCTTGCGCGCCGAGCGGCATCGGCGCGCACCCGAGTGGGACCTGCTGGTCGTCGCCCGCGACCGCCCGGGCTTGCTGGCGACGATGGCCGGCGTGCTCGCTCTGCGCGGCGCTACGGTGCTGTCCGCCGACGCCGCGACCTCGGCGGATGGTCTGGTGCTTGACGTCTTCACCGTCGGCAGCGCATATGGCGCGCCGCTCGACGCTGCACTGTGGCCACGGCTCGAGCACGACCTGCACGCGGCGCTCGACGGGCGCCTGCCGCTCGAGGCGCTGCTCGCCAGTGTGCCCAGCGCGGGCCCCGACGATGGTCCAACCAGCGTCAATGTGGACAATGCGGCCTCGCAAGTCTTCACGGTCGTCGAAGTGCGCGCCCCGGACCGGGTCGGCTTGCTGTACCGCATCACGCGCGCCTTGCACGATCTCGGGCTGGACATTCACCACGCCAAGGTGGCCACCTACCCGGACGGCGCACTCGACGTGTTCTACGTATGGGACCTCTCGGGCAACAAACTCGACGTCGAACGAACGTGCGCCGTGACGCGCGAGCTTGGCCAGCGACTGCATGGTTGAGTTCTGGCTGGGCACGTTTCCAGTTGCCGGCCAGACTCGAGCCCTCGCAGAGATGGCCGAGCGCGACGGATGGGACGGGCTGGCCTTCACCGATTCGCAGAG
>Ga0137369_10000325_pt1 | contig 40684 bp, 37 predicted proteins | sample SagtaG_12_FD_104918 | JGI IMG/M metagenome (GOLD analysis project Ga0137369, IMG submission 104918) | Vadose zone soil microbial communities from Sagehorn Ranch, Mendocino, California, USA - Sage1_L_113_16 metaG | ecosystem: Environmental > Terrestrial > Soil > Vadose zone | place: USA... | reverse complement strand
GTGGCCAAGGCGAAAGAACCGCTGCACATCATCATCTCGATCGACAAGCAGCAGCTCACGCTCTACGCCGGCGGCCAGCCGATCGCGCATACGCGGGTGTCGACCGGCACCCCCGGCCATCCGACGCCGACCGGCGTGTTCAGCGTCATCCAGAAGGACCGCTGGCACCGCTCCAATCTCTACGGCGACGCCCCGATGTATTACATGCAGCGGATCACCTGGTCCGGCGTGGCCATGCACCAGGGCATCGTTCCGAACCATCCGGCCTCGCACGGCTGCATCCGATTGCCGGAGGCGTTCGCGCGGCAACTGTGGGGCATCACCAAGCTCGGCGTTCGCGTGATCATCACGCGCGGCGAGGTCGCGCCGGCCGCGTTCTCGCATCCGCGGCTGTTCACGCTCAAGCGCGAGCCGCTGGAAGCAAAGCGCGAGCCGGCCACCACCGACGGCTCCGCCGAGCTGGTGAAGGCGGCCTACCAGGCGTTCGAGCGGGCGCAGACCTTCGGCAAGCCCGATGCCACCTCGACCGACGCGTTCAAGCCGATCGATCCCGCATTCGACGCCGCGGCGCGGGCGGGCCGGATTCATGAGCCGGCTGACACCATCGCCACCTCGGCGGAAGTGGTGAAGTCCGCCTACAACGCCTTCGAGCTGCGCCGCGTGAAACCGGCGGCGCGGGCGGCGGCGACGATTGCGCCGAAGCCCGCCGATGTGGAGCGCCCGCTCAAGCCCGGCCCGATCTCGGTGTTCATCAGCCGCAAGGAAGGCAGGCTGTTCGTGCGCAAGGGCTTCGCGCCGGTGTTCGACGTCCCGGTGACCATCGAGCAGCCGGACCAGCCGCTCGGCACCCACGTCTTCACCGCGCTGGCGCTCAACGACGACAACACGACCTTGCGCTGGACCGTGGTAACGGTGCCGACGTCCGCCCAGCCGGCCAAGAAGCCGCCGGCCGGCAAGAAGGGCGAGCCCGTCGTGGCGGCGCCGGTCACCGTGCCCTCGAACGCCGCCGGCGCGCTCGAGCGCATCACCATTCCGGACGAAGCGCTCGACCGTATCGCGGAACTGATGTCGGCGGGCGCCTCGCTGACCATCTCCGACCAAGGTCTCGGCGGCGAGACCGGTGTCGGCACCGACTTCATCGTGCTGACGCGCTAGCGCTGATCCGCTCGCGTAGCATCCAGCAGTCGTCATTCCTGGACGCGTCACCGATCTCGGGTTTACCCGAGATCGGACCCCGGAATGACGATCGAGAGACCGGCGGTAGTTTAGTACCTCGGCGCCTGGTGATTGGTTGAGCGCGGGGTCGCAATCCAGTCGGAACAACGTTTGGCTTTGCGGGCATGCCGGCTCGACGTTGTAATCATTAGGCTTTATTGGGTTCGTTCCGCCAAAAGCCGGATTGGGTTCGTTCCGCCAAAATGCCGGATTGGGTTCGTTCCGCCAAAATGCTGGGTTGGGTTCGTTCCGCCAAAATGCCGGTTGGGTTCGTTCCGCCAAAATGCTGGGTGGGTTCGTTCCGCCAAAATGCGGGCCGGCGTCCGCGCTCTGTCATCCGTTGTCCGTCTTCTAGTTTCGCGCCAAGGCCGCAAGTCCGTCGCGCGTCGAAACCGGCGGCACCCAGTTGAGGCGCGCGAGCGCCGCCGGGTCCGCGACCAGCGAGCCCGCCAGCCGCTTGTAGATCTCGCTCCGGCCGGCCGCCCGCAGCGCCGCTTCGAGCAGCCGCGCCGGCACCGGAAACAGGCCGGCACGACGCTCGAGGCCGCGACGCATCGCGGTGATCATGTCCGGGATGGTCAGCGGCTCGGGATCGGCGACGATCAACGGCCGCCGCAGCGGCGCCGGCGCGGCCAGCACCGTGTCGACGGCCGCGACCAGGTTGTCGAGCGACAACAGCGACCGCCGCGCCTTGAGCGCGCCGAGCGGCAGCGGATAGGGCGAACGCGCCAGCCGCAGCAGCTCCGCCATGTTGCCTTTGACGCCCGGCCCGTAGACCAGCACCAGCCGCAGCGCGACCCAATCGAGGCCGAGCTCGGCCAGGGCCTGCTCGGCCGCGAGCTTCGATCGTCCGTAGGCGTCGGTCGGCTGCGGCGCCAAATCTTCGGTCAGAACGTGGTCCGCGGCCGGGCCGCTTTGCGCGCGGATCGACGACAGAAAGACGAAGCGCTTGGCGCCGGCGCGCTGCGCCGCCCGGGCGAGCCCGACCGTGGCCTCGGTGTTGAGCACCCGATAGTCGTCTTCCGGCAGGCCGGACATGGCGTGCGCGAGCCCGGCCGAATGGATGACCGCGTCGACGTCGGCGAGCGCCGCCGCCATGTTCTGCGGCCGCGCCAGATCGCCGACCACGGCGCTGGCGGATTCCATCGCCACCATGCTGGGCCGCCGCAGCAGAACGCGCAGCCGGTAACCGCGCTTGGGCAATTCCCGCAACAGGCATTGCCCGATGAAGCCGGTGGCCCCGGTGAGGGCGACGAGCGGTTTGTTGACCGCGCCGACGGAGTTCATGGCTGCGCTCTCGGGGCGTCCTATGGCGTGCGTAATCCCCGTCCGAGTATATCGCATTCAGCCGCATTGAGTTTCAGTGATATCTGCACGTTGATTTTTTGCCCTCCGAAGTGCGTTCAGGCTGACGAAGCAGCATCGTTCCAAGATACGTGCGCAACAATTTGTTGACATGGGTCGGGAGCGTATCTACATTGTAGAAACTGCTGGAGAGCGCGAAATGAAGATCGAATTCTTGAAGTGGGGCAATAGTCTCGCCCTGCGTGTGCCGAGCGCGTTTGCCAAGGAGGTGGGAGCGACCGAGGGCAAGCCAGCCGAGATGACGGTCGAGGATGGCGCCCTCATCATCAAGATCGTGAAGCCGAAGCGGCGCCGCCGCTATCGAGTGGAGAATTTGATTGAGCGCATCACCAAGGAGAACCGCCACCCCGCAACCGAGTGGGGCCCACCGGTCGGCAACGAAATCTGGTGACGGCTATTGCCCGGACGCGGGCGATTTCATCTGGATCGATCTCGACCCCACCAAAGGCCGCGAGCAGCGGGGGCGGCGGCCTGCCATCGTGCTGACTCCGCGCGCCTACAACGAGCGCGTCGGGCTCTGTATCGCGTGTCCGGTCACGAGCGCGAGGAAGGGCTATCCGTTTGAGGTGCCGATTCCCGACGGCCACGGTATCATCGGCGTCGTGCTGGCCGATCACATGCGAAACCTCTCGTGGGTGGAGCGACGTGCCGAGTTGATCGCCGCCGCCCCGTTCGAGGTGATGGACGACGTGCGCGCGATGATCGCCGCTTTGATCGGGATCGAGTAGGCCGAGGCCGAAGCGGCCAACCGACAGCGACGCCAACCCCCGTCTCACGTCAGCGACCACCAGCGTATTGGAATTTTCAGAACTTATTTCGGCGTCAGATCCAACTCCCGCATGATCGTCCGATATCGATCGGTCTCCTTCGCAATCAGCGATTTGAACTCCGCCGGCGTATCGGTCACGACCCGGATGCCTTGCTCGCGCAGTTGAGCAATCACATCGGGGGAGATCGCCGCGGCCGCGAACCTGTCGTGCAGCGCTTGCACCATGGGCATCGGCGTCTGCGCGGGAACGGCCACGATGCCCGGCCGATCACCGCCACAGTCGGCCGCTGGCAATGGCTGCGCCCTCGGCCAGCGACTGCAATTTGGCCCAGGCCACATCGGGGTGCACCTCGTCTCCGGCCGCCGCGGTGGCGAAGCCGCAATCGTTGCCGGCGATGACGTTTTCCCGCCCCACGACCTGCGCAAATCGCTCGATCCGCTGGGCGACCAGCTCCGGGTGCTCCACTTGATACACGCAGTGCGACACGACGCCGGGCATGAGGATCTTGCCGTCCGGCAGCTTGACCTGCTCCCACACTTTCCACTCGTGCTCATGCCGCGGATTCGCGGCTTCGAACGAATAGGTCTGCGCCCGGATCTTCAGCATGAGATCGACATAGTGCTCGAGCTCGAGGTCGTGGATGCGCGGCCCGACATTGACGCTGTAGCAGGTATGAAAGCGCACGCGGTCCTCGGGAATGCCGCGCAGCGCATGGTTCACGATGTCGACGCGCAGCGCCATGAACTTTCTGTTGTCCTCGAGCGAAAGCCCCGGCGTTCGGTTGTAATACGTGATCAGCCGCGGATCGTCGATCTGCAGCAGGAAGCCGGCGTCGACGATCGCCCGGTATTCCTCGTTCATCGCCTCGGCGAGCGCGACGAGGTAATCCTCGTCCGATCGGTAATACTCGTTCGGCAGGTACATTTCGAGGTTGGTCGGCGAGATCGCGGTGATGAACGCCTCCTCGACGTCGAGCCCGTCGATCGCGTTCCTGAGGTTCTCGATGTCGGCGGCGAGCTCCTTGTGACCGATATATTTGATCGGTCCGCAGCAGACCATCGCCTGCATTCCGTGCGGCCGGCCGATCTTTTCGGCGCGCGCCGCGAACATGACGCGCATCTCCTCGTACACGCCGGGAAAGGCGAGCGAGTCCCGGGTGGCGGTCCCGAGATAGCGCTGCGGCTCGTTCCTGCGCTCGAGCCCGCCGATGCGGGCGCGCGCGTAATGCGCAAAGCTCGATTTGCTGTGCTCGCCGTCGTCGACCACGTCGATGCCGATTTCGGCCTGCTTGCGGACCACCTCGCGCACCGAGGCGCGGACCCGGCGGGCGAGGTCATCCGGATCGTAGGCGTCGCCGGCGTCCTTGGCGTGCAGCGGCGCCAACAGCTCCCGTGGCCGCGGCAGGCTGCCGCAATGACTGGTCAGGATTCGGTCCGTGCTCCGCTTCATGGCGTTCGATCCCCGTTGGGGCGGCCCATATGGGCAAGAGGGTCCAGTTCCAGTCGATTAATGCGGTCGCGAATGCGCGCCACCATGTCGGCGACGGCGCGGGGATTGTCTTTGGCGATCCAAGCAAAAATGCGATCGAGGTCACCCTCCGCCGCTTCGCGGATGATGACTTTCATACGCCGTAGCGGCTGCGCAGGCGCTCGTTGAATTCGGCGAGCGTCACCGTCTTTGCATTCTTGTCTGCGAGCCGGCGTCGCACCTCGGCCGTCTGTTCGTCCGTGAGCCGGAGCGTGCTGTTGTCCTGCTCTTCCATGAGTTCCACCACGTGCGCGACATCCGCCTGGCGCTCAGGCGGCCACGTCAGCACGCGGTCGAGAATTTCTTTCACCTGGTCCTTGGTCATTTCAACATCATATCACGTTTCTCGGCCGATCGATTGAGTCAGGGGAGAGGGCCGTTGCAAGCACGCCTGCGGGTGCACGAAACCGCTTGCCGTGCTCCCCGGTGTTTCCCCGACAGCCATCGCCGAAGACCCAAAAGAAATCGCTCAGATAATATTCATCGAAATCACCAGTTTAATTGGTGGAGCCAAGGGGATGCAAAGCTCCGCGCAGAAGTGCAGCGAAAATCGGGCCTTTCTTCCGTGTGATCCGCATGCTGTATGCCAGCAGTGTGTACCACCGGCAAGCCAACGTCGCCACGACGTGACTTTTTGCCTTCGCTTCCCAGACAAGATCGGCTTCCGCAGCTTCCGTCTCTCTTTCTTTCTTTAAGAAAGAGAGACATGTTTGCTTCTTAACAAATTATGTTGGTCCGAAATTGGGACAGGGGTTGGATCAAAAATGATCCAGGGATCATATGTTCTGATCTGGCCTTCGAAGCTTCGATAATGGAAATATGCGAAGCGGCTTTCGTACGTCTGATCTTGTCGTCTTGGACGTTGTCACTACAGGAGCTTCGTTCTCCGCCGGCGCTCCCGTGAAAGGATTATATGTCGGCTTGTTTGTCAGCAGTTTTCGGCGAAGCGCATTCTGTTGATGGTCCGTTACATAACGTTGAATATATTCGTAGTCGATCTCCAAGCGTGGTACGATTTCATACCAGCTTGCCCCGCCCCGGCTTTCGCACTCACTATAGACAACGCCTTTATTCTGTAGATGCCGCAGTGCCTCCAGGAGCTTGGCTTTACTGAGACCTATGCGCGTAGTGACTATTTGACGTCTGCGATCGCGAACGCCGTGCATAAAGTGCCGAAGCGGTATCTTCTCGCGGAGTTTCTTGAATGAGCATGTTCTCTCGAAAATAAACATCAGAACCAAATATTCAGCTGGAGTAAGATATGGCCGCAATGGTTTGATTATCTGAAGGTACACCGCCATTAACTTGGCCCATGTGGCATCCGTCTGCCCCACCAGATGAAACAGAGACCCTCGTGCTGGCATCTCACGACCTCAAGCAAAAAATAGCATTTGAATTATGCCAAATAATTTCTCCAACTACAATTTGTTCCGCACAGCTAAACATTTTCGTCACGCTACAAGCGCGGAAGTCCGTTGCAGGTACCTGCACCGATATTGTGTTTCGTGCTCGAATGAATGTGTCAGTTACCGGCACTGACGAAAAATGAGATTTGTAAGCTTTCGCGGACGCGTAAGTGATTCAAGCGACTCGGGTATTGCTGTATTACTATGTCCAGCAATACAGGCCATGTTTGTCGTGACAGTCTTATACACGGCCGGTTCATATGGGGAACTCCAATATCAACTTGAGAATTTTTGGTAGAATTTTTTGAACAATTACATAGGGGGAGGGGGAGACTGTATCTTCTCCGTTTACCGAAGTGGACGCTCGAGAATCGACTGCAGCTTGCGGGCCTTTGCCACCTCCGCGGCCGTGGCGCCCTTGGGCCGGGCCAGCATCTTGAGGATGGCCGCCACGGCCGGTTGCTGGGCGTAGCGGGGGTTGGGCTTGGTGCGCTTATGCGCCAGCCTAGCCCCTGAGCGGTGCGGAGCGGCGTACGCTCTGTTTTGAGCTCTGGGGGTAGGATAAGGCCGGCCTTCACAAAAAATCAATGTACGGTGAAAAAACCCCTCGAAGAGGGCACTTGGCGAGGCATTGTCGGGATGGACGACCAACGGTGCAGGGCATCGCCAAGAACAGCTGATCACTTGCATAGGTGCGAGAGATCAAGCCCGGCATACCGGATACGGCGCATCCACTTCGCGAGTTGATCCACCGGCAAGCCGCTGCCGTAGTCGCCGCTGACGCCCTTCTCCATTCGCCATCCACCAAGTCCCTCCACAACGGCCGGCGGTGCATTGATGGCTCGTAGCGCGTCGCGGAAAGAGTGGCGAAAGCTGTGAAACGACGTTGTGCGAGTCTTTGCTCCGACTTTGGGGAGGAACGTCCTATCGAACCACCGGGAAACTTGTTCGCTGTGATAGCCACGAGACGACAGTTTTAATTCGGAAAATAGCTTAGCCGAGCGTTGTTTTTGACGCTCTACAAACTCTAGGAAGCCAACCTCGATGAGGGCGGGATGAATTGGAATTTGACGCGTGCTGCTGGTTGTCTTCAATAGCTTGTCCGAGCCTTCGTCGTTCACATCAATGTAGGGAATGCCCCCGTCTGAATGACGGATATCCGCAACATCCAGTTGGCAGATTTCGTTGAGCCGCATGCCTGTGAATAATCCGAGCAACGGTATCCAGAATTGGGCATCTTGATTGCGCTTTGTCGGGGCCGTACTGGCCGTAGCATCGCTTGGCTGAAGGGGGTACAGCGACGCATTAAATATTTTGGCGAGTTGATCGACGTTGAAGGGGTCGCGGGCCTCTTTGTTATCTGTTTTTAGGCGGAGGGGAGACAAGCCGTCGGCACGATTGTGCTCTACATGTCCCTCTCTCTTCGCCCAATCGAGCAGGCGCTTAAGCGCGTTGAAGTAGGTATCCTGAGTCTCTCTGGCCATCAGGCCAAGATTTCGCTTGCTGGTGCCTGCAATAACTTCTGGCAGCGTAATGTCGGAATTCGGAAAGTGCTTTCGCATATTGGATGGCAGTTGATTTAGCAGATCGCGGAATTCGCGGCACTTGGCTCTGTCGATCTCCGCCAGCTCCGTATCAGCTCCAAAATATCGAATAATAAGATCGAGGGCAGCAAAGACCTTGCCGAACCGCTTTGCACCGACCGACTTCGTTTTTGAGTACTCGATGCGATACTGCTCAACGAGGTCGCCTAAGGTGATTGATGCCCTTCGGGGCGGCTCCGAGGATTGCGTTGAAAAAAGATGGTCGAAAGACGCGCGACTATAATCCCCTTTCATGCGGGCAAGGTCACGACGCTCTACCTCCAGAATGGCGCGTTGTAGCAGTTCCCAATTATCCAGAATGCGGTCATGCGTTCCGAATATCTCTGTGGCCGCTACAGAGACGCCCTGTGCGGTAGCGTCATGGGAGGGATCTTTGTATCGACTGACGAGCCCTGTGACTTCCGCCACGGCGTCGGCAGTGCCCTCGGGATCGTTAGCCCAATCAACGCGACCGAAGGACTCAGCGCGCTTGGCATCTTCACTCGACACGTAATTGCGAATGGCCGCGACCACGTCAGCTTGCGCCGGGGCGGCAGACGGCCGACCTAAGCCGCCATTGAGCTTCGCTCTCGCGGCGTCGAAGCTCGCCTCGAGCTTCGCAGCCTCAAGGTTTCGGCGCGTCTTAGCTTGGGCAAAGAGTTCGGTGCCGAGACTTTTCTTCAGCTCCGATTTTCCGCTGAAACTCTCGACTAAATCGAGAGGCACGCGTCGCCGGTAATACCAGACGTTGCCGCGACGGAAGAGACCTTGTGGTTTGGACACGTCCGACATGCTCCAATGTGTACCAGCCAAGTGGCCACATCGGAAGAATTGGACGTTGATTTCGCTGGTTATCCCTGCTGCTATTCAGCGTGGCAGGTAACTGGTGGAGCCAAGGGGAGTCGAACCCCTGACCTCTTGAATGCCATTCAAGCGCTCTCCCAACTGAGCTATGGCCCCACGCGGGACGCGGGTTGGGAGACCGCGTCCGGAACTGATGACGGATTGTAACGAGACCAAGCCTCCCTGACCAGAACGCGCCGCGCCGCGTCGGCCGGCCGCAGCGGAGACTATCTCTCCTCCTCCTCGTCCTCGACGTCCCCGATGATGTCGGTGACGTCCTCGTCGCCCTCCTCCTGCTCTTCGATGAACGTGGCGTCGTCCATCGGCTCATCCTCGAGCTCGATCTCCTCCTCGCCACCCTCGACCGCTTCGCCCTCGCCGGGCTTCTTGCCCTGGGCCTCCGCATCGGCTTCTTCGAGTGACACGAATTCGGCCTCTTGGGTTTCCGGCGCCACCACCTCTTCCGGGGGAGCGGGCGCCGGGCGGGCGGGGGCCGCCACCGGCTCCGGACGCGCGCGCGCGCTGACCGCCGCGAGCTCCAACACCGTGTGGCATTTCGGGCAAACGATCGGGTCCTTGCTGAGGTCGTAGAATTTCGCGGCGCAATTGGTGCAGAGGCGCTTGGTGCCGAGCTCGGGTTTGGCCACGGTCCGGGTTCCTTGAGCGGGGGCTGAAATTGAGGTGCTTCACTTGGCGAGTCGTGATGCCCCTGTCAATAGCGCCCCAAAGCATTCTGCCCAGCCGCCAAAGTGCCCTATTTTGGCCTCGGATGACGCCCTTCCGGCCCCATGCTAGGACGGCCTCTCTCCCGTGTTGAGGATTGCCGTGGACCACGCCGCCTCGTCCCCGCTCACCGCGCGCCGCTCGGGGCCGCTCAAGGGCCGCGTGCGCGTTCCCGGCGACAAATCGATCTCGCACCGCGCCCTGATCTTCGGCGCCCTGGCGGTGGGGGAGACCCGTATTGCCGGCCTGCTGGAGGGCCAGGACGTGCTCAACACCGGCAACGCGATGCGCGCGCTCGGCGCCCAAGTCGAGCGGACGGGCGAGACGCAATGGCGCGTTCACGGCGTCGGCGTGGGCGGCTTCGCGTCGCCGAACGGGCCGCTCGATTTCGGCAATTCCGGCACCGGGGTGCGACTGGTCATGGGAGCGGTCGGCGGTTGCCCGATCGTCGCGGCCTTCGACGGCGACGCCTCGCTGCGCTCGCGTCCGATGCAGCGCATCCTCGATCCGCTCCTGCTCATGGGCGCGCGTCCGGTCCAGGTCAGCGACGGCGGGCGTTTGCCGCTGGCGCTCGCGGGCGCCCGCGATCCGGTTCCAATCGTCTACCGCACGCCGGTGCCGTCGGCGCAGATCAAGTCGGCGGTGCTGCTCGCCGGGCTGGCGGCGCCGGGTGCGACCACCGTGATCGAGCAAGAGGCGAGCCGCGACCACACCGAGCGGCTGCTCGCGCATTTCGGCGCCGAGGTCACGGTCGAGCCCGAAGGCGAGCACGGCCGCAAGATCACGCTCAAGGGTGAGCCCGAGCTCACGCCGGCGCCGGTGGTGGTGCCGGCCGATCCGTCGTCGGCCGCCTTCCCGATGGTGGCGGCGCTGATCGTGCCGGGCTCGGAGGTGATCCTCACCGACGTGATGACCAATCCGCTGCGCACCGGCCTCATCGCCACGCTGCGTGAGATGGGCGCCGAGATCGAGGCGCTCAACGTCCGTAGCGACGTCGGCGAGGAGATGGCCGATCTGCGCGTGCGAACGTCCGCGCTGCGCGGCGTCGAGGTGCCGGCGACGCGCGCGCCCTCGATGATCGACGAATATCCGGTGCTGGCGGTGGCGGCGAGCTTCGCCGAAGGCACCACCGTGATGCGCGGCCTCGAGGAGCTGCGCGTGAAGGAATCCGACCGCCTGGCCGCCGTCGCCAACGGGCTCAGGGCCAACGGCGTCGAGGTCGAGATCGACGGCGACGACCTGATCGTGCACGGCCGCGGCCGCGCCAAGGGCGGCGGCACGGTGACAACCCATATGGATCACCGCATCGCCATGGCGTTCCTGGTCATGGGCTTGGCGAGCGAGCAGCCGGTCGCGGTCGACGACACGGCCTTCATCGCCACGAGCTTCCCCGGTTTCGTGCCCATGATGCGGGCGCTCGGGGCCGAGCTTTCATGATCATCGCCATCGACGGGCCGGCCGCCTCCGGCAAGGGTACGCTCGGCAAGCGGCTCGCCGCCCATTACGGGCTGCGGCACCTCGATACCGGTGTGATCTACCGGGCGGTGGCGAAGGCCTTGCTCGACGCCGGCCATTCGCCGAGCAATCGCGCGCGCGCGGTGGCCGCCGCCGAGGCGCTCGATCCCAGCCGTTTCGACGAGCCGGCGCTCAAGAGCCAGGCGGTCGGCGAGGCGGCGTCGCTGGTGTCGGCGATCGCCGAGGTCCGCGGGGCGCTGCTTGCGTTCCAACGCAGTTTCGGCCGCACCCCGCCGGGCGCCGTGCTCGACGGCCGCGACATCGGCACGGTGATCTTTCCGGACGCCGACGTGAAAATCTTCGTCACCGCAACTCCGCAGGTGCGCGCGCGCCGCCGCACCCTCGAATTGCAGGCGGCCGGCGGGGCGGTGAACGAGGCGGAGGTGCTGGCCGACATCCTGCGCCGGGACGAGCGCGACACCACCAGGGCTGCGGCCCCGCTGAAACCCGCGCCGGATGCGCACTTGCTCGACACCACGCATTTGGATATAGACGCCGCGTTCCGGGCCGCCATCGACATTGTCGAAGCCGTCCGGGCGGGCCGGGGGCGCGGCTGACCGCGCTCCCGTCATGGAGGAAAAGCCCGCCCGCACGCGTTTCTTTCGCGGCGCACCGGATTTGAACCATCGTTTCGATCGCCCGGTCATCGCGCCGGGCCGCTGGCGCGCACGCAGCCTAGGTAGGCTTGCGTGACGAATGACGCAGGCAAGCTTAGCCGCCTGCGAAGTTGCTGGCGGTTGCCGAAAATCCGCGGGACTTTCGGCCCGGCCGTTCGAAACGCCCATTCATGCAATCCGGCGCTGCCCGCCCATCAGGAGAGTTCATGGCCACCGCTACCGCCACCAGTTCCACCGCGTCGTCGCGCGAAGATTTCGCCAAGATGCTCGAGGAGTCGTTCACGCAAGGCAGCCTGCAGGAAGGCTCGGTCGTCAAAGGCACCGTCGTCGGAATCGAGAAGGATCTCGCCGTCATCGACGTCGGGGCGAAGACCGAAGGACGGGTGGCGCTGCGCGAATTCGCCGGACCGGGCCGGCAGGCCGACATCAAGGTCGGCGATACGGTCGAGGTCTATCTGGAGCGGGTGGAGAACGCGCTGGGCGAGGCGGTGCTCTCGCGCGACAAGGCGCGACGCGAGGAGAGTTGGGGCAAGCTCGAAAAGGCGTTCAACAGCAACGAAAAGGTCCAGGGCGTCATCTTCAATCAGGTCAAGGGTGGCTTCACGGTCGATCTCGACGGCGCGGTGGCGTTCTTGCCGCGCTCGCAGGTCGACATCAGGCCGATCCGCGACGTCGGCCCGCTGATGAACCAGCCGCAGCCGTTCCAGATCCTCAAGATGGACCGCCGCCGCGGCAACATCGTCGTCTCCCGCCGCACCGTGCTGGAAGAGACGCGCGCCGAGCAGCGCCAGGAGCTGGTGCAGAACCTCGAAGAGGGTCAGGTCATCGACGGCGTGGTGAAGAACATCACCGATTACGGCGCCTTCGTCGATCTCGGCGGCATCGACGGCCTCCTGCACGTCACCGACATCGCTTGGCGGCGCGTCAACCATCCGACTGAGGTGCTCAATATCGGCCAGCAGGTGAAGGTCAAGATCATCAAGATCAACCATGAGACCCACCGCATCTCGCTCGGCATGAAACAGCTGCAGGATGACCCGTGGCAGGGCATCGAGGCCAAGTATCCGGTGGGGACGCGGTTCAAGGGCCGCGTCACCAACATCACCGACTACGGCGCGTTCGTCGAGCTCGAGCCGGGCATCGAGGGCCTGATCCACGTCTCCGAGATGTCGTGGACCAAGAAGAACGTGCATCCGGGCAAGATCGTCTCCACCTCCCAGGAGGTCGACGTCCAGATCCTCGAGGTTGATCCGGTCAAGCGGCGCATTTCGCTCGGCCTCAAGCAGACCATGCGCAATCCGTGGGAGACGTTCGTCGAGAAATATCCGCCCGGCACCGAGATCGAGGGCGAGGTCAAGAACAAGACCGAATTCGGGCTCTTCCTCGGCCTCGACGGCGACGTCGACGGTATGGTGCATCTCTCCGACCTCGACTGGAAACGGCCGGGCGAGCAGGTGATCGAGGAGTACAAGAAGGGCGACAAAGTCAGGGCCCAGGTGCTCGACGTCGACGTCGAGAAGGAGCGGATTTCGCTCGGTATCAAGCAGCTTGAGGGCGACCCGTTCGCCACCGAGGGCGCCGGCGACCTCAAGAAGGGCGGCGTCGTCACCTGCGAGGTAACCGAGGTGAAGGAGGCCGGCCTCGACGTGAAGATCGTCGGCACCGATCTCACGACCTTCATCAAGCGCTCCGAGCTGGCGCGCGATCGCGGCGAGCAGCGGCCGGAGCGCTTCGCGGTCGGGCAGAAGGTCGACGCCCGCGTGACGCAATTCGATCGGCGCGCCCGCAAGGTGCAAGTGTCGATCAAGGCGCTGGAAGTCGCGGAAGAGAAGGAGGCGATCGCCCAGTACGGCTCATCGGACTCGGGCGCGACGCTCGGCGACATCCTCGGCACCGCGCTCAAGCGCAAGGGCGAGGAAACGGCCGAGAAGAAGGACGAAGAATAGGCTCGGGCAAGATTTCCGGCCGCCGGGGCTCGCAAAAATCCGAGGTTCGGCGGGTCCGCCGAGTGCGGCTTTGCTCGAGCAGCGTTGCGAGCCGTTTCGGTTCTGTTTGCCACAATTGCGGCCGGGCCATTGACCATTGTGATGCCCGGCGGCACTGTCCCGCCCCGATTCATCGAGGAGCATAGCCATGTCGCTCGATGCCGACACCATCGTCGATCGCCGCCGGATGCGGCGCAAGCTCACCTTCTGGCGCGTCTTCGCCATCCTGATCGCCATCTGCGCCGTGGTCGCGGCGGGCGCCGCGTTGCGCGTGCCCGGCACCAGCGTGCTGACCGGACAGCCGGGCGCGGCGATCGCGCGGGTCACCCTCACCGGGCTCATTCGCAGCGATCAGCAGCGGGTCGAGGCGCTGGAGCGGCTGGGAAAATCGCGGGCGCAGGCGGTGATCGTGCACATCAACAGCCCGGGCGGCACCACCTCGGGCTCCGAGCAGCTGCATGATTCGCTGATGCGGCTCAAGGAGCAGAAGCCGACGGTGGTGGTGGTCGACGGGCTGGCGGCCTCGGGGGCCTACATCGCGGCGTTGGGCGCCGACTACATCGTCGCGCTGGAGACCTCCCTGGTCGGCTCGATCGGCGTTCTGTTCCAATATCCGAACGTGGCCGATCTCCTGAAGACGCTCGGCATCAAGGTCGAGGAGGTCAAGTCCACTCCGCTCAAGGCGTCGCCCAACGGCTTCGAGCCGACCTCGCCGGAAGCGCGCGCCGCGATCGAGGCGATCGTATTGGATTCCTACGCCTGGTTCCGCGGCCTGGTGAAGGCGCGCCGGCAGCTCGACGACGCCGGCATCGAGCGGGTCGCCGACGGGCGCGTGTTTACCGGGCGCCAGGCCGTCGCGCTCAAGCTCGTCGACCAGCTCGGCGACGAGAAGACGGCGCTCGCCTGGCTCGCCAAGGAAAAGAACATCGATCCGAGCACGCCGGTCCGCGACTTCCGGCTGCGCGACCGGCTCAGCGATTTGCCGTTCCTGCACACGGCGGCGGTGGCGGTCCTCGATGCCGCGGGCTTGGGCGCGTTCGCGCGGCGCATCGAGGAGTGGGGCGCGCTGCAGGCGGTGGAGCGTCTCAGCCTTGACGGTCTTCTGGCCCTTTGGCACCCTCCGGCTGCGAACTAGGCGGCGGAGCGGTTTCCGCGAGGCCAGGGGACGGCAGCACCGATGATCAAATCCGAGCTTGTGCAGCGCATCTCCGCGCAGAACCCGCATCTCTATCAGCGCGACGTGGAGAACATCGTCAACGCCATCCTGGGCGAGATCATCGCCGCGATGGCACGCGGCGACCGCGTCGAGCTGCGCGGCTTCGGCGCGTTTTCGGTCAAGCACCGGCCGGCCCGCACCGGACGCAATCCGCGCACCGGCGCGCATGTGTCGGTCGACAAGAAGTCGGTGCCGTTCTTCAAGACCGGCAAGGAAATGCGCGAGCGGCTCAACCGCCCCAGCGCTTGAGGCCATGATCCGCAAGATCGTCACGGCGCTGATCCTCGTGCCGCTCGCGATCGTCCTCATCACGTTCGCGGTGGCCAACCGCCAGACCGTGGTGGTCTCGCTCGATCCGTTCGACCAGGCGCACCCGGCGCTGGCGGTGGCGCTGCCGCTGTTCGCGCTGATCCTCGCCCTCGTGATCGGCGGCGTGGTGGTGGGCGGCGTCGCCGCCTGGCTCAAGCAAAGCAAGTGGCGCCGCGCCGCCCGGCTCGCCGAAGCGGAAGCGCGCGAATTGCGCGCCGAGGTCGACCGGCTCAAGCGCCGCATGACGCCGACGCAGCTCCCGACCGAGCCGATGCCGGCCGGCTACGCGCCGCAGCTTACCATCCCGCCGCCGGCGGGGTGAGTGTTCAGTCTTAAAAATTGTTTTACATCAGATAGTTATGGCCCGTGCCCTGGGTGGCGATTTCGCTCATTCGTGTTATATTGCGCCTTGAGGATACGGCTATGAACATTCAGCACATCGATCGAAAGAGCTTTCTGGATCATCTCCACGCGGTCGAAGACAAGTTTCCCTTGCGGTTTGTCGGCTTGCTGCCGCGCGGAACAGCGGCGCATGTCTCCGAGGACGACGCCATCGATCTGCTTGCTGAAAGGCGAGAGGGGCTGTCACTGCTGGGCTTGGCCGGGGCCGAGATCGAGTTGGGCGAGAGACTTGGCCGTCCCGTGGGAATCGTACTTGTCGGCGGGCTTCGTGGCGATTACGGCGAACGCGTCAAGTCATCAGCTCGCCCGCTCTGATGCAAGACCTCGCTGGATTCCTCGCCGACGCGAGAGACTATGCGCGGCGGGGCGCCGGCTACGTTCGAGATATTGATGCCGCGGCGTTTGCCTCGGACCAAATGAGGAAGGATGCCGTCTTTTTCTGCCTCGTGATCGTCGGTGAAGCTTGCAGCGAGGCTGCGAAACAGCTGAGGGAACTCCCGGCCGAAATCCCATGAGCTGAAATCAAGGGCATGCGAAATATTCTCGTGCATGAGTACTGGCAAATCGATGAAACGATCATTTACAACTCTGCGCGAAACGAAGCCGAGTTGTTGGCCGATATCCTCGACCGCCTGATCAAGGAGCTTCCGTAGTTGCTGCCATGCCCGTTCTGATCAAAATCTGCGGCCTGAAGACCCCCGAGGCGCTCGACGTGGCGCTCGAGGCGGGCGCCGATATGGTCGGCTTCGTGTTCTTCCCGCCGTCGCCGCGCAATGTCGGCTACGAGGCCGCCCGCGCGCTCGGGGCACGGGTGCGGGGCCGGGCGCAGAAGGTCGCGCTCTCGGTCGATGCCGGCGACGAGCAGCTTGCGGCCGTCATCGAGGCGCTCGAGCCCGACCTGCTGCAGCTGCACGGCCAGGAGACGCCCGACCGCGTGGTCATGGTGCGCACCCGCTTCGGGCTGCCGGTGATGAAGGCGCTGCCGATCGCCGAGCGGGCCGACCTGGCGCCGATCCGGCTCTACGAAAAAGTCGCCGACCGGCTCATCTTCGACGCGCGCGCGCCACGCGAAGCCACCCGGCCGGGCGGGCTCGGCAGGCCGTTCGACTGGCGGCTGCTCGAGAGCCTCAATCCGGGCGTGCCGTTCATGCTGTCCGGCGGGCTCGACGCCGGCAATGTGGCGGAGGCGCTACGCATCACCGGGGCGCCCGGTGTCGATGTGTCCTCGGGCGTCGAGCGCGCGCCCGGCGAGAAGGGCCTCGAAAAAATCCGCGCCTTTATTCGTGCCGCACGCGCGGCCGCCGAGAGTAAAGGTGCTCAGAAAGTTGCGAGTGGCGCATGACCGTCCAACAGCCCAATTCGTTCCGTACCGGGCCCGACGAGCGCGGGCATTTCGGCCTCTATGGCGGCCGCTTCGTCGCCGAGACGCTGATGCCGCTGATCCTCGAGCTGGAGAAGGCTTACGCCGCCGCCAAAGTCGATCCCGACTTCAAAAAGGAGATGGACGGCTATCTCACTCACTATGTCGGCCGGCCCAGCCCGCTCTATTTCGCCGAGCGCATGACGGAGCACTGTGGGGGTGCCAAAATCTACTTCAAGCGCGACGAGCTCAACCATACCGGTGCCCACAAGGTGAACAACGTGCTCGGCCAGATCATGCTGGCGCGCCGCATGGACAAGCCGCGCGTGATCGCCGAGACCGGCGCCGGCCAGCACGGGGTCGCGACCGCGACGCTGTGCGCGCGCTTCGGCCTCAAATGCGTGGTCTATATGGGCTCGGTCGACGTCGAGCGGCAGAAGCCGAACGTTTTTCGCATGAAGATGCTGGGCGCCGAGGTGCGTCCCGTCGAGTCCGGCTCGAAGACGCTCAAGGACGCGATGAACGAGGCGCTGCGCGACTGGGTGACCAATGTCGCCGACACCTTCTACTGCATCGGCACCGTCGCCGGCCCGCATCCCTATCCGATGATGGTGCGCGACTTCCAGTCGGTGATCGGCCGCGAGACCCGCGAGCAGATGCAACAAGCCGAGGGCAGGCTCCCCGACTCGCTTATTGCCTGCATCGGCGGCGGCTCGAACGCCATGGGCCTGTTCCACCCGTTCCTCGATGAGCCCCAGATCGAGATCTACGGCGTCGAAGCGGCCGGCCACGGGCTCTCGACCGGCCTGCACGCCGCCTCGATCGCGGGCGGCAAGCCCGGCGTGCTGCACGGCAACCGCACCTATCTGTTGATGAACGAGGACGGCCAGATCAACGAGGCGCACTCGATCTCCGCCGGCCTCGATTATCCCGGCATCGGGCCGGAGCATTCCTGGCTCAACGATATGGGCCGCGTCACCTATCTGTCGGCGACCGACCAGGAGGCGCTCGACGCCTTCCAGCTCTGCTGCCGGCTCGAAGGCATCATCCCGGCGCTCGAGCCCGCGCACGCGCTCGCCAAGGTGCTCGAGCTCGCGCCCAAGAAGCCGAAGGACCACCTGATGGTGATGAACATGTGCGGCCGCGGCGACAAGGACATCTTCACGGTTGCGGAGCATCTGGGGGATCGCCTGTGATCAGCAGGCAGAAGGTCGTTGGCTGGATCTTGATCGTCGTCTCCGTCGCCTTCATCGCGTATTTTCTGCGGGTGCGGCTGCTTGGTTCCGGTCCGGCGATGGAAAAAAAGGAATGGGTGCAATTCATCGGTTCGATCGTGATACTGATGCTGGGCACCGCCAACGTCCGCCTCGCGGCGATGCGGGAGCGAAGACGCAAAGGATTGCCCGAGTGACGATCGGGCCAAGCGGGCCGCCGGAGCCATGACCACGCGTATCGATCACCGCTTCGCCGCGTTGAAGAAGGACGGTCGCGCCGCACTGGTGACGTTCCTTACCGCCGGCGATCCCGATCCTGCGACCTCGCTCGCCATCCTGCGTGCGCTCCCGGCGGCGGGCGCCGACGTGATCGAGCTCGGCATGCCGTTCACCGACCCGATGGCGGACGGGCCGGCGATCCAGGCCGCCGGCCTGCGCGCGCTCAAAGCCGGCCAGACGCTCAAGAAGACGCTCGACATGGTGCGCAAGTTTCGCGATGGCGACACCACCACCCCGATCGTGCTGATGGGTTATTACAATCCGATCTACATCTACGGCGTCGACCGCTTCCTGGTCGACGCCAAGGCTGCGGGCGTCGACGGCCTCATCGTCGTCGATCTGCCGCCCGAGGAGGACGACGAATTGTGTCTGCCGGCGCTCAAGGCCGGCCTCAACTTCATCCGCCTCGCCACGCCGACCACCGACGACCGGCGTCTGCCCGCCGTGCTCGCCAACACCTCGGGCTTCGTCTACTACGTCTCGATCACCGGGATCACCGGCGCTGCCACGCCCGATCCGTCTCAGGTCAACGCCGCGGTGGCCCGCATCAAGCGCCACACCAAGCTGCCGGTGGCGGTCGGCTTCGGCGTGCGCACCGCCGAGCACGCGCGCGCGATCGCGGCCGGCGCCGACGGGGTGGTGGTCGGCTCGGCGCTGGTCGATGCGCTCAAGCAAAGCCTGGGCGCGGATAACAAGGCGACGGCCAGAACCGAGACGGCGGTGATCAACCTGGTCGCCGAGCTCGCCAAGGGTGTGCGCGACGCCCGGCGGGTGGCGGCGGAATAGCGAGCAAGATTCGAGGAGTGCGGCGCTCATTGGGGTGCTATATTCGCTCACGTCATGACGGCATTCGGCTTCACGCTCTTCGACACGGGAATCGGCCGCTGCGGCATCGCCTGGAGCGACCGTGGCATCGCCGCCGTGCAGCTCCCGGAAGCATACGAGCTCAAGACCCGCGCACGCTTGCTCAAGCGATGTCCGGACGCGCGCGACGCGCCGCCGCCGGCCGTCGTGCAATGCGCGATCGACGGCATTGTCGCGCTGCTGCGCGGCGAGGCGAGCGATCTCTCCGTCGTCGCGCTCGACATGGACGGCGTCGAGCCGTTCGCACGCCGGGTCTACGAGCTTGCGCGCACCATTGCGCCGGGCGCGACGCTCACCTACGGCGACATCGCGGCTCGGCTCGGCGACCGCGGCTTGGCGCGCGACGTCGGGCAAGCGCTCGGACGAAACCCGTTCCCGCTCATCGTGCCGTGCCATCGCGTGCTCGCGGCCGGCGGCAAGGTCGGCGGCTTCTCCGCCAATGGCGGCGTCGCCACGAAGCTCCGCCTGCTTTCAATTGAGGGCGCGCGGATGACCGATGCACCGACGCTTTTCGACGGCGACCGCGCATTCGGCCTCGCAATCAAGCCAACGCGCCGGAACACCGGCTGAACGGCCTCACCGGCTCCTCGTTAACGCCCCGGCAGGCGCTCCGGGGAGGGTTACGCGGCGGCAACGTCGTGCTTACATTTGGGGAGGCAATAACCTCGGAAGCTCTCCATGAACTGGATCTCCAACGTCGTCCGTCCGAAGATCCGCAGTTTCCTCAACCGGCGCGAGCCGCCGGAAAATCTCTGGATCAAGTGTCCGGAGACCGGCCAACTCGTGTTCTACAAGGACGTCGAGGCCAACCAGTTCGTCATCCCCGGCTCCGACTACCATATGCGCATGGGCGCGACCGCCCGCCTCAAATCGATGTTCGACAACGAGACCTGGTTCGACATCGCGATCCCGGAAGTGCCGCTCGATCCGTTAAAATTCCGCGACGAGCGTCGCTACACCGACCGGCTGAAAGACGCGCGCAGCAAGACCGGCACCAACGACGCCATCAAGCTCGGCTTCGGCCGGCTCGATGGCCTGCCGGTGGTGATCGGCGTGCAGGACTTCGACTTCATGGGCGGCTCGCTCGGCATGGCGGCAGGCGAAGCGCTGATCAAGGGCCTGGAGACTGCCGTGGGCAAGGGCACGCCGTTCGTGATGTTCGCGGCCTCGGGCGGCGCGCGCATGCAGGAGGGGATTCTCTCGCTGATGCAGCTGCCGCGCACCACCGTTGCCGTCCAGATGCTGCGCGAAGCTAGGAGGCCCTACATCGTCGTACTCACCAATCCGACCACCGGCGGCGTCACCGCCTCCTATGCGATGCTCGGCGACGTGCATATCGCGGAGCCCGGCGCGCTCATCGGCTTTGCCGGTCCGCGCGTCATCGAGCAGACCATCCGCGAGAAGCTGCCGGATGGCTTCCAGCGCGCCGAATATCTGCGCGAGCACGGCATGGTGGACATGGTGGTCCACCGCCACCGGCTGCGTGCGACGCTCGCCAATCTGTGCCGGGTCTTGACCAAGACGCCCGCAAGGGAACTCGACACGCCGCCCGAGACGCTTCCGGTGCCGGCCGGCGCGTAATTCATTCCCGGGCGCCACGATCGCCACCACCCTTGCCGTATCGCACTGGCCATGCCTCATTCGCAGGCTAGTGGTTGCGGGCTGTGCCGCTCGTCGGCGCGGCCGGAACGACGAAGACGAATTCATGACCTCGGTTGACGCCATCGTCGCGCGGCTCACCGCGCTGCATCCGAAGCTGATCGATCTTTCGCTCGATCGGATGTGGCGCATTCTCGACGCGCTCGGCCATCCGCAGCGGCGGCTGCCGCCGGTGATCCATGTCGCCGGCACCAACGGCAAAGGCTCGACCATCGCCTTCCTGCGCGCGATCCTGGAGGCGGCTGGCTTGCGCGTCCACGTCTACACCTCGCCGCATCTGGTGCGCTTCAACGAACGCTTTCGGCTCGCAGCGCCGGGCGAGGGGCGGCTCGTCGGCGACGATGAGCTCGGCGCCGCGCTCGGCGAGTGCGAGCGCGTCAATGCCGGTGCGCCTATCACGGTGTTCGAGATCACGACGGCGGCGGGGCTCCTCTTGTTCGCGCGCCATCCCGCGGATGCGCTCTTGCTCGAAGTGGGATTGGGGGGGCGGCTCGACGCCACCAACGTCATCGATCGCCCGCTGGCGACCGTGCTCACGCCGGTCTCGCTCGACCACGCCGAGCATCTCGGCGACACCGTCGGCAAGGTCGCCGCCGAGAAGGCCGGCATCCTCAAGCCGGACGTGCCGGCGATCGTGGCCGCGCAGCCGCGCGAGGCGCTGGTCGCGATCGAGCGGCAGGCGGCGCGGGTCAAGGCGCCGATCCGGATCGCCGGTGAGGATTGGATGGCGACCGAGGAGCGTGGGCGTCTGGTCTATCAGGACGACGCCGGGCTGCTCGATCTGCCGGCGCCGAAGCTCTTTGGCCGCCATCAGTTCGAGAATGCCGGCGTCGCCATCGCCACGCTGCGCGCCGTCAGCGGGCTCAAGCTTCCGCCCGCTGCTTTCGAGACCGGCATCGCCAAAGTGGATTGGCCGGCGCGCATGCAGCGGCTCTCGCAGGGACCGCTCGCCACGCTCGTCCCGCCGGGCAGCGAGCTGTGGGTCGACGGCGGCCACAACGCGGACGGCGGCCGCGCCATCGCCAGCGCGCTCGCCGATCTCGAGGAGCGCGTGTCGCGCCCGCTCGTCCTCATCGTCGGCATGCTGTCGACCAAGGACAGCGAGGCCTTCCTGAAGAATTTCACCGGGCTCGCCCGTCGCGTCGTCGCGGTGCCGATTCCGCGCCAGGACAAGAGCCTGCCGGGCGACGCGATCGCCGAGGTCGCGCGCGCTGCCGGCATCCCGGCCGAGAGCGCCGATGATATCGCGTCGGCGCTGGCGGCGATCGGTCGTTTCGAGCTCGCCCCGCCGCCGCGGATTCTGATCACCGGCTCGCTCTATCTCGCGGGCGAGGTGCTCAAGGCGAACGGCATGGTGCCGAACTGATCACAGAACGAAAGCGGCCGGCGTTTCGGCCGGCCGTCTGAACAGAATTTGTAGGTCAGCGCACGGCGTCACACCGCCGTGGTGATCCACTGCTCGAGCTTCTGCTTGGGCGCGGCGCCGACTTGGCGCGAGGCCATCTCGCCATTCTTGAAGATCATCAACGTCGGGATCGACATGATGCCGTACTTGGCGGCGGTTTGCGGGTTCTCATCGACGTTGAGCTTGACGATCTTCACCTTGCCGTCGAGCGAGCCGGCGATTTCTTCGAGCGCCGGCGCGATCATCCGGCAGGGGCTGCACCATTCGGCCCAGAAGTCGACCACGACCGCGCCTGTCGCCTTCAGCACCTCCAATTCGAAGGTGGCGTCCGAAACCTTGCCAACGGCCATGGAGATACCTCGTTGTTCTTGAGAGAGCGATAAGCCTTTCGCGGATGCCGAACCTATGAACGCGTCGCGCAAGCGTCAAGGCAGCTTCACGGGCTGGTGAGGCCGGCCAGCGCCTGATCCAGCGCCGCGGCCGAAACCTCCATCAGATCAGGCACATCGGTCCATACCAGCGCGGCCCGGATGGTTTTTTCGGGGTAGAGCCGGCCGAGCACGGCACGGTAGAGCGCGAGCTGCGCCACATAGGCCGGGACCTCCTCCAGGCGCCGGGGCGCCGGGCGATTCGTCTTGTAGTCGGCGATCAGCACCGCGTCCGCGGTGACGGCGAGGCGGTCCACCTGCCCGGAAACCGCGATGCTGCGGCCGTCGTGCGTGAGGCGGCCGACGACCGGCACCTCGGCGCGGCTGCCCGGCGCAAACAGCTCGGCAAAGCGCGGATCGTCGAGCACGCGCCGCACTTGCTCGAGCATCAACTCGGAGTCCTCGGCGCTGAAATTCTTGCCCGCGCGTGCAAGATGCCGGCGGGCGGCCTCGGCGCGCGCATCGCGCGCAATGTCGGGCAGCGACTGCAGCAGCCGGTGGACCACCTCGCCACGGGCGAGCGCCTGCACGCGCTCGGCGCGGCCGCCCGGCGGACGGGCGCTCACCATCACGGCTTCGTCGAAGGCGCTCGAGGGCGACAGCGGCACGAGAGCGGGCGGCTCGGCGGGCGCCTCGCGTCCAAGCCACGCGGGCGCTGCGGCGTCGGCCGTCGCCGCGGTGGTCGCCGCCGCTGCGGCGACCGTGTCGGCCGGTGGTACCTTGCGATAGCGCCAGACCTTGCCGTTGCCGTCGTCGGCCGGCTCCTCCACGGAGGCCGGCGGCTGCAAGGCGGCAAAGACGAGGTCCCACCAACAGCCCTCCGGGCGGCCGCGCTCGCCTTCGGCGCCGCACACGATCAGCCGGTCGATGGCGCGCGTCATCGCCACATAGAGCAGCCGCCGATATTCCTCCTCGGTCTCGCGCCGTGCGCGCTCGCGCGCCGCAGTGACGAGCGCGGAGTCGGTCGCCTTCACCCCGGCCCAGATGAAGCGAGCAGGCGTGCCGGGCGGCACGCCATCCGCCGCGGCGATGGTCAACAGCCGCGGCTGGCGCTGCGGCGGCCCGGCCGGCGGCGTCGTGGTGTCGGCGAGGATCACGGTCGGGGCCTCCAGCCCCTTGGCGCCGTGCACGGTCATGGCCCGCACCTCGTTGCGGGTGATCTCCATGTCGCGCTTCACGTCGGTCTTGGCGGTGCGCAGCCAGGCGACGAAGCCCTGCAGCGAGGGCGTCTCGCGGCGCTCGTAATCGAGCGCGAGATTGAGGAATTCATCGAGCGCGTCGTCGGCCTCGTGGCCCAGCCGCGCGAGGAAACGCTTGCGTCCGCCCTCCGGCCCGAGCAGCCGGCCGTAAAAGCCGAACGGTGTGTCCCGCCGCGCCCACGCCGCGTATCGATCGAGCTTGTCCACCGTATCGGCGAAGCGCGGTTGCGTCGGCGCCTTGGCGCGCAGGGCCGCGCGCAGCGGCCCCCGGCGTTGCCAGGCGATCGCGAACAGGTCGTCGTCGTCGAGGCCGAACAGCGGGCTCTTGAGCACCGTCGCGAGCGCAAGGTCGTCATCGGGCAACAGCAGCGCGTCGGCCAGCACCATCAAGTCCATCACCGCGATGTGCTCGGTCAGCACCAGGCGGTCGGCGCCGGCGACCGGAATCTCGGCGTCCTTCAGCGCGCGGATGATCGCTTCGAACAGCGGCCCGCGCTGGCGTACCAGCACGAGAACGTCGCCGGCGCGGGTCCCTTGCGCTCTCCAGCGCCCGATATTGCGCGCGATCTTCCTTGCCAGCCGTGCTTGCGGGCTGGTCTCGGTCAATTCGTCGAACGGCGCGTCCCAGGCTTCGATCTCGCGCTTGGCATCGGGCTTGATCGTGTCCCAGATCTCGACCAGGCCCGGGGCTGCTTGCGGCAGCGATTCATGCACCGTCCTCACATTGTCGGCGGAAAGTCCGCTGAACGCTTCCGGCCGTTCGAACACCTTGTCGACGGCGTCCAGCACGTTGAGGCCGGAACGGAACGAGTGGCGGAACGGCACATATTGCAAGTCCTGGTCGATCGCCCGGCAGAGCGTCGTAAAGGCGCGGCGCATGGCGTCGAACTCGCGCGGCGCCGCCCCCTGGAACGAGAAGATCGATTGCTTCTCGTCGCCGACCGCGAAGATCGTGCGGTGGACCATTCGCGCGCCGGCGCCGGCGAAGAACTCGGCCGTCAGCGCGCGGATGATCTGCCACTGCCGCGGGCTGGTGTCCTGCGCCTCGTCGATCAGCACATGGTCGACGCCGCGGTCGAGCTTGTAATGCACCCAGGCAGCCTCGACCTTGTCCAACAATGCCAGTGTCTTCTCGATCAGGTCGTCGTAGTCGAGCAATCCGCGCCGGTCCTTCTCGGTCTGGTAGCGCGAGATCACGGCGTCGGCGACGGTGATCAGCGCGGCGGTGCGATCGCGACAGGCGACGGCCTTGCGGCGCTCGAACAATGCCAGCACACGCTCGCGCTCGCGAAGGAAACGGTCGGCGAGCGCGGGGTTGCCGGTTTCGATCGCCTTGGTGACGATACGATTGCGCGGCTCGCCGGTGCCGGTGAGGAAGACGCGGCGATAGATCTCGGCGCGCGCTTCGCCGGCCGCCCGTGCGGCTGCTTGCAGTCTCGCTGCCTGCTCCTGGTCGCTCTTTGTGCCGCGCGCCAGATCGGCTGCGACGGCCGCCCAGCTCGACGCCGGCAGCAGCGGCCCGTCCGTCGTCTCCACGTCGATGCCTTCGATCGTGTCGCCTTCGGCCACGCCGAGCGGCCCGCAGAGCCCGGCAATAGCGCCCGCGACGTTGCCGCCGTGCTCGATCCAGGCCCGCACCACGTCGCGCTTGCGGATCGCCTCGCCGACGACCTCCTTGAAGGTCTGGTCGGCCGCGGTGGCGAGCGCCGCCGCGAGCGCGCCGCCGAGCGCGCCGTTCGGGTCGGCGGCGGCGTCGAGCAGCACGCCGAGTGTCGCCTGACCGAGGAGTTGCGCCTCTGCCGCCTCGTCGAGCACCTCGAAGCGGGCGGCGACATTGGCCTCGAACGGAAATTGATGCAGCAGACGAGTGCAGAAGGCATGGATGGTCTGCACCTTGAGCCCGCCCGGGGTTTCGAGCGCGGTGGCGAACAGCCGGCGCGCCTGCGCGCGCAGATTGGCGTCCGGCGCGATGCTCGAAATCGTCCGGATCGCCTGATTGAGCCGTGCATCGTCGAGGGCGGTCCACTGGCTCAACGTGTCGAACACCCGCTTCGCCATATTGGCGGCGGCCGCCTTGGTGAAGGTGATGCAGAGGATTTTTTCCGGCTCGACGCCGCCGAGCAGGAGCCGGATCACGCGCTGCGCCAGCACGTGGGTCTTGCCGGAGCCGGCATTGGCGGCGACCCAGGCCGAGACCGCCGGGTTCGACGCCTCGATCTGCAGCCGCAGCACGGTCTCCGGGATGATGCGGGCGTTCATTCCTCGCCTCCCACGCCATCGTCGTCCTCGCTGCGGATCGACCATTCATTCACGCGCGCGAGGTGGTCGTAGGTGCCGTAGCGGCTCTTCCACATCGACAAGACCAGGGAGCGGTAGGGCTGCTGCTCGTCCTCGAAGCGCTCGGCGACGCTCTGGAGCTTGGCGCGCGCGCGGTCGGCATGCATGTCGGCATTGCCCTCCTTGAAGTCGATCGCCTTGGCGTCGCCCGCGGGCTCGCGGCCCTTGAGCGCCACGTAGACGAGCTCGGCGACCGAGCCGCCCGCGCCGATGTCGCCGAAGCCGCCGCCGCGTAGGATCGCGGCTTCGAGCGTGAGCTGCGGCGAGATACCGACGCGTACCTGCTTCTCGGTGGGCACTTGACCAGTCTTGTAGTCGAGGATGGCGTAGCCGCCGTCGGCCAGCCGCTCGATGCGGTCGGCGCGCGCGGACAGCGTGAATGTGCGCGTGCCGAGCGGAATTTCGATCCTGCCGCCGGTCTCGGCCGTGAGCGCCGTGATCTTGCCGCGGCGCTCCGCCTCCCAGCCGGCGAACCAGCGGGCGATGCGCTGGAAGCGCGGCCACCAGAACGCGCGCGCCTCCGGGTAGTCGTCGAGCGCCGCGAAGTGCCGGCGCCCGATCGCGAGCAGCGCGCCTTCGGGATCCTCCGGCAGGGCGGCGGCGAACGTCTTGGTGAATTCGCTCAGCGCGCCGTGGATCACGATGCCGCGGTCGGCCGCGCCCGGCGTCAGGTCTACCGGGTCGAGCTCGCGCAGCCTGAGGATGTGCTTGGCGTAGATCGTATAGGGATCGCGCAGCCAGTTCTCAATGTCGGTGACCGAGAGCGCCGACGGCCGGGCTTCGCGCGGCGGCTTCGGCGCCGGCTTTTTGACGTGTTGCACGTCCATGGGCCGATCGAGCGCGCGCGCCCAGTGCAGATATTGCTCGCCGCGCCGACACGCACCGCTCCATCGCTCCTCGCCCGCCACCGCCGCCAGCCGCTGCACGAAACGCGAGGTCACGGTCGGCGCGCCGGCGAGCTTGGCCGGGTAGGTCAGGATCACCTCGGTGGCGCCGAGCGCCTGCGCGAAATCATGCGCCGAGAGCGAAATGCGCCGCTCCGGCAGATCGAGGCCCAGCGTGTGGCGCATGGGGCGGTTGAGCCAGGGGTCGGAACCTGCGTCGGGTGGCCAGGTGCCTTCCACGAGCCCGCCGAGCACCATGCGGTCGACGCTTTGCAGCCGCGCTTCGAGCAGGCCGTAGATGCGTACGCGCACGCCGGGCAGCCCCGGGCGCCGCACCACGCGATCGGATATGACGGTGCGGAACAGCTCCGCGTAGTCGGCCGGCGCCACGACCAAGCCGGCCTGGTCGAGGGCGATCTCGTCGAACGCGGTCGCCAGCGCCACCCCGTCCGGGCCGCCGAAGATGGCGGTTTTGTCGGGTGGCTCGGCGCTCAGCGCCGCGATGACATCGCGGTGGCAGGCCGCGATGTCGGCGAAGGGACGGGGTGCGCGGAGCGCTTCGAGCGGCGCCAGCGCCGTGGTCAACCGGACGACCAATTCGCCAGCCGCATCGAGCTCCGCGTCGGTCAAAAGGGTGCGCGGATCGGACGGATGCAGATCGGATGGCTCCTTGCGCCGCAATTTCGCGAGCTCGGCGCGAAAGGTCGCGAGCGCGCGCGCGAGCCCTGCCGTTCCCGGCCGCGGGCGCGGGCCGCGCAGCGCCGCCTTTTCGAGCGCCGCGATGGCGCGGGCCTGCGCGCCCTCGGCGGCACCAAGGCGTACGAGCGGATGCTTGAGCAAGGCCAGCAGGCTCACCGGCGCGAGCCCGCCGAGCGCCGCCTCGGCCGTGAGCCGCGCGAACCGGCCGGCCGGCGTGTCGGCGAGCCGATCGCCGCCGGAATCGTCGACCGCGACTTTCCAGCGCGCCAGCGCGGCCAGCACGCGGCGGGCGAGCCCGCGGTCGGGCGTCACCAGCGCCGCGGTCTTCTCCGGCGTCTCGACCGTCTCGCGCAGCGCAACCGCGATGGCGAGCGCTTCCTCCTCGGCATTGGCGGCTTCGATCACCGTAAGCTGCTCGAGGGCGCCTTCGACCTGCGCCGGGAAATCGGAGGTCGCAAGTCCCCGCCAGCGATCGGTGGCAACCGCCGGCCGCAGCGCCTCGGAGACGTAGCGCTCGCGGCCGTGCCGAGCGGGCTCGGCGAGCGCGATCACGGCATCGCGCGCGATCCCGATCCGGCGCAGCAGCGCCTGCATGGCGAATTGCGGATGCCCGACCGCGGGCGGGACGACTTCGCGCCCGGCGGCGTCCTGCTTTCCGGCAATCAATTCCCACGACTCGGCGTCGAGATCGGTGTCGAGGCCGGGCAACACCACGGCGCCGTGCGGCAGCCTGGCGATGGTCGCGATCAGCGCGGCGGTCGCCGGCATCGAGCCGGTCGAGCCGGCGGCGATCACCGGGCCGTCGGTGTGGGCGGCAAGCCGCGCGGCTTCCGCCTTGATCAGCGCGTCGCGGCGCGCGGCCGGCTCGATCCTGCCGCGCTCGGCGAGGATCTTCGGCCAAGCCTCGCGGGCGATCTTCAGGAATTCGAGGGTCAACTGCCAGTAGCGGTCGAGATTCTCGGGCACCAGCTCGTCGAGCCGCTCCCACGCCACGCCGCGCGTGGTCATGTCGTCCATCAGGCGGGCGAGCTCATCGGCGAGCGCGAGCGCAGAGGCCGGGTTGTTGGCGACCAGCGCCGCCTCGCCTTTTTTGTCGGGCGCGATCCTGCCCGCCCATGTCAGCACCAGCCGCGCCAGCAACATGCGCCGTTCGAGCGGGCCGAGCGTCGGCGGCAGCTCGAGCGCATCGGCGGCCAGCGCGCCCGTCGCCGCCTGCGCGAAGGCGATCTCGTCCTCGTCGAGGTCGCCGATGGCGCCGATGCGCGGCAGAATCGCGGCGGTTTCCGCGGTCACATCGAGGAAGAGGTCGCGCGCCAGCCGGCAGGCGCGGCGCGTGGGCAGGTAGAGCGTCGCACCCGCGAGCGCGAGCGGATCGCGCGCGGCGGGAAAGCCCGGCACGAGCGTTCCGTCGAGCAGCGCACGGAGCAATGTCGGCACGAACGGCGCCGAGGCCGGAATGGTGAAAACGCGGGGGATAGCCATGGCGAATCATACACCGTTCGGCGCTTGCAATATGATGGGTCATGCGCGGGGGTGCATCGACCGAAACCGACGCTCGCTGACCGTTACGATATAGCGGTTGTCCCGGCACGCAATTGCAGAGATTCAAATCTCCTGGTCTTGCCAATCTGCAGGTCCGCTTCACCTTCGAATGCTGCCGAATTGGTGCGCCGCAGCGAGCGGCGGGATGTGCCAACAGCGGTCATTAGCGACATCGGGAATTTCCACCCAGTCCATGCCATCCGGATTTGAATTCGCTCAGATACCCACTGACCGGGACTTGCCATTTCGAGTAGGATGCAACGCGGTCCTCGAACCGGTGGCGGCACATGCGGCCCAGTCATTTAAGGCGGCGCGAGTTCATCACCCTTCTCGGCGGCACGGCAGCCGCCTGGCCGCTCGTCGCGCGCGCGCAGCAGCCGGCGGTGCCGGTGATTGGGTTTCTCCGGAGCACGGCGGCTACTGGTTCCGAACACATCGTGACCGCGTTCCTCCGGGGCCTGAAAGAGGCTGGATTTGTCGAGGGCCAAAATGTGGCCGTCGAATACCGCTGGGGAGAGAATCAACACGATCGGCTGCCGGGGCTGGCGACGGAGTTAATCCGTCGTCAGGTCGCCGTGATCATAGGCGCGGGAACTGAAGCGTTACAAGCGGCCAAGGCGGCGACTGCGACGGTCCCGATCGTCTTCGCGACCGGTGACGACCCGGTCAAACTCGGCTTCGTGGCCAGTCTTAATCGGCCGGGGGGCAACGTCACGGGCGCGAGCTTCTTCGCAGCCTCCCCCCTGGCGGCGAAACGATTGGAGCTGCTGCGAGAGATGGTGCCGCAGCTCGCCACCATCGCATTCCTCGTGAATCCGAACAGTCCAAATGCCGAACTTGAAACGAGAGAGGTGCAGACCGCGTCACGCTCGCTCGGGCAACAAATCCTTGTCCTGAGCGCCAGTAACAAACGCGACTTGGAGCCGACTTTCGCGACCCTCGTCCAACAGCGCGTCGGTGCGCTCCTCATGGGCGGCGGTGCGTTCTTCAACAGCCAGCGAGACCAACTCGTTTCATTGGCGGCGCGCCATGCGGTGCCCTCGATCTACAATCTGCGCGAGTTCGTCGAGATTGGCGGTTTGATGAGCTACGGCGCGCGCATAACGGATAGCTACCGCCAGGTTGGCGTCTACACTGGTCGGATTCTCCAGGGGGCCAAGCCGGCCGATCTGCCGGTGATGCTGCCAACGAAATTCGAGCTCGTCATCAATCTCAAGACGGCCAAGGTGCTCGGCCTCACGGTGCCGCTGATCATGCAAATGACCGCCGACGAGATCATCGAATGATGGGCCGCTCTACGACCGCTTTGGGTCAATCGCGACGGACTGACGACAGCCGTCACGAGTCCGCTTGGCCTCCGATCACTGTCGAATTGTTGCAAAGCAGCGAACCGACGTTGAGTGGAATTTTGTTACGATGCCCGCTCGCTGCGCGCCACGGTCAAGCCGTGTCCGCCTACCGGACATGGCGGATCGATCTGATTAATATGGCGCCCGCGGTGCCGGTGCAATCGGCCCGAAGAGCCAGACGCTGCGCCCGGCCGCCGACGGACCCGCCACCCATTCCCGGGCCTGCTGCCAAAGGGAGGACATCCATGCGGGCTCTTCTTCGCCTCTCGCTTGCCGTTATGGCACTCGCGGTGCTTGCCCCAGCAGTGCTGAGCCAACAGGCTTTTCCGACCCACCCGATCCGCCTGATTGTGCCTTATCCGGCCGGTGGAGCTACGGACGTCGTGGCGCGGATTGTCGCTGAGAAGATGTCGGAAGAGCTCGGTCAGCAGATCCACGTGGACAACCGGCCCGGCGCTGGGACTATGATCGGCGCAAGCGCCGTCGCGCGCAGCGCGCCGGACGGCTACACGATGCTGATCGGCGATACCGGAACCTATGCGCTCAACCCGACTCTTTACGACAAGCAACTCACCTACGATCCAATCAAGGACTTTGCGCCGGTGAGCCGCACCGGGCGCGTGCCGCTGATCCTCGTCGCCAATCCCAACACCATCAAGGTCAATTCTGTGAAAGAACTGATCGAGGCCGCGAAGAAGGCGCCGGGCAAGATCGACTATGGTGCACCCGGCCCGGGCAGCCCTATTCACCTTGCGATGGAGCTGTTCAAACAGCGCGTCGGCATCAATGCGACCGCGATCCCATACAAAGGCGGCGCGGACGCGCTGACGGACCTGCTCGGCGGTCGTATCGCGCTGCTGTTTGTCGATGCGGCAACCGGCGTCACCCATATCAAGTCAGGCGCGCTCAAGGCGCTTGGGGCTGGCACGGACAAGCGCATTCCGGCGGCGCCCGACGTGCCGACAATCGCGGAGGCAGGGGTCCCGAATTTTGAGGCCTGGGCGTGGAATGGCTTGGCTGTGCCGGCCGGCACCCCGCCTGAGATCATCGCCAAACTCAGTGCCGCCTGCCAGAAAGCGCTCGGCCTGCCGGCGGTGAAGCAGCGGCTCGCCGAGCTCAGCGTCGAACCCGCGCCGACCAGCGCGGATGAGTTCGGCGCCTACATCAAGAGCGAAACGGCGAAGTGGCGCACGGTGATCACCGAGGCCGGTATCTCGCTCAAGTGAGCCGATGCGGCGCATCGTCCGGGAAGAACAACAACAGGGACTGACATTCGACATGCGACTCGTGAGCTACGGCCGATTCGGCGCGGAACGAGCGGGAATCCTCGCGAACGAGCAAATCTTCGATCTGGAAAAAGCCATGCAAGCCGCTGGCGCCGAAGCTCCGGCGAGCGACATGCGTCTGTTCCTCGAGCAGCCCGCGTGGCGTTCGGTGCTTGACCGTGCCTATGCGGCACGCGACAAGGGTACGCCCGTCGCCCTGAGCACAGTCCGCCTCGGCGCCCCGGTTCCCGTGCCACGCTCGCTGATCATCGCGGGTGCGAACACGAAGACACACATCGCGGAGGCGGGTGCCGTGTTGGGCGAAATGATCGGGCCTCGCGAACCGATGCTGCTTGCTAAGGCGACGTCGAGCTTGTGCGGCGCCCACGACGACGTCATCCTTCCACCGGAGACCAAAAAGCTCGACTACGAGGTGGAACTCGGCGTCATCATTGGATGCAAGGCGAGACGCATCAGCGAGAAGGATGTAAAGGACTACGTTGCCGGCTTCACCGTGACGAACGACGTTTCGGCACGCGACATCCAGCTTGCCGAACACGAAAAGAACCCATTCTTCCGTGTCCACTACATCGGCAAGAGTTTCGACACATTTTGTCCCGCCGGCCCTGCCCTGGTGACGGTGGACGAATTCACCTGGGGCAAGGAACTCAAAATGAGCACCACGGTCAATGGCGAGGTCCGGCAAATGAGCGATACGTCAGATCTCTATTTCGGCATCGAGACGCTGGTCTCCTATGCGAGCAGGTCGATGACGCTATATCCTGGGGACATGATCGCGACAGGTTCGCCGGCCGGCGTGGCCTTCTTCATGCGGCCGCAGCGATTCCTCAAACCGGGCGATGTGGTTCGTTGCGAGATTGAGGGTGTCGGAGCGATCCAGAACCGCGTGTCGGCAGAGGAGCGACCGTAGCAGGGACCGCGGCGCCTTTGCGCGCAGGGATTTGGGATTGTCGAAGGCCTGTTCCGGTTGGATCGGATTGAAGTCGGGACCATCCACGCAGAGTGTGCAGTCCTCGAACTATCCGGGGCTTGGGAGATCGAAGTTCAGTGAGGGCTGTAGGAAGTAGCAACACGGCCTCTAGCCCAAGCATCGAACGAGCCCGCTTAGCATCGATTGTTGGCGTGGCTGTACCAGCGATTCTGGCTACGGCGTGACTTTTCCCGAAATATTTCGCCGGGCGGCCTACTTCGTTGACAACATTCTGAAGGGCACCAAGTCCGTCGGCCTGCCCGTGGAGCAGCCGACCAAGTACGAAACGGTGAGGCGCTTGGTCTACCAATCCCGCCGACGTTGCTGGCGCTCGCCGACGAAGCGATCGAGTGAAGGCTCGCTCTGACAGGAGACGGCGATGGCCGAGAACGAGTTTGCACCGGTCACTCCCGGCGAAATGCTGAAGGAGGAGTTCCTGGCCGAGTACGGTCTGTCGCAGAACCAGCTCGCGAAGGCCGTCGGCATTTCACCGAACCGTATCGCCGAGATTGTTAACAATCGGCGGCGCATTACGGCCGACACCGCGCTCCGGCTGGGTTTGTACTTCGGCAACAGTCCGGAGTTCTGGATGAACCTGCAAACCCATTACGACCTGAAAATGGCACGGCGGAACCTGAAGCCCGAAGATGCAAGACGAATCAAGGCGCGGCGGGCCGCCTGAAACTATGCCTTGCCCTTGGACGCGTCGCGCTACGCCGCGCTGGCGACGATGGCGGCTTCCGCCGCCTTGACCGCGTCGGGGGTGCCGACGTGCATCCAGACCCCTTCGAGGCGAAGCCCGAACAGGCGTCCGGCCTCGGCGGCGCGGTCGAACAGCGGCGACATCGAGAACGGACCTTCCGGCGCCCCGGCGAAGAACGCTGGCGTCAGAATCGCCGCGCCCGCATAGACGAACGGCACCACCTCGCGCTCCCCGCGCCGCGTGAGCCTGCCGTCGGGCGCCATCTTGAAGTCGCCGCGGCCCGAATAGCCGATGCTGGTCGCCGCCATCGCCAGCAGCAGCAGCGCGTCCATGCCGGCGGGGTCGAAGGCGGCGGCGAGCCGCCCCAGATTGGGCTTCACGCCGTCGATCCAGATGGTGTCGGAATTGATGTGGAAGAACGGCGCCCCGCCCAGCTCCGGCAGCGCCTTGACCACGCCGCCGCCGGTGCCGAGCAGCTCGCGGCGCTCATCGGCGATGACGATCCTCGGCTGCTGCCGCGCGGCGAGGTGACGCTCGATCTGGTCGGCGAGGTGATGGACGTTCACCACCGCGCGCTCGACGCCCTGCTCGGCCAGGCGGTCGAGCACGTAGTCGATCAGCGGCTTGCCGCCGACCTTGACCAGCGGCTTCGGGACCTGCCCGCTGAACGCCCGCATGCGGGTGCCGAGCCCGGCGGCGAGCACCATGGCGCGTTTCGGCACGGTCGTGTTTCGGGAGGTTCCGCCCATGAATGCTTTTTGCCCTTGCGGACGTTTAAATTGTGTTTAGCGACGGCACGTGGAAGGCATACCACTCGTTGAGCGGCGCCAGCGCCGGATGGCCGAGCGAGCGCCGCAGATAGGCCCATACGCGGGGCATGTGACGGAGATATTGCGGCTTCCCGTCGCGCAGGTCGAGCCGCGCGAAGATGCCCAAAATCTTGCTGGCGCGCTGGGCGGCGAGCGTGACGTAGATCTTGATGAACTGGGTATGGTCGAAGTCCGCCTCGGCCTGGCGCCGGCCGCGCACATAGCGGCCGAGCAGCGCGAGCTCGATCTGCTCGTACATGTCCACGCGCGCGTCCTGCAGCAGCGAGGCGAGATCGTAGGCGGCCGGTCCCATCAGGGCATCCTGGAAGTCGAGAATGCCGAGGCGAGCGGTGCCGCTGCGCCTGGGCAGCCAGAGCAGATTGGGCGAATGGAAGTCGCGCAGCACCCAGGTCGGCGGCGAATCGATCGCCGGCTGCAGCAACTCGCGCCAGAGCGCCCGGAAGCTGATGCGCTCGCTTTCGGGCACCGGGGCTTTGAGGCGCGGCAGATACCAGTCGAGCAGCAGCTCGGCTTCGATCAGGAAGGCGTCCATATCGTAGTAGGGAATGTGGTGATCGACGTGCGGCGCGACCGCCAGCACGTCCGGCAGTCGTTGCGCGTGCAGCTCGAGCAGCACATCGACCGCGGTCTCGTAACGCTCCCGATTGGGGCTCGGCGGGCCGTCGGCGACGACGCGCTCGTCGCCGAGATCCTCGATGATGAGCAGGCCCTGGTCGAGATCGGCGTGATGGATCGCCGGCGCCGAGAAGCCGTAGCGCCGCAGCCCGTTCGCCATCGCCACGAACGGCACCACGCTTTCGGCGAGGTGCGCGATCGCGCTGTACGGCTTGCCGTCGCGCAGCGGCGGGCCGTCGGGCCGGCGCGGCGAATTCATCAGGATCACGTGCTTGTCGCCGAGCGCGAGCCGCTCATAGGACCGGGTCGAGGCGTCGCCCTGCACCCGCGCGCGCAACGCATCGCTGTAGCCGCTCTCGGCGATGAACTGGCGCACCGCCGCCATGCGGTCGACGCGCGCGCCGAACGCGCCGTAGCCGGTCACCCGCGCATGGCGGAATTCGAGCTTGAGCTTGGGCGCCAGCGTGAGCCCGACGTCGAGCCGGTCGGGCGGCAGAAAGCCGGCGGCGCGGTCGGGCCATTCGACCAGCACCACCGCGCCTTCCGGCAGGTCGTCGAAGCCGAGCTCGGCGAGCTCGGCCGACCCGGACAGGCGATAGAGATCGGCATGGACCAGCGGAAACTGCGGCAGGTCGTAGAGCTGCATGAGCGTGAAGGTCGGGCTCGGCACCTCGATCCCCTCGTCGCCGGCGAGATAACGAATCAGCGAGCGGGCGAACGTGGTCTTGCCGGCGCCGAGGTCGCCGGAGAGCGTCACCAGGTCGCCGGGCGCCAGCGAATTGGCGATGTCGATCGCCAGCCGGCGGGTGGCCTGCTCGTCCGGCAGCGCCACCGAGAAGCTCGACGTGCCGGAGGTGGTCAGCAGCATCGCCATGGCGGCACTCAGGTCCCGGATGCGGGGCAGCGGTACCAGAAATTGGCAATCAGGAGCCAGAAGTCGGAACCCCGGGCCCCCACCGATGGGAATGGCAGCTTAGCAGAATCACGCCGCCGGGCGCTCCGCCCGGCGGTCGATCGGGAACACGCAGGTCACGGTGGTGCCGCGGCCGACCGCCGACTCGAGCGTCACCGTGCCGCCGTGCAGCTCCACGAAGGAACGCACCAGCGAGAGGCCGAGGCCGGTGCCGCGGTGGCGCGAGCCGAGGGAATGGGTCTCGAACCAATCGAATACCTTGTCCTGCACGTCGACCGGGATGCCGGGTCCGCGGTCGGTGACCGAGAACACGACGGCGTCCCGCAGCCGCTGGGCGGCCAGCGTAACGGTCTCGCCGCCGGGCGAAAAGCCCACGGCATTGGCCAGCAGATTGAACAGCGACTGGCGCGCCCGCCGCTCGTCGGCGACGAAGCTGCCGATGTCGGGGGCGGCGCGGATCTCGAGCTTGATGCCGCTCTTGACCAGCCGGTCCTGCACGCCCTCGGCGGCCGCCTCCATGGTCTTGCGGATGTCGACCGGGCCGAGATTGAGGGTCATGGCGCCGGCGTCGATAGTGGCGAGGTCGAGGATGTTGTTGATGATCGCCAGCAGCGCGTTGGTCGATACCGTGATGTAGCTCAGATATTCGCGCTGCCTCTCGGTGAGCGGGCCGGTGACCGGATCGCCGAGGAAGTGCGCGAAGCCGATGATGTTGGTGAGCGGCGAGCGCAGCTCGTAGGAGACGTGGTGGACGAAGTCGATCTTGAGCTTGTCGGCGGTCTCCAGCGCCTCGTTGCGCTCGCGCAGCGCCCGCTCGACGTTGACCGTGTCGGTGACGTCCTGGAAGGTGACCAGGGTGGCGCCGTCGGGAAGCGGCATGGTGGCGCAATCGACCACGTTGCCGTCGCGGCGCTCGAGCCGGCCGGCGACCGGCTCGCGATCGTCGATGGCGGTGACGGTCGCGCGCAGTTTCTGCCAGATCGGATCGTTGCCGTGCAGCGGCAGGCACCAGCCGCTCACGGTCTCGATATGCGGCCGCTCGGCGAGCTGCTCGGGGGAGAGCCGCCACATGCGCGCGAAGGCCGGATTGAACAGCCGCAGGCGGCCGTCGCTGCCGAACACCGCGACCGCCTCGGCGAGATTGTCGAGGGTCTCGCCCTGCACCCGGATCAGGGCGTCGAAGCGCCGCTCGAGATCGAGCCGCTCGGTGACGTCGTCGAACAGATAGATCACGCCGCCTTCGGGATTGGGCGTGGTGACCACGCGCATGGTGCGCCCGCTCGGCAGGTGCCACTCGTGCGGCTTCGGCTCGATCGCCCGATAGGCTTCGTGCAGCGCGGCCTTCCACTGCCGAAAATCCTGGTCGTCCGGAAGCTTGCGCGCCGCGCGCAACTGATCGAGCACGGCCGAATCGGTCGGGCTCTGGTCGAGGAAACCGGCATCGAGGTCCCAGAGCGACCGGTAGGCGGTGTTGTAGAAGCTGAGCTTCTGGTTGGAGCCGAAGATGGCGACGCCGGTGGTCAGCTGGTCGAGGATGCGCCGGTGCGCCTCGATCATGTGCTTGAGCTCGGTGCGCAACAGCTCCGCTTCGGTGGCATCGATGCCGATGCCGGCACTGCCATGCGCGGCCGGCACGGTGATCACGTCGAAGCTCCGGCGGCTGCCGGCGGCCACCGCCGGGAGCCGCCCGCTATAGGTCTTCGCCACTTCGTGGGCGCGGAACAGTTCGGTGCGCGCGGCGCGGTCGAACAGCTCGATGCCGCGGTCGACCGCCTCGGCGGCATCCTTGGCCTCGACCGCCCGGGCATAGGCCGAGTTCGCGAATACCAGCTTGCCGGCGTCGTCCCGCGTCCACACCGGAGAGGGCAGCGCCTCGATCAGCGCCGCCAGGGCGGCGATGTCGTCGACGTGCTTCTGGTGGCGCGCGCTCAACTCGGCGAGCTCGTATTTGATGCCGCTCACGTCGCGCAGCCGCAGGATCGCGCGCCCGCCGATCACCTGACCCTCGGCCTCGATGATGTGGTCGGCCAGCGTCGTCACCGTCATCGCGAAGCTGATGCCGCGGGCGCGCAGCGCGTCGACCGACCGCTCCATGTCGCGCGCCGTGTCCGGCTCGAGCCAGGTGCCGAACGCGAGCACCCGGTGCGGCTCGTCGGCGCTCGCCACCAGGCTCGGGTCGCCGATGATCTCGGGCTCGTCGGAGGCGGCGGCCCAGGCGACCAGGACTTGCGGTTCCGACAGCAGCAGCGCGTAGGCGCGGTCGATCGCGGCCCGCGCTGCGATGCTCTCGTCGCGCGCCGCAGCCTCGGTCTCGCCCAGGCGCCGGCGCGTGCGCACGAGCAGGATGGCGGTGACGACCGCGAAGCACAGAATCCCCAGCGTCAGCGCGAGCGCGGCGATCTCATGCCGGTCGAGCTGCAGGAAGGCCGCGATGTAGGCGTCGAGGGCGGAACCTTCGAACGCCGGGACTGCGTCGTTGGCGCGCCCCGGCCCGAGCGAAGCCGCTATGCCGAAAGCGGCGGTCGCAACGGTAACGGCGGTGCGGAATCCTCCGCGCCGCGGATGAGCCCTCAAGCTCCCGCCGGTGATCCGGATCGTGTCCGGCATGCCCGCTTGCCCCTATCGCCGCATTCAACCGGCGCGTGAACGCCGGCTCGATCCGCGGGCCGCGTGGCTCAAGCGCGCCCAACCTCGACGTGCCTCATCCGCCGAGCCGCCCGCGAATCAAGCAATTTTACCCCCAAGAGGATTCGCGCCGTAAGAGTCCAGATCGTGAACAGTTCCCGGGGTCGTGCCCCGCGCATGGTGGGATGCAGTCCGAATTCGATCGCCGGTTCCGGCGCCGAGGGCCGCGAGTTCCAGGAACCTTCCGCGGCCGTCCCGGTTTATGCCTGTGCACGGTATCGTACAGAGGGGTGGCCTGGTCATGTCAGGACAGTCCCAATGGTCCCGGTGGATGCGTATCAAGAGCGTGCGAACGAGTGCCTCGAGTTCGCGAAGACCTCGCATGACATCGGCGAAAGGACGACTTGGCGTGAACTGGCCTTGTGCTGGCTACGGCTTTCCGAGCACGCGCAAGAATTTAGAACCCGTGCGAAGTGGCCAATGAGGCCCCCCGCGGCCGCAAGATTGGAGACCCGCCGATGAATCCGCCCGAGGAATTCTTGAGACACGCCGCCGAGTGCGAGCTGATGGCCAAGTTCACCCGTGATCCGGAGAGCAGGGCAACTTGGAGCCACATGGCGGAACGCTGGATTCGGTGTGCCGAATTGTTCGAGAGTCAAAGCTTGGCCGCCCACCAGGGACCCTTGGCGAAGCGGCACCGCAAGTCCGCTCCGGAAAGCGCTCACCACTGACGCCTGATGCCTGGTGAGGCAGGCCGCCCGAGTTGGCGGCGCGTGTCCCCGACCGCCCGGCTACGCCCTCCCGGCGAGCTTCAATCCCTTGTCGAGGGCGGTGTAGCTGCGCACAGGCGCCGCCATCAGGAAGCGGTAGCCTTCGCCGAGAATGCGCTCGACATTGTTTGCGTCGACGTGAGGATGCCCGACCGGCACGTTGTGCGCCTTGCAGGTATCGACCACGCGCGCCATCCATTTGAGCACCTCGGGATGCTCGTATTGGCGCGGGTAGCCGAGCTCCTGGGAGAGGTCGCCCTCGCCGATCAGGATCGCCCCGATGCCGGGGACCTTCTTGAGGATGTCGGGAAGATTTTGGATGCCGACCGTGTCCTCCATCATCAGGATCACGAAGACCTCGCCCTTCGGGTTGAGCGGCCAGACATCGGCGCGGTCGTAATAGTCCTGCTGGCCGAGCCCCCAATAGCGCACCGCCTGGGTCGGACCGTCGCCACGCACGCCGGCGGGCTCGTACATCGGCGCGCTCTTGAGCCGCGGGTAGCGGCAGGAGGCGACCGCGTTGTGGGCCTCGTCCACGGTCGAGATGTGCGGCCAGACGATGCCGTAGACGCCGAGGTCGAGCGCCTGCTTGGCTTGCAGCTGCGCCTTCTCGGCACCATTCGGCGGGATCCGCACCATCGGCGTGACGCTGGGCGCGACCGAGCCGGCGCGGGCGATCTGGCCGCGGTTGAGCATGTATTGCAGGCTATCGCGGAGCGCCCTGATGTCCCACGGATTGTGCTCCATCTCGAACACTATGCCGTCGTACTTGGCCGTGGTCATCGCGAGCGCGGTCTCGGGATCGGCCTGGCAAAAGGACGTGAATGCCGGCTTGCCCTGCTCCAAGGCCTTGATGACACCGTTTAGGCGCGGAATATCAGCCATTCTTTCCCCCTGATGCGTTTGCCGGTATCCTAGCAGACGCCGATCCCGGTTTGACAATCGCAAAGCCCGGTCCGTAGCATCCGGGGAACCCGCCGGGCATCCGGCTTCATCGCGGGCATCCGCCCATCATTCGTAGCGACGGTATCATGATTATCGACTGCCACGGGCACTACACGACCGAGCCGAAAGACCTCCTGCGCTGGCGCAAGGAGCAGGTCGACAACGTCAAGGAACCCGCCAAGCAACCCTCGAAGTCGTCGTTGAAGGTCACCGACGACGAGATCCGCGAGAGCCTCGAAGGCGCGCAGCTCAAGCTGCAGCGCGAGCGCGGCACCGACATGACGATCTTCTCGCCGCGCGCCATGGGCATGAGCCACCATATCGGCGACTAC
>Ga0137369_10000313_pt1 | contig 41083 bp, 36 predicted proteins | sample SagtaG_12_FD_104918 | JGI IMG/M metagenome (GOLD analysis project Ga0137369, IMG submission 104918) | Vadose zone soil microbial communities from Sagehorn Ranch, Mendocino, California, USA - Sage1_L_113_16 metaG | ecosystem: Environmental > Terrestrial > Soil > Vadose zone | place: USA... | reverse complement strand
CGGGGGTCGCCGAAACCGGTCAAGCAAATCGCGCTGCAAACGATCCATTTGATCGCGCGTGGTGATTTCGGCAATCTCGCGGTAAGCCTTGATGCGCAAGGCGGCATCGCTGATGTAGCTGACGGGAATAAACGCCGGCACGCGTTCTTCATGGAAGGCCGATCTCGCAATGGTTCCGGCGGACTGGAGACCGCCGCTAATTGGTTGAACGAATTCCGCTTCGTTTGTGGCGACGAAATCGAGCCGCAGATCGACATCAAGGCGGAGCCGGACTTTATCACCTTTGAGCTGCGCGACCGCTTGCTTGAGCAACTGACAGTATAAATCGAAGCCGACCGCCATGATGTGTCCACTTTGCGCTGTGCCGAGGATGCTGCCCGCGCCCCGAATCTCCAGATCGCGCATGGCAATGCGAAAACCCGCGCCAAGCGAACTGTACTGCTTGATGGCATTGATCCGCTTGCGCGCGGCGCCGATTGTCATCATTTCGCGCGGAAGAAGCAGATAGGCATACGCTTTGTGCTCGGCTCGGCCGACGCGTCCCCGCAGTTGATAGAGGTCGGCGAGACCAAACCTGTCAGCGCGATCGATGATAATCGTGTTGGCGTTTGGGATATCGAGGCCGCTTTCGATAATCGTGGTACAAACGAGAACGTCGACTTTCCCGGCAATGAATCGCGCCATGACGGCTTCGAGTTCATCGGACCCCATCTGGCCATGCCCGATTTCCACCCGCGCTTGCGGACAGAGATCGACAATGCGGTCACGCACGCGCTCGATGGTTTGGACACGATTGTGCAAGAAGAAAACCTGACCCTGGCGCTCCAGTTCACGATTGATGGCATCTCGAATAATTCGCTCATCATAGGCGGAGACCATCGTCTCGACCGGCAGCCGGTTGAGCGGCGGCGTTTCGATCGTGGACATGTCCTTCACTCCCACCAGCGACAGGTAAAGGGTGCGCGGAATCGGTGTGGCGGAGAGCGTCAAGACATCGACGAGCTTGAACAGCTCTTTGAATTTTTCTTTGTGCAAAACTCCAAACCGCTGTTCTTCATCGATGACCACGAGCCCAAGATCTTCAAAAACGACATCGCCCGAGATCAGCCGATGCGTGCCGATGACGACATCGACGCCGCCTTTGCGCAAAAGCTCGAGGATTTTTTTCTGCTCCCCTTGCGAACGGAAGCGGCTGAGCATTTCGATTCGCACGGGATAATCAAGCATGCGCTGCCGAAACACCTCGAAATGCTGCTGAGCCAAAACGGTCGTGGGCGCGAGGACTGCGACTTGTTTGCCGTCCATGACCGCTTTGAAAGCAGCGCGAATGGCGACTTCAGTCTTACCGAAGCCGACATCACCGCAAATCAAACGGTCCATCGGCTGCCGGCACTCCATATTGATTTTCGTATCGATAATTGCTCTCAATTGGTCCGGTGTTTCGCGAAACGGAAACGAATGTTCGAATTCCACCTGCCATTTGGTATCAGGAGCAAATGCGTGGCCGGGATGCATCTGCCGCTCCGCCTGGACGGCGAGCATTTTGCCGGCGTAGTCGAAGATCGAAGCCACGGCGTTTTTCTTCGCCCGTGTCCATCTCGCATCGCCGAGCGAGCTGAGGGCCGGCGACCTTTTGCCGACACCGACGTAACGCGAAACCAAATAGGCTTGTTCGAGCGGGACGTACAGTTTTGCTTCATCGGCAAACTCAAGTGCAAGAACTTCCTGGGCTCCATCTTCTGTAGCGGCAGCCGTGTCGGCTGCGTTTTTTGGTGAAGCAGGCGACACGCCTGGCTCTACAGCGTACGGAGATTTTGCGAGACGGATGAGCCCCAGAAACCGTCCGACGCCATGCTCCAGATGAACAACCAGGTCGCCTTCTGTGAGTTCGCTGAAATCGATCTGCGCGCGATGCCGTTCGGCACGATGCAGACGTCGCCGTGGATGGGCGGCCAGTCGTCCAAATAATTCAGCGGCCGAGAGGACGACGAGATTGGCTGCGGGAAAACAAAATCCATGCGGGAGAGTTCCTTCGAGAAGCTCGACATCATCGAGCGCCTTCTTCTCGCCGATGACCTCGCGAAAACGCTCGATTTCGCCTTCCGTCTGAAAATAGATGACGACTTTTGCCTTGTTCGCACGCCACTCCTCCAGGCGTGCGGAAAACTGCGCGCGTTTAGCTTCCATGAGCATGAGATCACCAATCGCGAACTCGCCGACTTCACAATCCTGGAACGCGCCGCTAAAATCTTCCGGACCGGTCTCAATCCATCCTTCGCTGACCTGAATGTGTGGAGGGGCGAGCTCCTGCGAGCCCGGCGTCGCAGAGCCTGTCCTGAGTCTGCCGAAGGAAGCTCCGCCCTCCGTTTCCGGTTCAATGTCGATCACCAGATGATCGCGCCCGACATGATCGCGGACGACACTGCCTTGGTCTTCAGTCGCCCCGAGCAAAATATCGACCGAGGTCAAATCGCGCACCGAGGTTTGAGTATCGATGTCGAATTCGCGCAGCGAATCGATTTCATCGCCAAAAAATTCCAGGCGCACCGGTAATGGCGCCTGCCAAGAATAGAGATCGACAATGCCTCCACGGATGGCGAATTGCCCGCGTGTGGCGACTTGCGCGACGCGCTGATAACCAGCGCCTGCCAGTTGTTCGACAAGGTCTTCAAGGTTCACGTTTGCCCCGCGCCGAAGTTGGACGACCCCGGATTGGAGCACATCGCGCCCAGGCGCGGCTTGATCGAGACTTGCACGCGTTGCGACGATCAAATGCGGACCGGCCTCGCGCTCGACCTGGGTAAGCAGCGCGAGCCGTTCCGCTGCGATTTCTGGATCTGGCAAAACATTTTCGACGGCGGCAAACTCGGCTTCGGGCAGAAAAAGCGCAGTGGGATGCCAGTTTAGCAAACTCTCGTAAACCAGTTCTTGAGAATGAACAGTGGAACAGAGAACCCAAATTGTCTTATCGATCCCATGGGCGATGGCGGCGACGAGAAACGCCTGGGCCGGCTGAGCAACGTGTGAGAATTGCACCGGCCATTGCTCTCTGTCGATTGCGCGAAGTTTGCGCGCGATCGGCTCACTCGCCGCAACGATCTCCAGAAGCTCTTTCCGCCCTGATTTCTCCACCGTTTAGCTGTCGCCGAAAAGCAGTGGAAGTTCAAAGTTGCCCGGCACAAGGCGGTTCGGCGTCTCGGCGTCTCTTTCTTGCTTCTTGCGGATCGACTAGGAGAAGGTGGCAGCCGGTTGTTGAGCGCCGCAGTTCTCGCGGTAGAGTTTGACCGAAATGTTTGAACTGACCATCGGGTGTCTCAAGTGGGCCGCTGTCGGCTTCGTCGTGGCGTTTTTCCTGATGAGGATGTACGAAGCCAGTCATATTCACGACGACATCCCCAGGCCTGAGTTCAAAAAACGTCAGTCAAAACGTGCAGCGCTCGTGCTGTCGACGTTCGCGGCAATGTTGTCGGCGCTAGTGTGGCTTTTGGTGCAGAAATGGGACTAGCGTTATCCCATGTAAAACCCGCCGTTCACGTTCAAAACGTGGCCAGTGATGTATGAAGCCATCGGCGAGGCAAGAAAAAGCGCTGCATCGACAATCTCATTGACCTCGCCGAGACGGCCGAGCGGGATTTGTTTGATAAAATTCGCGGTGACTTCTTCGGACATGCCTTTGCTCATCCCGATGTCGATGAAGCCGGGCGCAATAGCGTTGACGGTAATGTTCTGACGCGCAAACTCGCGCGCTGAAACTTTCGTGAGCGCGATGATTGCGGCTTTGCTCGACGAATAATTTGCCTGGCCGAACAGGCCCGTTTGGCCGCTGACTGAAGAGAGGTTCACAATTCGCCCGCCATTGCGCAAAATCGCGGCGGCCTTTTGCGTGACTGCGAATGTGCCAGCGAGATTCACGCGCACCACGCTCTCGAATTCCTCCATCGACATCTTCTTGATCGTGCGATCGCTAATAATTCCGGAGTTGTTCACGAGAATGTCGAGTCCGCCTCGCTTTTCACCGATCTCGGTCACCATCGATTCGACCTGGCCCGGCTGTCTCACGTCGCACTCGATCACAAGCGGATCTCTTAACTCCGTCGCAACGTTTTCCGCATCTGCTTTGTTTTGCCCCTGCGCATCGGCGACATAATTAACGACGCATTGCGCGCCGCGTTTGCCGAACGCCTTGATCATCTCCGCCCCGATTCCGCGCGAGCTACCGGTAACCAGGACGACTTTTCCGGAAAAATCGAAAGGATCCGTCATTTATGATTCAGCCAATTGTTCGTTCGAAAAACGCCGGACGACCAGCGCGATCGGGAGCCCAATCAAAACAATGTGAATGATCACAGCGGTAACGTCTCTGGACATGGAATGGCGCGCGGTCGGGAACGCGAGCGGCACGACGATCCAATACATGAAAATGTAAACCGCGATTCCGTAAAGCACTCCGGACACAACGGCGTGCTGTGTCAGATAACTGAATTTCCGGCTGGCGGCGTAAAACAGCGCCGCCGCTGTAAACGCGGTCAGGAAGTGAATGGCGAGACCCAGCCCTGCCGTCGCCATTCCTCCTTCGAACGAACGCTGCCCGAGCAAACCGCTCGCGATCCCCTGCAACATTCGAATGGAACCCGTGCCTTTGATCCCCGCGATCACAAACGCGGAGGTGATATCGAGGATTCCGGCGATCAAACCAGCCAATGCGATTGTAGGAAGAGCCCGTGATCTTTTCATCGAACTCGCTACTAGGCTAGAATGCCATTGCCTGTCAAACGACTAACGTTAGGCTTTGCGACTGATGCCCTCACCCATTCGAATCCTCACCGCCGTTCCGATTTGTGATGGGCACGACAGCGCGATCAATACGATCAACCTGGAGTTCATCCGGCACGGCATCGAGGTGATTTATCTCGGCTATCACCGCTCAGTCGGCGACATTGTGCGCGCGGCCATCCAGGAGGACGTGCGCGCCATCGGCATTTCCAGTTACAACGGCGGGCACATTGAGTTCTTCGCGGAAGTTGTCGCTCTTTTGCGCAAACGCGGAAGCGACATTAGGGTCTTTGGCGGCGGCGGCGGAACGATCACGCATGACGATGCCGCTGCGATGAAACGCAGAGGCGTGGACAAAATTTTCTTTGCCGGCACTTCTCTGACGGAAATGACCGATTACGTCCGCGAGCATTACGGCAAACCGCGGAAACCCGCAGCCGCAAAGTCGCCGGACATGGAGCTGGCGAGAAAATTGACCGAAATCGAGGACAGATATGCGAGGGGCAAACGTCCAACGCCTAACGCAAAGAAAAGACATCAAACATCAAACATCAAACATCAAACATCGAAGGTAGTCGGTTTCACCGGGCCAGGCGGCGCGGGAAAAACGACGCTGATCGATGAACTGGTATTGCGTTTCCTGAATCAAAATCCAAAGGGGCGAATCGCGATTTTGTCGCATGATCCGAGCGTTGTCGGCGAAGGCGCATTGCTGGGCGATCGCGCCACTATGATCAACTCACAGGACGATCGTGTCTTTATGCGCAGCATGGCTACGCGCGGACAGGCTGGCGGGCTTTCGCCTGCAACGCATGATTGTCTCGCGCTACTCGCGGAATCGAAATTCGACTACGTCATTATCGAGACGGTCGGCACTGGCCAGGAGGCGATGCCGTTTCAGAAAAACGGCATTGTTGATTCAACAGTGTTGGTAATGAATCCGGATTACGGCAGCAGGTTGCAATTGCAAAAGATTGTGATGCTTGATCTCGCCGACACTGTGGTGGTGAACAAGAGCGATCTTCAACGCGCCCGCACCGCGCACACCGAAATCGAGCAACGCCTGGAACAAAATCGGCGCAATCAGCGACTGATCGATACGGTTGCAAAACGGCATCGCGATCCTGGCGTGGATGAATTGTTTGACGTAATTTCAATGGTAGGGCGCGACCGCTCGCCACGGCGGAGCCCGTCCAAGGCGAAGGCGGGCCGGGCGCGCCAAACGAGAGGACGCGAAGACTTATGAGCAAGCTTGGACAAGTTGTTGAGTCGATTGAGAAGTACAACAAGTTCGTTCTCGAACAGGTGAAACGTGCGCGCACGGATGAAAAAGTTGGGCGCGACCTGCTCGGTCGCTGGAACGACGTCAAAGCGAAGATCCCGATCACGCGCGCGCCAACCGGACTGCCGCTCCCGCGACTGGCATTGCCGGAGATCGATGATCCGGGCGAGATTGCGCGTTATCTCTTCGGCGAAGGATTGCCAGGCGAATTTCCATTCTTGAACGGCGCTTATCGCGAGATGTATCTGGAACCGATTCGCGAGATCGAAAGTTTCGAAAAGAACGGCGAACCGAAGAAAACAAAAAAGATTCCGCAGCCGGAAGAGCCTACCCGGTTGTTCTCCGGGCTCATGCTGGCCGAGGACACGAACGAGCGTTTCCATTATCTCACCCAACACCAGCGCACCCATCGACTCAGCACTGCTTTTGACGGCCCCACGCTTTACGGCATCGACAGCGACGCGGACGGAGTCTTCGGAAAAATCGGCGAAGGCGGCGTAGCAATTGACACGGTCGAGGACATGGTGCGGCTCTACGATGGATTTGATCTTGGCTCGCCGAATTTCTCCGCATCGATGACGATCAGCGGCCCGGCGCCGATCATCATGGCGATGTATATCGCGGCGGCGAAACGCCGTTTCGGTCCGAAAGTTGTCCAAAAACTGCGCGGCACAATTCAGGCCGACATTTTCAAGGAAGTCCAGGCCCAGAACGAAACGATTTTTCCGATCGAGGCTTCGCTGCGTTTTCTCACCGATATGGTCGAGTTCACCACTCACGAAATGCCGCGTTGGTATCCGATCTCGATCAGCGGTTATCACATCGGCGAAGCTGGCTCGACGCCCGTGCAACAAGCGGCTTACACCCTCTCCAACGGCTTTGCCTACGCGGAAATGTTCGCTGCGCGCGGGATTCCAGTCGATCAATTCGGGCCACGGCTCTCGTTCTTTCTCGATTGCGGCTGGACGCCGAATACATCGCGCTCGCCCGCGTGTCGCGAAAAATTTGGGCGATTGGCATGCGCGATGTATTTGGCGCGGGACAACGTGGGCAGCTTTTCAAATTGCACACGCAAACAAGCGGCCGATCGCTCATCGCTGCCGAATTCAAAAATAATCTCACGCGCACCGCCGCCGAGTTGATGCTCGCTTACATGAACGCCACGAATTCGTGTCACTCCAACAGCGCGGATGAACCGTTCACTACGCCGAGTGAAGAATGGATCCGGCTCGCTGCGCACGGGCAGGCGATCCTGCTCGAGGAATCCGGCATTTTCAAACACACGATGAACATGTTGAGCGGCTCGCCGGGAATGAAAGCGGTGGAGCGCGCGGTCGAGCGCGCGATTCTTAACGAGTTTCGCAAGATCGAGCGGCTGGGCGGTGTGTTGGCAGCGGTGGAAGACCGTTACCAACGCAGCCAGATTCAAAACGCCGCGCATCGTTACGAGCAGCAAATCTACGAAGGCACTCGGCCGATCATTGGCTTGAACAAGTATCGCAACGGCGAAGAGGACGCACCGGAAATAAAACTTGCCCGTACGCCGCGAAAGAAACAACAACTCCAAGTCGATCGATTGGCGAAATTCAAAAAGAAGAATGCTGAGAAAGCGAAACGTGCTCTCGACAACCTGTCCGCTATTGCTGATCGCGGTAAAAATTGCTTCCCGACTTTATTGGAAGCCGTCGAGGTTTGTTCCCTGGGCCAAATCACCGGTCGCCTGCAGGAAGTAGTCGGTAGATTCCGCCCAATGGTGTAACACAGGCATCTTGCCTGTTTCGTCGGGCGGGCTTCCAGCCTGCTTTGTCCTTGCGGGCAGGATGCCCGCTCGACAAGCTAGCCAAGATGGCTGTATTACGATTTCGGTGCGCGCTTAATTTCTTCCAGGCTCGCCGGATTCTCCAGCGCCGAGGTGTCACCAAGCTTTTCGCCGATGTATGCCGCGCGGACGATTCGTCGCATAACTTTTGCGTTTCGCGTTTTTGGGATATCAGCGACGAACAAGACATCTTTCGGCGCAAGCGCTTTGCCGAGTTCGGTTGCGATTTTGTTTTTCAACGCGCTCGCCAGATCGACATCTCCGTTTGCGCCTTTTTTCAAAACGCAGAAGCAAACGAGCGCTTCGCCTTTGATCGGATCGGGCACGCCCACCGCGGCCGCTTCGCTAACCTGCGGATGCGCGACGAGGATTGATTCCACTTCCGCCGGGCCCAGACGCTTGCCCGCAATTTTGATTGTGTCGTCGGAACGCCCCAAGATGTACCAAAGGCCATCATCATCGACTGCGGCCCAGTCGCCGTGTACCCATGTGTCCGGCCAGCGCGACCAGTAGCTCTCAATGTAACGTTTGCGATCTTTCCAAAACCCCCGGGTCATCCCGATCCACGGCTGGCGAACCACCAATTCGCCAACCTTTCCGCGCACGGATTTTCCATTTTCATCAACAACGTCGGCCGCCATTCCTGGAAGTGGACCGGAAAATGCGCACGGTTTCATTGGCGTAAGAACATTGCCCATGACGATGCCGCCGGAAATCTCCGTGCCGCCGGAATAATTGATGATCGGGAGTTTTCCGCGCCCGACATTTTGAAATAGCCACATCCATGGATCGGGGTTCCACGGTTCACCGGTAGACGCGAACTTGCGCAGCGATGAGAGATCGTGTCGATGCATGATCTCATCGCCGTACCGTCGCAGAGCGCGTATCAAAGTCGGCGAGACGCCCAGCGCGGTCACCTTGTGGCGATCTACCAACGACCAGACACGATCGGGCTCAGGAAAATCGGGCGCGCCGTCATAAAGCATCATCGTCGCGCCCAGGAGCAAGGTCCCGAAGACTTCCCACGGCCCCATCATCCAGCCCATGTCGGTCATCCAGAAAAGCGTCTCGTCCGGATGCAAATCGAGCCCGTGCCACATATCCTGGGCAGACTTAATGGGAAATCCGCAATGCGTGTGCACGGCACCTTTTGGACGACCGGTAGTGCCCGAGGTGTAAATGATCATCATCGGATCCTCTGCCGATGTGACTGATGTTTGATGTTTGATGTTTGATGTTCGATTGGCGAGCTCGCCCCAGGAGTACGTCCTGTAGGGGAAGCTGTTAGCTTCCCGTGTGGATTCGGTGGAGACCCCTACAGATTCGTTTTGCAACACGATGAGATGTTTCAGCGCCGGAATCTGCGCCGCAGCTTCATCGGCGATCGGCTTCATCGGGCAAAATTTTCCGCGGCGATATGTTCCCGAGGCGGTGATCAGCGCCTTGGCGTCAGCGTCGTTGAGTCGCGAAACAATCGCAGCTGCCCCGAAGCCGGAGAAGAGCGGCAGGAAGATCCCGCCGATCTTTATGATCGCGAGCATCGCGACCACGATCTCGGGGACCATGGGCATAAATACGCCAATGGCGTCACCCTTGCCGAGGCCAAGCCTGTGTAGCGCCCCGCCCATTTCATCAACCTGCTCGCGCAGCTCTTTGTAAGTGACCGTGCGCGTCGTGCCGTCTTCGATTTCGGATTTGATAGCGAGACGATTGTCGATCTCGGTGCCGGCATATTTATCGAGCAGATTGTGGACGATATTCATTTCGCCATCGACACACCAACGAGCCCATGGTTTGCCCTCGGTCAGATCGAGGACCTGCGAGTACGGCTTGTAAAACCGAATATCGAGATCACGGAGCACCGTGTCCCAGAACCAGGGAATGTCGGTTGTCGATCGTCGCATCAGTTCCCCGTAAGAACCGAGCGCGTGTTTATCGATGAAGCGCTGCAAATTGGATTGTGCGATCAGCTCCAGCGTCGGATGCCACACAAATTGTCCGCCAAATTGAAATTCGCTCACGGAGAGATTGTGCGCGTTGTTTAATTGTAGGGCAACCGCCTTCGGTTGCCGCCGTTCTGGGTAGCGCACGCGTCTCGCGTGCTGGTTTCGGCGTCCTCACCGGAACGGGCTTTTCTGGTGATTCCAATTCAAAGAGAAGTTCGCGATGGCGCGACGCCATCGCCAGCACGCGAGACGCGTGCGCTACCCAGAGTTGCTCGCGCAGAATTCGTCGCCAGATTGGAATTCACGCTTCATGACTACGACACTTGCTCATCAGCTCGCCGACTACGCATGCGCGCTTCGGTATGAAGACGTGTCGCCGGCGGTCGTTCACGAGGTGAAGCGGCGCGTCATCGACTCGCTGGGCTGCGCGCTGGGCGCATGGAACGAGGAGCCGTGCGCTATCGCCAGAAAAGTCGCTTCGGAATTTTCGGCCAAGCGGGGATCGACAATTCTCGGCACAAATCACAAAGCGCCGCCGGATTGGACGGCATTCGCGAACGGCTGTGCGATCCGCTATTTCGATTACAACGACACTTACCTGTCGAAGGAACCGGCGCACCCGAGCGACAATATTTCCCCCGCGATGGCGATTGCGGAGAGCATTGGAGCGGATGGCCGGGAATTAATCACGGCGATTGCGTTGGCCTACGAAGTGCAGTGCCGTTTCTGTGATGCGGCGAGTATTCGCGCGCGTGGCTGGGATCACGTGACCTACGGGACGTTTTCAACTGCGCTGGCCTGCGCGCGTTTGATGAATCTCGATCCCAAAAAAACGCGCCATGCCGTGAACATTGCAGGCGTTGCTGGCGCGGCCATGCGTCAGGCGCGCGTAGGCGAGCTCTCGCATTGGAAAGGCGTTGCTTTTGCAACTGCCGCCCGGCACGGGGTGTTTTCCGCGCTGCTTGCGCGCGCTGGCATGACGGGGCCAGGGCCCATTTTCGAGGGGCAAATGGGTGTCGAGAAGCAGCTTGGAGTTTCGCTGGGCAACGTTGGTGAAAAATTCACCGTCCCGTTTCCAAAAACGGAGCACGGTGCGGCCACAATGATTTTAAACACGAGCATCAAATATTGGCCGGCGGAATATCACAGTCAGAGCGCGATTGAGGCAGCGTTGTTTTTGCGAAAGCAAATTGATGACCTCGCGGAAGTGAAATCGGTCACGATCGAAAGTCACGATGCGGCCGTAGATATCATCGGGAGCGAGCCGGAGAAATGGCGGCCGAGGACACGCGAGACAGCAGACCATAGTTTGCCGTACATCACAGCGATTGCGCTGATCGACGGCGAGGTCACAAACAAACAATTCGAGCCGGAGCGCTTCAAGGATCCGGAGGTCTGGAAATTTTTGGAAAACGTGAAGGTGGAACGTAACACGGAGTTGAGCGGGATGTACCCGGGTGCGGTTGGGAGCATCGTTCACGTGGATCTTGCCGACGGGCGGAGATTGACCAGGCGCGTGGATTACCCGCTTGGGCACGCGAAGAACCCTCTAAAGGACTCCGAGGTTGAAGAAAAGTTCAGCGCGCTGGTTCTGCCGGTTCTCGGCAAAAGGCGCGCAAAGAAGATTCTCGGTTTTGTATGGAAGCTCGACGAAGCGAAAAATGTCGATGAGCTAATGCGAGCACTGAGAATGCCGACGAAAAAATCGATCGCAACTATCAGCCTTCGCCAAGACTCCGGCCTGGCGGGCGAGCAGAGCAGGAGCACGAATGCCACAGACTAAATCGAGCAGGTTGCGGGAGCTCATCGCGCGAGGTTGCGTCATGATGCCAGGCGTACCGAACGCGGCGATGGCGCGGCAAGTGGCACGCGCTGGCTTTGACGCGGTTTACATTAGTGGCGCCGGAATGGCGAACGCAACCGCAGGGGTCCCAGATATCGGACTCCTTACTTCCACGGAAGTCGCGCAGCTCGCGGGTTATGTCGCCAATGCGGTGACGATTCCGGCAATCGTCGATGCCGACACGGGATTTGGCGGAGCGGAGAATGTTGCGCGCACGATTCGCCAACTGGAGCAGGCCGGCCTGGCTGGCTGTCACATCGAGGATCAGGAATTTCCGAAGCGCTGTGGGCATCTTGCCGGGAAAGAGGTCGTCGACGTGCGCGAAATGGTGGGAAAGATCAAAGCGGCGGTAGAGGCGCGACGCGACCGGGATTTCTTAATCATTGCGCGCACAGACGCCCGCGCCGTTGAAGACTTCGAAAGCGCAGTGAAGCGCGCGCGGAGATATGTCGAAGCAGGCGCGGACGGGATTTTTCCGGAAGCTTTGCAAAGCAGCGAGGAATTCAAAACGTTCGCCCGCGAAATAAAAGCGCCGCTCCTCGCGAACATGACGGAGTTTGGCAAGAGTCCCCTACTCTCGTTTCAAGAGCTGTCCGATCTTGGATACAGAATGGTGATTTTTCCGATGAGCGCGTTTCGCGTTTCGATGAAAGCGAGCGACGAATTCTTGCGCGATCTGAAAAAACGCAAAACACAATCAGGTTGGCTCGACAAAATGCAGACTCGTAAGGAGCTTTATGAGCTCCTCGATTACGACCCGACTGCCGAGAGCTGGCACGACCGTTAAATCGTTAGATCGCTGAATCGTTTGAACGTTTCCGATTCGCGAGTAAGAGAGAACAGACTCATGAGTACTGAAACCAAACCAGAGTACAGTCCCGGCCTGGCGGGCGTCATCGCCGGCGAAACGGCGATCTGCTGGGTCGATCCGAATGCCGGGCTGATGTATCGCGGCTACGACATTCATGAAGTGGCGCAGAAGGCAAGTTATGAGGAAGTCGCTTACCTGCTGCTCAACGGCGAGTTGCCCAGCACCAAACAGCTGGCGGAGTTTTGGCAGCAACTCGCCGCGGACCGTGCGTTGCCAGCGTCGGTTGTGGAAATGTTGCGGCTGCTCCCGCGCTCGACTCATCCCATGGATATGCTGCGCACTGGGGTATCGATGTTGAGTGCATTCGATCCCGAGTTGAGCGACAACTCACATGCAGCGAACATTCGCAAATCGATTCGGTTGATTGCGCGCGTATCAACTCTCATCACGGACGGGTGGCGCATTTCTCAAGGCAAGGAACCCTTGCCTGAAAGGCCCGATCTCACGCAGGCAGGAAACTTCTTTTACAAGTTGAGTGGCAACGTTCCGCAGGACTGGCAAATCCGCATGCTGGATACGATTTTCATCTTGTACGCAGATCACGAATTCAATGCCTCCACTTTTGCAGCGCGCGTGACCGCTTCGACGCTGGCCGGCATTTACGCTGCGGTCACCTCCGCAGTCGCGACACTGAAAGGCCCCTTACACGGCGGCGCCAATGAGGAATCGATGAAGATGCTCGAGGAGATCGGGACGCCCGACCGGGCAGAAGGCTGGCTGAAAGAAAAGCTGGCTACCAAAGAGAAGATCATGGGATTTGGCCATCGCGTTTACAAAAAAGGCGACTCACGGGTGCCGCTGATGCGCGAAATCGGCCGCGATCTCGGCAAACGAACAGGTAAGGAACAGTGGGTGCCAATTTGCGAGAAGCTCGAAGAAACGATGGAGCGCGAGAAGCAGCTCTGCGCAAATGTTGATCTATACGCCGCGCCGGTATTTTGGATGCTCGGGTTTCCGCCGGAGCTGGATACGCCGATGTTCGCCGCGTCGCGGGTCGCAGGCTGGTGCGCGCACGTGACAGAGCAACACGACAACAACCGGCTCATTCGGCCGCGCTCACTTTACGTTGGCCCAAAGATGCGTCCGTATCCGGGAGTGCTCTCGAACGGCGCGTAAGATCAAGATGGCAGGGCGCGACCACCGGGCGCCGAACAAGGAACCAAGATGAGTGCGCAGTCCCTTCAGGAAAAGTACGCGCCGAACAATGCATGCTGGGGCTGCGGGCCGGCGAACCCGGACGGTTTGCGGATTTGCAGTTATCCAAAAAACGGCGAAGTCGTAGCGGAATGGAAACCACAGAAAAAATATGAGGCTTTCCCCGGAGTATTAAATGGCGGCGTCATCGGCACCTTGCTCGATTGCCATTGCAATTGGACGGCGGCCTATCACCTGATGAAGAGGGCGAAAGAGGATCGCCCGCCATGTACCGTGACGGCAGAATATTCGATTAAGCTACTCCGGCCAGCTCCAACCAGCGCTTCGATTTTTCTGTCCGCGAAGGTTGTCGATCTAACAGATGATCGGGCGACAGTTGAAGGAACATTGACCGTTGGCGAGAAAGTTTGTGCCACTTGTCGCGGAATTTTCGTCGCGGTCAAAGAGGGGCACCCGGCGTATCATCGTTGGTAAATCGCAGCGGCGGCTCATCGTTCCGCATGCGCCGAAGTTGAAAAGTGGCACAATCTCATTTATTCTTATACCACCGTAAAAAAGCGAAACTTTAGTTCGCGACTGGTGTGTAATGATTGGAAACCAAATCTATCTATGAATTCAAAACTTATACTTTGTGTACTTTGCTGTGCTGCGGTTCTGACGACTGCGCCGCTTGCGTTTGGTCGTGGCGGCGGAGGCCATTTCGGTGGCGGCGGTGGAGCGCATTTCAGTGGGATGTCCGCTCGATCTGGCCACAGCTACGGCCGGGGCGGAATGCGTTCAGGAGGCCGTTACTGGAGCGGCGGGAGCAGCCGTAATTGGAGCGGTCGCAACTGGAGTGGCCGCAACTGGAGTGGTCGTCACTGGAACGGCCGCAATTGGTGTAATAACGTCATCTTCATCGGCGACTTCGGGTTTCCCTACTGGTGGGGCGGGGGCTATCCGTACGGATACTACGGTTACGGTTACCCGTACGATTACTATGGCGACGGCTACGGCTACGGATATGGTGGTGGCTACGGATATGATTACGGTCAGTCCGGTTACGGGAACGGCAACGGCACCCGATCAAGGGTCGCTGAGTTGCAGCGGCGACTGGCTCGCGCTGGCTATTACAGTGGCTCTATCGACGGGGTCCTGGGTCCGCAGACGCGGCGAGCAATTCGAGCTTACGAGCGCGACCATGGAAATGTAGGCTGATTGATCGCCAATTCTCTCGGCAATCTTTCGATTGGTTGACCGGCGGATTTCGCAGGGCGCAAGGGCGAACCGCCGGTCTCCTTATTTTCGTGACTCCGCAAGCGCATTTGCGACCCGGTGGGACCGTCGCCCCGGCCGATAGCTTCCGGGTAATGGCAGCGTGACGAGCCTGCCATATTCTAAAATCATCCGGTAGATTCTTTCCCCGGTTTTTTCGTCGAAGCAGACGACGGATTCTTCGTAGCTGCCTCTTTGGGCGCGCTGGGCTTTTCTCCGACTTTTTGCGTCGCCGGAGCCTCCTTTTTTGCAGCCTCTTTATACGAATCGCTTCGATAATCTGTGATGTAAAAGCCGGATCCCTTGAAGATGAGACCGGCCCCGGTGCCGAGCAGGCGCTTCACCTTTCCGTGTCCCCACTTCGGCAATCGGCAAAGTTCTTTTGGACACTCCTGAAATGGTTCAGCCCGCATTGACTGGAATGCTTCAAAATTCTGGCCGCACTTCTGACAGGAATACTCGTAGGTTGGCATGAAGAATCGATCCTTTCCGAGGACGACGCTGGGGAAGTCTGCATTAAACAAGGCACAATTCAAGCTGCCCCCCCCACTCACAAATCGACCTTTTGCCTGGATTTGCTGAGTCGCTGAGTCATTCGCCCGGCCTTGACTTTTTCCATTGCTTGCGCATTAAAAGTCCGTTCCAAAATACTTATGCTCCGTTCATCTTATCGCAGTTTACAGGCGGTAGCCCTAATGGCTGTCCTCCTTTTTGCGGCTGGTTGCGGCGAAGACCCCCGGTTTTCGGCCAGGACACAATACTTGGGTGGCACCTACGGCAGCGCTCCGGCTGGTCCTCCACAAGATACGGTCTCATATTGGGATGGAGACAGCGTTAGCGGAAAACCCTCCATTACAATCAGTCTCAGAGAGCAGCGCGCCTATTTTTACAAGAGCGATGTCCTTGTCGGTGTCTCCCAGCTTTCGACCGGCCGCGAAGGGTTAAACACGCCATACGGCCACTTCTCAATCATCCAGAAAGACATGAATCACGTTTCCAGTCTGTTCGGCGATTACGTTGACTCCGCAGGAAACGTAGTCGTGCCCAACGTCGATGCCACCAAGGACCCGAGACCAAAGGGTGCCCACTTTAGGGGCACGCCGATGCCCTATTTCATGCGTATTGTCTCCGGGACAGGATTACACGCAGGTTATTTGCCTGGTTACCCTGCCTCTCACGGATGTATTCGAATGCCTGAATTCATGGCCGAAAACTTTTTCAAGTCAGTTTCAGTCGGAACGCCAGTCACAATCACAAATTAGATTCCTCGAGGGCATCAGTATCTGGGCTTGCAGAAAATTGGCGGCGGCAGCATTCTCATGATTCCGCCGGTGGACATATGATCATTATCACGCAACCGAACGCCACTGAGGAGCAGATCGCTCGGGTTGTCACGCGCGTGCGCGAGTTCGGGCTCGATGCGCAAATCAGCCGCGGCGCTTCGCGCGTGATCATCGGCGTGATTGGGCCAGAGGCGCTTGTTCGCGAAAAGCCGCTCGCTTCCATGGCTGGCGTGGAAGCGATCGTGCCGGTATCGAAGTCTTACAAGCTCGCCGCGCGCGATTCCCGCGGAGCTTCAACGGTATTGGTTGGTGCCGTCCCAGTAGGCGGAGAAGAAGATGTTGTTCTCATTTCCGGCCCATGCTCGGTCGAAAGCAGAGAGCAGATTCTCTCGATCGCGAGGATCGTAAAAAAATCTGGCGCGAAAATTTTGCGCGGCGGCGCGTTCAAGCCGCGCACGTCGCCCTACAGTTTTCAGGGCTTACGTGAAGATGGGCTTCGGTTTCTCGCTGAAGCCCGCGCGGAAACCGGCCTGCCGGTGATCACAGAAATCATGGACACACGCGACCTTTCCGTGATTGAAAAATACGCGGATTGCCTTCAGGTCGGCACTCGAAACATGCAGAACTTCTCTCTGTTGAAGGAAGTGGGTCGCAGCAAATTGCCTGTTCTGCTCAAACGCGGTTTCAGCGCCACGATCAACGACTTAATCATGAGCGCGGAATACATCCTGAGCGAAGGCAACATGAACGTGATTCTCTGCGAGCGCGGCGTTCGCACGTTCGAGACCGCAGCGCGCTACACGCTCGATCTGAGCGCCGTTCCCCTTCTAAAAGCCAAAACACATTTGCCTGTGATTGTCGATCCCACGCACGCGATCGGTCTGCGCGAGTTTGTTCCACAGATGTCTCTCGCTGCCCTCGCCGCCGGTGCGGATGCACTCATGATCGAAGTGCATGATTCCCCTGATCTAGCTAAGAGCGACGGTGATCAAGCATTGTTGCCGACAATTTTTGATGACCTTGTTCCGCGGCTCCGCGCGGTCGCAGCAGCTATCGGTCGTAAATTGTAGCCGGCTCCTCGCCTGACCAGTCGAACCTCTGGCTCCGGCTTCATCCCTCTGCGAGACTTTGCAGCGCATCAGCCAGTGTCTCGAATGTCGCGATTCGAATTTGAGGACCGTAGTGAAATTGCGAGAGAATATTTAGACCGATATCCCTATGCGGATCGGGCATCACTCTCGTCACCGAGGCAACTTGTTTTTGGGCGAGCGCGTCCATGATCTCAGCGACATGACGCGCGGTGCCGGGATCCATTGACTCTAGCCACCGAAAATCCGCCAGGACTCGAAACCCGGGCGCAACGTCTTGCAATAGCTCGCGCACCTGTTGGGCTGCCTGGCGCGCCTGCTCTGCCGTGACGCGCTGTGCGGCGCTGATCACCAAAAGCCGTTTCGATTGATCAAGCTCAACCGCATACATGTCTTGTGATCACACGATGCTGCCTTCGCCGCAAGCACAGCCTTTCTTCTCGATCGAGCCGTGCTCTTGCTCAATTTTCGGTGACCCCTAAGTTCACTGTAGTGGCAACCGTCGAAAACTGCGGATCGTCACTGCTAGTCTCCCATGATCGGCGAAAGAGACATTGTCGTTTGGATAGTATCCGCGCTCCTCGCGCTAGGCGTCGGCTCGAGCCGTTACGCCAAATGGAGAACACGCAATAAACTGGTGCGCGATCTGGCGGCCATGGACCCGGAGCGCCGCGAAAAAGTGCTCAGCCGCCTTAACCCAAGGCTCGCCATGGAGGCCCGGCAGCAACTAATGGAACGCTTTCGTATAACCTGATTGTTTATCCGTAACGCTTGCCTGAAAAGGCAATAAGGCAGACCGTTTATTTGATCTTCGCCAAAATGCCTTCCATGTCTTCCCGGCGGAAGGCGCGCATTGTGTGGCTCTTGACGTTGCCTAATGAGCCGATCTTAAGCATGAACGCGCTCACCGTCTCGTCATCAGGCGCATCGACCACGACTACTGCGTCGTACGCGCCCATCGTCCAGAATTCCTCGATGATCTTCATTCCCATTTTCTCGGCCTCAGCGGCTGCGGCTTCCCCTCGTTTAACAGTGTCCTTGATGTTACGGATGCCTTGATCGGCAAACTGAATAAGAGTGACATATCTGGCGATGGTGCTCATTCCTTTGGTGAGGGTCTTAGTCTCAAAAATTACGGCAGGTTTTGCGTCTGCGCAAAAGCGATCAGGTCGTCAGTGTCGGATATCACGAAGACGCTTGTGGCGGCAGTGGCTAGAACATATTTAATCGATCAACGAACCCGGCAATGGCTTTGAGGATTCGTCGATTGACATCTTCCTGGGTCTCACCGCTCGCTTGAAGTTGGCGTTTGGGAACGCTCAGCGAATGGTCGCCCCCTTCAACGACATGCAAGAAGTTCGGCGCTTTCATCCCGGTGCGCACGTCCTCAAGAAGGTCCAGGGGACAAAGTGAATCGCGCGTGCCTTGCACAAAGAGTATCGGCGTGCTTAGAGCCCGCAAAATTTCATCGCGGAGTTTCGTTCGATCTCCCATCGCACAAAGCGGGTATCCGAGGCAAACAAGTCCGGCCACTTTTTCCAGCAGCGATACATGACAACCAACGCGACCACCCATGCTTTTGCCGATCAGGATCGTCGATCTGGATGCGTGCCTTTCTCGCGCCTGGCTCAGTGCTTCTCGATGCGTAGTGATCAACTGCGGCAAGGGCTCGGGTCGTTTTTGGCCTTCACGCATGTAGTCATAATCGAAAGTCTCGACCTCTCCTATTTCACCCAGACGGTTTTTCCAATTTTGTATCCAGGGATGCGAAGAAGGCGCGCCAGCGCCGGGAGCGAACAGGAACAAAGGTTTCATCTGTTTTCAGCCGCGAAAACCTAAGCCCCGAATAGCAACCGCGGCTACCGCAAGTGCGGCGAATTATCGGTTCGTCACCTCACCGTCACCAGCGTGCCGATTGGGATTTCAGAGAAGAATTTGTGTGCCGCTTCGGGGGGCAGGCGAATGCAACCATGTGATGCTGGATAATTCGGCACTATTCCGGCGTGCATTCCGAAGTCGAGGCAACTGAGCCGCATGAAATACGGCATTTCCACGTGGTAGATGCTGGAACGATGGTTCCGGTTCTTGTCCGTGATCACAAATTGACCGGTGTGGGTCGAATATCCTGGGCGACCCGTCGAACATGGCACCTGAAATATCGGCACGCCCTTCTTGATGAGAGCCACGCGTTGCGAAGCCAGAGAAATCTCGATACGCAATTGGTCCGGTGATGGTCCGCTGCCGAGGAGGATTTGTGTGCACCGCCAGTGACCCGTCTTGGCAGCAATGTATAGAGGGAGCACTTTGTAGCGGGCCGTCGCACGCTTTCGATCGGCTCCTGCATTGAGCAAAGCCCGCAGATAATCCTCCTGCCCGAGTCCTGCGGCCAACATCAGCACCGTCACGTTCTTGTCTCCCTCGATGTAACCCCTGAGTGATTTTGACGAAATCAGCGCCAGGAAATCTTTATCGCACCGCGTCGGCAAGACTGTGTTGGGATCGGCTCCGCACGCCAGAAGCGTGCTAAAAAGGGACTCGTCATTCATGGCGATGGCGTAGGCCAGCAGCGGTACGTTTTTGCCTTCAGGGGTTGGGGGCACGACGTGTTTGCCAAGCAACAATCGGATTTGATCCTTGTTTCCGGCCAGCAGGGCCGCGTTAAGTGCCCGCCGGGTGCTGGTTGTCCATTGCGGCATCGACGGCAAGCGCTCCGCCACCGTTCTGATGATCTCAGGATTGCCGCCATCGAGAGCTATTCCCAACAGGTCCCGGCCATCGTCGCAACGGCTTTCCGCATGAAGATTGGTCGAGTGAGCGAGAACAAGGCGGAACATCTCTGGATCGCCGTGCATTGCCGACGCCATGAGGGGCGTAAAGCCCTCCTTATCGGCAAGATCGACGAGCGCGCTGGCCTCGATCAGTCGCCGGGCTGTCTTCCAATCCTGCTGCGAGGTCGCGATCAACAGCGGCGTCCGGCCTTGCGCGTCGCGTCCGTTTGGATCGACCTGCTCGATCAGGCACAAGTCGATGAGAGACTGGCTGCCAATCGTGACAGCGCGAACCAGGTCGCCCGGTGAGATTGAGATGCGTGCAGGAGGCTCAGGTGCAATGGCAGTCGCCCAGAGGAGTATCAAAAATACGACGCTGACCTGAAAAACGAGTTGTCTCCTGGAGGCACCCATATGCAAGGCTCGGCCGGAAACCATATGGACCATTTCTGGCAGATTAATACAAGCACGATTGGACTGCGAAAGCGCCTTTGAGCAAACCGGGATTGGACGCAACCCGTTGAACATTGCATGTTCCGTGCTGTCAAAGTTCCAACCAATGCGTTTATCCATTTTGATCTTGAGTGCTGCAATCAGTACATCGTTTGCGGCGCAACCAGAGGTTGTCCCAACCGCTACTGTGCCCGCTTCGGCGGCAGAAGCGGGCAAGGACGTCGTCCATCAGTTGAACAATGCGTTTGCAAAAGTCTTCGAAACCGTGGCGCCAGGCGTCGTCATCATTGAGATTTCAAAGAAAAACGACGCCGCCGAAAAGTCGCCATTGGATGACCTGTTCTTTCAAGGGCCATCCGACGAAAATACTCCGCGGCGAAGTCCGGGCGGGTTCCAGCCGATCCAAAGCGAAGGCTCCGGCTTCATCGTTCGGCCAGATGGTTATATCCTAACGAACTTTCACGTCGTGGAAGGCGCCGATAAAATCGAGGTGAGATTAAGAGATGGCCGCGACTTTCCGGCCCGCGTCGTGGGCACCGATGAAAAGACCGATATCGCCGTCATTAAGATCGACGCAAAAGACCTGCCGGTCGTGCAAATGGGCGATAGCGACGGCGTGCGCGTAGGCCAATTTGCATTCGCGATTGGCGCGCCGTTCAAACTCGATTACACCTTCACCTACGGCGTGGTTAGCGGCAAAGGCCGCAACAAATTACTCTCCACCGGCGCCTATTCCATCTCAGATTACTTGCAGACGGACGCGTCGATCAATCCCGGCAACAGTGGCGGTCCGCTTTGCGATATTGACGGCAAAGTGATTGGCATGAACACGCTAATCAATGGGATGAATCGCGGGCTGGGCTTCGCCATTCCGATTAACATGGCAAAGGAGATCGGCACCGAGCTTATCGCCGGTCACAAGATCGTGCGACCGTGGCTTGGCATCCGCATCGAAACGCTGGGCGACGATCCTGCGATCCGTGATCTATTCAAAGGGGCCGACAAAGGCGTAGTTGTCCGCACAATCGAGGCAGACGCGCCAGCATCGAAAAGCGATCTGCGTCCGTTCGACGTGATTACGCGTGTCGATGGCGAGCCGGTCGCGTCCGACACACAGCTTCAACATGAGATCTTAAAAAAGAAGATCGGTCAAAATGTCGATCTGACTGTTTGGCGCAAAGGACAGACGATCAAGGTCCCGGTGAAGACTGGTGAATTGCCAAACGAGATCGCGCGGGCGTCAAACGAGTCGATCCAACCCACTCAACCGAACGAGCAGGATACCGGCAAGTTTGGCTTGCAGGTGCAGGAAGTGACCAAGGAAGTTGCCGAACGCCTTCATCTCGCTGTTCAGCAAGGGGTCATCGTGACCGACGTAGCCGATAACAGTCTGGCCGCGCAACAAGACATTCAACGTGAGGACATCATCACTGAAGTGGACGGCAAGCCGGTCACAAACGTGCGGTCATTTCGTGAAGCGCTCACTAAAGCTGACCCGAGACGCGGCGTCCTCCTCTATCTCGACCGCAAAGGCAGTAAGACTTTTGCGGTACTGAAAGCTGGTCAGCAATAAGGATTGTGACCTAAGGGAGGACGTGCTTTCATCGGCCAAGTGGCCGACTTGGTCGATCAGAGCGATTTTGGCAAGCCTCGCAGTTTGAACGAAGGAACAGTGGGTCGTTTTCTGAAGTGGCACCGGCGCCAATTGTGAATTCGACGTGCAATTCACGCGGAGCCAAGGGGAGAGTGTTGAGCGGTAGGCACTTACGGTGCACGTCTATGAATACAATATGGCTAGCGCGCGTGCGTGGCTTCTACGGATAGAAAGTAATCGCGGCGACTATGTTTGTCGGCTGCCGACCAACGATCACCAGCACAATTCCGCCAACGAGACAAATTCCGCTGGCGATCGGGGGAAAGGCGATTCCATGACTCTCCTTGCGACTAATTTCAAGAGGCCGAGTTGCGCGTCTTTTGTTTCGGTCGCCCAACCCAAGCCGCCATAAGCAAAGCCGATGATGCCGATGACGATGAGAACGATGCCGACGATCGCAACCGGTTTCATTGTCGCGAGTTTACAACGGACGCCGGCCTTGGATCAAATTGATAATCAGCACCACAATCGCAATGACGAGCAGGATGTGAATGAATCCGCCCAATGTGTAGGAGCTGACCAATCCAAGCAACCAGAGCACAAGCAAGATAACAAATATTGTCCAGAGAGGTGATGATGGCGACTGTTTGTAAGGGGATTCAGTTGGTGGCGTGTCGACAGTCGTTCGAGGCCTTGTCGAGGTAGAATGATAAGATTGCGTATCTCGTGTCGGCGGGGGTGCAGAGACGTTTGGTCCCGTGTCATGCGTTGCGGTAGCGCGGTATGATTTAAGCCGGTCATAAGCAGCGTTAATAGCCTGCGTCTTCTCATGTGCTTTCTGCGCAAGCGGATGGCCGGCTTTGAAGCGGTCGGGATGGCAGAGTAATAACATTTCGCGATAGGCGGCCTTGATTTCGGCGGCGGATGCGCCCGGCTTAAGCCCTAAAACCGCAAGATGCTCTTCAAGATCACGCATGCGTAGACGGTCTAAAAAGGAGAAAATTACCTGCTGGAAAGACCAAGCATGGCACCGCGATTTGAACCAATATTGATAAATTTCTTGAGGAATATGTGCGCAAAGAAAAAGGTTTCAACGCAAAGTCTGGCGGAAGAAACAGCACTGAGCTCAGGCTTTTTCTCGCGCAATCGCGCAGATCGCGAAAAGGATCAGCACGCCAAATGGTATAAACACAAGCAGCAACGCCAAAAGTGAAATCTGCGCGTTTTTCAGTCGAGGGATCGACAGTCCGAAGATGTTGTAAATAAAAGCCAAAAGAACAACGATGGAAAACACAATGCCGGCTATCTTCACAGAAGTCCCCGTTGGAGCACCAACGAAGAACAGCATCGCAGCGACGACTAGAGCAAACAAAATCAGCCAGCGAATCACATATTGTTCGCGCGTCAACGTTGCCGGGAGAAAAACGCTCGCCACAGACGCGGCTTTACCAAACAGGATTTGATCTTGTCACGCTCGAAATTTGCCTTGTGAAGTGCATACTCGTCGGATGTGCCGACTGCGAACGTATTCGTTCAATGTACTTTTGTAGGAGTGCTCAACGGTTAGACGCGATCAGGCTTTTCGGCTGCCCATGGTCACGAGGATGATGCCAGCTATCGCAGAACCTGGGAACAGCATGACCGCAAGAACTAAAAGAAGATGGATAAACCCGCCTAGCGTGAATCCTGCGACCAGCCCCAGCAGCCACAAAAACCCGAGTACGGCTGGAATGACTACACTGCCGACCAAAAGGAAAATTCGGCGCGTTGCATCGAATAAGTTATTCAGCTTTTTCGACTGCCGACGATCACAAGGATAACTCCGCCCACGAGGCAAATTCCGCTGGCGATTGGCGGAAAAGCGATGCCATGGCTCTCCTTGTGAGTAATTTCAAGAGGACCTAGCTGCGCGTCTTTTTTTTCGGTCGTCCAACCCAAGCCGCCATAAGCAAAGCCGATGATGCCGATGACGATGAGAACGATGCCGACGATCGCGGCCGGTTTCATTTTCGTGAGTTTACAACGGTCGCCGGCCTTGGATTAATTGGATGATGAGTACGACCAGGGCGATCACGAGCAGGATGTGAATCAAGCTACCGATGCCGGTAAGTTGCCACCCAAGCAGCCAAAGCACGAGCAAGATAACAAATATTGTCCAGAGCATAAGGTTCCTTTCGGTTAAGTCATACCTTGCTTCGTGCGAGGTGGTTGCGTTGCGCCTATCGAAATCAAAGATTCTGCAAACATTTTGCCCAGCATATCCTGAGCTCCCGGAGGTGGCCGGTCTGGACCGGAACCCGAGGTGCCACTGGCTAGAGCTTGTCCACCACCGCGCGCAAATTCCAGTCGCAGGCCTCAAGCATGTTTCGCGCGGACTGGTAATCGCACCTGGCCACTCCGGCGACGACTCGCACCGCGCGGTCACGCAATTTTGTACTCGCGGCGTGCAGATCGATCATCAAATTGCCGCGGACTTTCCCGAGCGCGACCATTGCGCCAGTGCTGATGATGTTAAGCGCAACTTTCGTTGCCGTTCCCGCTTTCAACCTTGTCGATCCAGTTAAGAGCTCGGGCCCAACGGGGAGATTAATTGCGAGATCGACATTTGCTGTAGAGGCAGCCGTGCCGGCTGCCGCAGGCGACACGGCTGCCACCACAGCAGGATTGCACGTGAGCAGAATCGTCTTCGCACCTAGCGATCTTGCCCGCCCAATCGCACCGAGAACAAAGGGCGTCCGGCCGCTGGCCGTGATGCCAATAACGACGTCCCTGTTGTTAATTCTCCTCTCGTTGATTGCCAATGCGCCTGAGCTTTCCTCGTCTTCTGCCCCCTCGACACTACGATAAAGCGCAGTCGCACCGCCGGCGATCACTCCCTGCACCAGATCAGGCGATGCGCCAAAGGTCGGCGGGATTTCGCTCGCATCGAGAATCCCTATGCGCCCGCTGCTGCCGGCGCCGACATAAAACATGCGGCCGCCGTTTCGCAGCGATTCAGTTACAATTTCAATTGCGCGCGCCAGCTCGGCAATCGTCGCGCGCAAAGCGTCCTGAACAAATTCTTCTTCCTCGACAAAAAGCTCGACCAGTTCTCGCGTGCTCATTTTTTCCAGGTTCTCCGAACGTGGGTTGCGTTGTTCGGTAATTGCGGCAGCGAGATCGTCGATCTCGTTCTGAGAAAGCTTCGCCTGAAAACTGACCTGATCGCCAAGCTCCCCTGCGAGCCATGCTGCGCCAAGCTCGGGCGATCGCTCCGCAGTTGTGACGCGAGCATCGGGAAGATTCTTCTTAAGTCTGCGTCGAAATGCGTGCGTATAGAGCGAGTCGCGATGAAAAAGACCGCCCATTAGCACGACTCTTGGCGCGAGCATTTGCAGACGCGACGCGACTGCTTCGGTGTATTCGCTCAGCACTTGCGCTCCGCTTTCAATGATCTCCATGACGCGCGCGTCACCGCTGGCGGCCGCTTCGAAAACGACCGGCGCGAGCATTGCAATCTCCATTTTGTCTGCCGTCTGCGCCCACCGCACGAGTTCGTCGAAATTGTTCAAGGAAAGCGCGCGCAGAATTTTCGCGGCGAATTGTACTTCGCCGCGGCGCAGATCGTATTCCCGCAAAACGAAACGCAGCGCCTGAATAACGAGAAAATACCCGCCGCCCACGTCTCCAAGAATGTGTCCCCAACCGCCGGCCTTCTCGATCCGGTCGCCACGTCGCCCGGTAACAGACGAGCCGCTCCCGGCATTGACGACGATTCCCTCGCCGTTTCCAAGCGCCGCGGCCACGCCAGAATCGCGATCGTTTCCCGTGAGGATCTTCGCGGTTGGCCAAATTTCAGAGCAAAGACGCGCGAGTATAGGTCGATCTTCCGGGCCACAGCCGGCGAGAAAAACTCCCGCCCGATCAATTTGTTTTGGTAGCTCCGAAAGAACGGTGCGCAAACGATCAAGCGTGACGAGGCGAAAATTTGACGGTGGCAATCTGCCGTGCTCCAGAATTCGCAACTCATTGCCAGCGCTTTCAACAAGCACCCATGCGGTTTTTGTGCCACCGCCTTCTACCCCGAGGATGCGCTCGCCGGGCTTCACGATTCGTTATCATTAACTGCTTCCGCGCGATTTTGAAAGCCCACGCGTGGATAATCACTGCGTTCGCGTGCGTGCTTTTCTGGGGAGCACAGGCCGCTGGCCTGTGCTCCCCAGACGCTGGATTGCCGAGCTTTTGACGGTTTGTATGGTGGTGAGTGGTGAAGGACGAAGCGCAAGCCGTAAAACGAGTCGAGCAACTACGCCACGAAATCGAGAAGCACGACCGGCTCTATTACGAGAAAGCCGCACCGATAATCAGCGATCGCGAATACGACCGGCTCTACAAGGAACTCGTTGATCTTGAAACGGAATTTCCGAACCTGGTCACGCCCGATTCGCCGACGCAACGGGTCGGCGGCACGCCGCTCCAGGCATTTGCTCAAATCGAGCATCGAGTTCCGATGCTTAGTCTCGACAACACTTATTCCGAAGATGAGATCGCCAATTTCTACAAACGGATCACGCGGCTCTTGCCTGACGAAAAAATTCCTGTCGTAATCGAGCCGAAGGTTGACGGCGTCGCCGTCTCGCTCATGTACGAAAATGGGCACCTAAAATATGCTGCGACCCGCGGCGATGGATCGGTGGGCGACGATATCACGCGGAATATCAAAACGATCCGCTCGGTCCCGCAGCAATTGCGTGGCAGCGCGCCAAAAGTCTTCGAAGTGCGCGGAGAGGCTTTCCTGGATAAAGATGGCTTCAAAAAGCTTAACAAAGAACGCGAAGTAGCCGGCTTACCCTTGTTTGCCAACCCACGCAATGCGGCCGCGGGTTCCCTCAAACATCTCGATCCGAAAATCGCAGCTAAGCGTCCGTTGGGCATTGTTTTTTACGGAACCGGAGCAACTGAAGGCGCAGATGTCGATCTTCATTCCGAAGTTTTTCCTCTGTTCAAAAAACTTGGCCTGCCAACGCACGAGCATTGGTGGCTCGCCGATTCGGTTGAAAAAATTCTGGATGCAATTCGCAAGCTCGACCGCGTCCGAAAAGATTTCCGCTACGAAACTGACGGTGCAGTGATCAAAGTGGATGCGCTCGTGCAACGCGAGCGGCTCGGTTTCACCGCCAAATCGCCGCGATGGGCGATTGCATACAAATACGCAGCGGAACGAGTTGAGACAAAGTTGCTCGATATCAAGGTCCAGGTCGGGCGAACCGGAATTCTCACGCCGGTAGCGGTGCTCGAGCCCGTCATCGTGAGCGGCAGCACGGTCTCCCGCGCGACTTTGCACAATGAAGATGAGATCAAACGCAAAGACATTCGGATCGGTGATACGGTCGCGATCGAAAAAGCCGGCGAAGTGATTCCGGCGGTGGTCGAGGTCGTGAAATCCAAACGACCGCGAGGAGCGAAGGAGTTCGATTTCTTCAAGCACATTCACGGCAAGTGTCCAGTCTGTGGCGGCTCTATCCGGCGCGATCCGCAGTTCGTTGCCTGGCGCTGCGAAAATCTCCAGTGCCCAGCACAGACGACGCGGCGTGTCGAATTTTTCGCGGCGCGTGGCGCGCTCGACATTGAAAGTGTGGGCGGAATCGTGGCGGACAAGCTGGTTGAGCGTGGGCTTGTACGCGAGCCGCTGGATCTGTTTGAGCTAGGAACCGAACAGCTCGCGAAATTGAACCTCGGCACCGAAGAAGCGCCCCGTGTTTTTGGAGAGAAGAACGCGACAAAAGCGATCAGCGCAATTGACCGCGCCAGAACTTTGCCGTTATCGCGCTGGCTCTACGCTCTTGCTATTCCCGATGTAGGAAAGACGACCGCAACCCAGCTCGCAAGATTTCACGACAATATTGACGACGTCGCGCATTCCCAATTGCTTCGCGACGTTCTCGAGTATCACGAAAAAGAAAAAAACGAGCGTGCGGAAATTACTGAACGGCTCATCAAAGCCGGGTTCGCTAAACCTTCCAAAAGCAAGGCCGATAAAGACCGCAGCATCGTGACCGAAGTGGGGCCGGTCGTCGCCAAAAGCGTGCTTGATTTCTTTGCCTCGTCGGCCGGGCAAAAAATTCTGCGGCGGATGAAGCAGCTCGGCATCCAACCAAAGAGCGAAAAAGTATCGGCGAAAAAAGCGGCGCAATTGCCGCTGGCTGGGAAAACTTTTGTGCTAACCGGAACGCTGTCCTCGATGACGCGCGAGGAAGCGACCGAAAAAATCGAAGCGCTCGGGGGGCACGTCACCGGCAGCGTAAGCAAAAAAACTGATTACCTGCTGGCTGGCGCGGAGCCGGGCAGCAAGTTCGATAAGGCGAGAGAACTCGGTGTTCGGATTATCGATGACGTAGAGTTTCGAAAAATGCTGTAAGTGGGTACTGCAGAGTTCGAAACAGCCAGAATGGCCAAATGCCTTGTCGGCCGCTGGCCGGGTGTTCCAGTCCTCTACGGTGTGCGCTGCGCTTCGGAATCGAGCTTGAGTGGAATAGCCCGATTGATGGTGGGAGAAGCGATTAACGGCCTGCGTTCGCTGGCTGGATGAAGTTCGGCCTGCACATTAAAGGTGAGTTTTTCACCCCCGCGCACCACGGTGATCGGGACGGTGTCGCCAGCAGTAATAAAAAACGAAGCATCCAGCACGTCTTCCGGTTGAGTTACTTTGGTTCGTCCCACTTGCAGGAGAATGTCCCCGGATTTTATTCCGGAACTGGCCGCCGGTGTCCCTTCCATGATCTGCGTCATTTCCGCTCGTGAACCCTCCACCGGCGCAGGCGCCTCGGAAACATTGATCCCCACCCAACCGTGCCGAGCCTCGCCGAAGCGGACGAAATCAGTGCGGATTTTCTCAGCCGCTTCGATTGGCACGGCGTAACACGAAGAGTTGTTTTCCAGACTGCTGACCACAATGCCAACCACCTCACCTTTCATGTTCAAGAGCGGTGCGCCCGCCTCTCCGCGCTGCGTTGGCAGGTTGACACGCACGTGAGTGGTCGAAAAGTAGCGGCCGAGATATTTCCGATCAAATCCTGCGACCATTCCGAAGCTCGGTGTCTTCGGCAAATCCAAGGGATAACCAATGGAGACGACAGGGGTTGCCACCTCCAGCTCCTCGGATTTTCCAATGGGCAACGCCGGAGTAACCGCGTCGATTTTCAATATCGACGTCCCGCTGCGGATATCTGCCAAAACCTGCCGCGCCGGATATTTCTTACCATTAAATTCAATCAGGAAATTGTCTGCTTCCCCTCCGACTGTGTATGCAGTGTAAAGGGTCCCCGTGGGATCGATGAAAAATCCCGTGCCCGAAATTTCGCTGTGCTCGTCGTCACCGTGAATCCTAACGACTGCGTTGGCCATGCGACCAAAGATATCTTTAACCTGCTGGCTGATCGTAATCGCGGACTGCTCTTGAGCGTAACAGAGAGGAACCGCGGCAAAGGAAAGACCCAACGCGAGGCTGAGTCCGCAGATTGACGCCAACCGAGCCCCGGAGGGAAACCCCGGTGCGCGACTAAAACCTAAAACTCGACTCATAACTCACGGGCACGCTATCGAGCACGTAACGGGGCGGGGTCCCGCGACTGCGGGAGTGAGTTTGGGTGCGCTGATCAAAGCTGCGAAGTGGTTGCGTCCGGAAAGTCCGCGCGGCTACCGGAGACGCAAGCGTCCATTCGCCTCCAGCATTCACCGGTTCGGATAACGCTGGCGGACTCTGGAGAGCGACATTGGCGGTTTGTGGTTCCTGATAAATCCTCAATGAAATGACTGCGGCGCATACCAGGACGGCCGCGGCAGCCACAGGATAAGAAGCCAGGGACCGAACATCCAACCGGAACATGAAATTGTGAGCGCGTTCCCAGCAGATCCGCCAAAGTGGCTGGCGGAGCAATTCATCGCGCTGCCGGCGATGAAACTCGTGGAGGAAATCTTCGAAATAACCGGGCGGCGGTTGCTCGTAGCGCTTCAACCGAAGCAGCCTCGCGATTTCGTTGTCGTTAAATTCGTCCATTTGGGCGCGGTTAAGAAACAGGGTTTTTCCGAAATTCGTCCAGATAATTCTGCAGTTGCCGATTCGCGTAAAAGAGCCTGGAACGTACCGTTCCTTCTGAAACACGCAAGATTTTACTAATCTCCGCGTGGGGCATCCCCTGGATATGGAACATGGTAACCACGGCTCTGTGTTCATCAGACAATTTCATCATGGCCTCGTTCAATCTTCGCTGCAGCTCAGACAGGTCTGCTTCCCGCACCGGACTGCTGGTCGCGGTCAATTCCATAAATTCCTTGTCATTTTGAACGCCGGCATCGACGTCATCGAGGCTCAGCTGAAAACGACGGCCGCGCTTCTTGAGAAAGTTCAGCGTCATGTTGACCGCGATCGAATGAATCCAGGTATAAAAAGACGACTTGCCACGAAACCCGCGGATTGCTTTGTAGGCCTTGGAAAAAATATCCTGCAAGAGATCGTTCGTGTCCTCGTGGTTTGAGGTCATGTTGTAAACCAACCCGTAAAGGCGCGGGGTATATTTGATGACAAGCTGATCGAACGCACTGGCGTCGCCTGACTGCGTGCGCGCCACCAACTCCTGATCTTCGTCGGTTCTCGGCTGGTTCATCGCCTCACGCTTAGACTTAGCACGAGCGTCGAGACCGGACGATAACAAATCGGAAATCCGGCGAGCAGGTTCGCCGCAGCGAATCCGTCCGGTGGCGGATATGGCGACCGAAGCACTCATTTTCTTCAACGGCGCAGGTGATTAGCGCCGGTCGCGGATCGACAGCAACCAGAGCAAATTGCCCAACGCCGCGATAAATGCCGCCACGTAGGTGAGCGCCGCCGCGTTCAACACCTTGTTTACCCCGGCGACTTCGGGACCCGGCTGAACGATCCCCATTTGCTGCAAGATGATTTTCGCGCGGCGCGACGCGTCGAATTCCACCGGCAACGTGATCAGCTGGAAGACCAGCAGAATCAAATAGCAATAAATGCCGAGCGTAATCAAACCAGTGATGTGAAAAAACAGCCCGCCGATGATCACAAAGGGCAGCATTTGCGATGCGACCATTGTTACCGGCACAATCGCCATTCGCGCCTTGAGCGGCGCATAAGCTTTTGCGTGCTGAATGGCGTGACCGGTTTCATGGGCGGCGATACCCACAGCCGCAACCGAGGGCGTGTGATAGACGCCGCTGGACAAGTGCAGCTTCTTGTCCCTTGGATCATAATGGTCCCCAAGAAAATCGTTCGTCTCGACAACCTCGACATCGTTAATTTGGGCCGCCTGCAGGATTTCGCGAGCACACTCCGCGCCGGTGATGTTTGAGGCGGCGCGCACCTCGCCCCATTTTCGAAACGCGCTACTCACCCGAAACTGTGCCCAGAGCCCGATAATCAGCGGCACGCCTATGTAAAGCAGCCAACTGGAACCGCCGAAACCGTAAGGATAAAACATGCCTGTCTTAAGTGTGTCTAGGAACCTTAGACGCGCAAACGCGTGCTTCGTTCATCGGTGGATGGAGCAGTCCCTGCTCGACGCTAGTTTAGGCGGCAGAAGCCGCATTTGTTTAGCATCGCCCGACGGAGCGGCCGATCCACCTCAGATTTCCAATTGCTTCGGAAAGCGCGAAAGTACGCGGCAACCGTTTTTTGTGACCACGACTACGTCTTCCAGGCGCACGCCACCCAATCCGGGATAGTACAATCCGGGCTCAACCGTCAGCGTTTGCCGAGCTTTCAGCATAACTTTTTGCAACCGAGGATGCTCGTGGATCTCCAACCCGAGTCCATGGCCGGTCCCATGAAAAAATCCAACTCGCCGGCCTTTGCGAATTTCCGTCGGAAAACCACGCTCTGTAAAGAATTCCTGGATTGCCTTGTGAATCGTCATTCCATCCACGCCGGCCTTGATCCTTTTCAAAGCCAGCGCCTGTCCGGCTTTCACCGTTTTCCAAAGCTTTCGCTGCGCGTCGCTCGCGCGTCCGCGCAAAACGGTGCGAGTCATGTCGCCAAAATAGCCGGTCTTCGCGTCGCGCGGAAAAACGTCGAGAATGATCAGCGAGTTCGCGTAAAGCGGACCGGACCCGCGCTCATGCGGATCACACGCCTGGTCGCCGCCGGCGACGATCGTCCCCGCCGGAACGCCACCGGCACGCAAAACCGCGGAATCAATTTCTGCCCGCAGTATTTCGGAGGTCAGCGTTTTGCCGCTCCAGCGCAATCGCTTTCCGGCGCCAGGTTTCGATGCTTTCAGAATTTCAATTGCGCGCCGGAGCCCTGTTTCGGTTATTCGCAGGGCGCGGCCCATCATCTCAATTTCCTTGTCGGATTTCGCTTCACGTTCCGGCCAGAAAAGGCCGTCCGTTGCCCGGACACGGATTTTGTTTGCGGCAAGCGTCTCCGCGTAGCCAAGCGGGAAAGCTGCGGGAACAATTGCCGATCTCACACCGCGCTTTCGCAGGAAATGTGCGAGAACTTTTTCGTAGGGAGGCGTCTTCCTGGATTTTCCCTGCACTTCGCGTTCGAGCGCGCTGAACATGACAAACTCGTCGGCATTGGCCTGCTTGCGGCCTCGATCAACCTCCAGGTCGCTCAGGACGAGGGTGCGCTTGCCGTTTCGCTCCAGGAAAATAAATGGATCGGGCGCCCAAAAGTTCGTCGCGTACAACATGTCGGGATCGGTCTCGCTCGCCGCAACGATGAGGCGCGCTGGTCTTGTCTTTGGTTTGCTCATTGTGGCCTGTATTTTTCCTCGGCAACGTCGCTGGAGCAACTTTTCATTAACACCCTGCTTTAGCTGGGTGTGAGACGCGAACTTAGTTCCCGAACTGCTTTAGCGGTTTTCCTGCCGCATAGTAAACCGCTAAAGCGGTTGCGGCGTTATGATAGTCGAAAATCACCGCGCTGAAGCGCGGTGTTAATAAGAAAGCGGGTCAACTTCTTCGCACTTCCAGTTGCTTTCGCAAAATCCAATGGAGTAGTGCCAGTAATCCAAGCGTCGATCCAATCAGAACAGTCGTATTAAAGACAAACGCGCTAACCTTTATCCCCAGATACTGTTTTTGAGCGCCGAAGAAGACATTCGGCCGATTACCGCGGCGATAATCGCTTTGCTCCATTTCGGCGTTGGAGATCAGATCAGCCACCTTCTGATTTACATAAATCTGCTCGGCCGTGACCGGACCATTTGCGTTTCGGAAAAGTGAGCGATCGAACGTCTGTTTCCCGGACAGGACACGGTCGATTAGTTTGAGATAACGATCGATCTCCTTCACCGAACCTCCTTCGAGACCCGATAGCAATGCCAAAACTTCCTTCAAGTCATCCAGACGCTTGCGTTGCTCAGGAGTGTTCGCATCATGCGCGAGTCTTTGAATTTCGTTGCTGGCTCGATCTTGCCGGCGCGTCAGCGGGTTGAGCTTGGCTTGCGCGAGAATTATCTCCTCGTACGACCAACGCATGGCGATAAATTGACAAACAAGTGGCACCTCCAGCTTGCTCTCCATTTTCCTGCTTTGGTCCGTGCTCGGATGTTCGGAGAACCAATGCGAGAGCGTATAAACCAGAGCGAGGTTCCGGTTCATGTCCTCGTATTTGATAAGCGCTCCGCCCATGATGATCTGCGGAATCAGGACGAGCGGGACGATGTTGGCCGCCGTTTTTGGATCGGCAACGAGTGAAGAAATGACCAGACCAAGCGACACACCGCCCATGGCCGTCATGAGCATGATTCCAAGGTAAATCCAAAACATCCCGCGGATTTGCAGGACGTAATTCCCGATCAGGACAAAAAGCACGCACTGGATCAGGGCAAATACCCCGAGGGTGAGCGTCTTTGAGAAGATGTAGTACGACAGGCGAACGTTGAGATTGCGCTCTCGTTGCAGCACGGCGCGGTCGCGAATGATATCGTCCGCGCTGTTGGTCAGCCCGAGAAACATCGCGACGATCAGGCCAAGGAACAAAAACGTCGGGATGTGATAAGCGGACGCAAAATCGTATTTCCCGCTCTCTGAGTAGCGCAGAAGCGTCGCGATGAGCAACGCCAGCACGGGCGAGACGCCGATCGTAATGACGAGGTTGGCGCGATTGCGCAGTTTGCTCATGAATGCGCGACGCAACAGCGTGCGGAGCTGCGTCCATTCGTCGTGCCAGCGAATTGGCAGGCGTTTCTTTTCGGCGGGCGCGGACGGCAGCGGCGCAGCCGGTTCCGCGCGCAAGGAAACTTGTTTGACGTCCTGGATCAATCGGAAAGCTTCGTACTTGTCGCGCCAGAATTCCGGCGAATAACGGCGGGCTGCGACCAACTGGCCACGGCTGTTTTCCTCGTAAATGATGTCGCCGCTTAAATCGCGCAACGGCGTCTCCAGAACGTCAAAAATGAACTCGGGGCGCGTCGTTCCACAGGAGGGACAGGCGCCCAGCTCAGCGCCGAACTGGTGCTGGTGTTCCGCTTCAGCAAAATAGCGAAGCATGTCTGAAGGCGTGCCGAAAAATACGAGCCTGCCTCCTTTGTCGAGCAGGATCGCTTTATGGAACATTTGGAAGATTTTGGAGCTCGGCTGGTGAATGGTGACAATAATGATCTTGTTATGGGCCATTCCGCGGATGATCTCCAGGACATGCTCGGAGTCCTTCGAGGAGAGACCGGAAGTGGGCTCATCGAAAAGATAAACGTCGGACATGCCGATCATATCGAGGCCAACGTTGAGGCGTTTGCGCTCGCCGCCGCTCAACGTTTTGCTCTCCGGGCTGCCCACCACTGCATCCCGGCGTTCGCCGAGGCCGAGCTCGATCAGCTTTGCCTCCAGACGCCGGGTGCGATCGCGTCGCGACAAGTGCGGGGCTCGGATTGCCGCCGCAAACTGGAGGTTCTCGCCGATAGTGAGATGCTCGTCGAACGCGTCTTGTTGCGGCATGTAACTGACGTAGTGCTTGAGAACGTCAAGGTTCGGAAAAAGCGACTGTCCGTTGAGGATGACTTCGCCGCTGGTGGGCCGGAGTTGTCCGGCCAGCACCTTTAAGAGCGTGCTCTTTCCCGAACCACTCGCACCCATCACGCAAACGAGTTCGCCCCGACTGATACTAAAAGAAATTCCCTCGAGCCCGACCTCCCCCTTGCCAAACCGATGCGTGATCTCGTTCACATCGAGTGTGCGAATGATGTTGCGCTCTTCCTCGATGATTCGCTCCGAAAAGTTGCACCGCAGAAATTGTCCTACGTCGATCCGAATGGTATCACCATCTTTGAGGGGCGCGGTCGTGCGCACGGGAGTATCGCCCACCAGAATCGGACGATCGGCTTCAATTACCTGCAACTGGCCCACCCGCTCGTCGTAATCGCAAAAAATCTTCAGCAGCACGTCACCGCTCGTGCCGGGAGAAAGCAGAATATCGTCGGCTTGAAGCCGGCTGGGCTCGTTGGAGACCAAATATTCGGATTTGGAGGCCTTTAATTGAAACCGGCCGCCCAACGCACGAGCCCGCCGGCGCAGATCGCTTAAATCCATCTCGCTGTCGTTATGGAAGATGATCCTGTCTTCCAGGGCCGCCTCCACCTTGGTGTCGGCTTTCAATTTGACTCCATTGATCTCGGCATCGACATCGCGCAGCGCCTTCACGCGCACCTTTAATCCGAAAGTAATCCGGAGCGAGCTTTCGCGCGTCCGCGAGCGCTCCAGTTCCACTTCATCCGCGTCTTTATTTACACGGATGAAAATCTCCGGAAGTGAAACGTTCTTCTTCGCATTGAAATATTGAGCGAGCTCTTGATAGCTGAGCACCTGATCGCCAACCAGAATGCGCTGGCCCGGATAAATTCGGCAGAACCCGCCACGCACCAGTGGTCTTCCACGCACGGACACGTTCTGGCCGCTATAATTTTTCAGCAAAATCAGATCGTGATAGCGAAAGGCCATCAAACGATCGTTGTCGGTCAGGTTCTTGACTGTCACGTCTGCCTTCCCGTCCGTCCCGAAAGAGAGCGATTCGAGCGGGGACGCGCCGTGCTGGTAGATCGAAGGATCCGAATCCTCCGACGCATTGAGCTGGTAAACGATGTCGATCGCTTGCGCGGCCATTCCGAGCTGTGACATGAACGAATAGAAGGCAACGACCTGTTCTTGTTTCAAACCGGCTTGCGAGATCAGATCGTAAAGCTGAACGCCAAGCATGATTTTGCGCTCCGTGCTCAGCTGCAGGCTCAATTTCTGCGCCATCGCGGCGAGGTCTTGCTGCTCATAAAGCGCCTGTCGAAACAACTGCCGCAGCTCCGAGTAAACCGCCTCCGGATAATCGTAACGCAGAAAACCGAGGCTCGAGTCGATCTCTTCCTCGAGCAGAATACCGTCTGCTTTGGTGAAACTCGCCAGCACTTGAATCAACAAGGGCAGCAAGTTTGGCCCCTCCGAAACGCTGCGAGGCTTGCGCAAAGCCCGGCGCACCAAGCGGCGCCCCGTCCGTCGCACCCGATAGGCAAACGGAGTCACCCGCTGTACGGCCCGGTCGATTTTGTCTGCTACCGTGGAGACCAGTTCTGTCATTTGGATATTTCGGCCAAAATTTTACCGAGATCGACGAGCGACGCAATGCGTGGCTACGATATAGAGGCGACGAACGAGTCCGCCATTTTGCATTGCCAATTGTTCATGGTAACCTTTTTCCCCAGTTAAGATACTGTTTCCATTATGCCAAAATCCGGTCGTAACTCTCAAAAAGAGAATAAATCCCGCGGCAATGAGCCCAATTTTAATTGGCGCGGCATCGTCCTCCTGGCGATCGGCTTCGGGTGCATTGCCCTCGCCATGGTCTATTTCCGCGGTGGCATGCAGCCCCTCGAAGACGTACCTTACAACCGCTTTCTCGAGCTGCTGGAGAACAAGCAGATCGTCAACGATAAGAATTATCCTCTGATCCTTGTCGTCGAAGATGGCCGAACGACGCAAACCCTGCGCGGCGCTTACATTCGCCCGGGAGCGGGGCCAACGTCCGCCCAGCCCGTTCTGTTTCGAACCACAGTCTATTTAACTTTCACGAATAATTTGCAGGAAAAACTCGCGGCAGCGGGCATTCAACCGGCGATCAAAACCGAATCCAATGTGCTTGCGCAAACCGTGGTCGGGTTCCTTCCCATCGCCCTGTTCCTGCTCGTGCTTTACTTCTTGTTCCGCCAGCAAATCCGAATGGCCGGGAAAGGCGCCCTCAATTTCGGGAAATCGAAAGCGCGCATGCTGGCCCGGGACAAGAACAAAATCACATTTCGCGATGTCGCCGGCGTCGAGGAAGCAAAGGACGAAGTGCAGGAGCTCGTCGAGTTCCTGCGTGACCCAAAGAAATTCCAGAAGCTCGGCGGCCGCATTCCGAAGGGCGTCCTCCTGGTCGGGCCGCCCGGCACTGGCAAGACGCTGCTGGCGCGCGCCATCGCTGGTGAAGCGGATGTCCCGTTCTTTTCGATCAGCGGCTCAGATTTCGTTGAAATGTTTGTCGGCGTCGGCGCCTCGCGCGTTCGCGACATGTTTGAGCAGGGCAAAAAATCCGCGCCATGCATCATCTTTATCGACGAGATTGACGCGGTCGGCCGTCATCGTGGCCATGGCGTTGGGGGTGGGCACGACGAACGCGAGCAAACCCTCAATGCATTGCTCGTCGAGATGGACGGCTTCGATACCCAGGAAGGCGTGATTATCATCGCGGCCACCAACCGCCCTGATGTTCTTGATCCGGCGCTGTTGCGGCCGGGTCGTTTCGATCGCCAGATCACCGTTAACTTGCCCGATGTCAAAGGGCGCGAAGAGATTCTGCGGGTTCATGCCAAGAAAGTGAAACTGGCGGAAGGCGTCGATCTTGCGGTGGTCGCACGCGGCACACCGGGTTATTCCGGCGCGGAGCTTGCCAATGTGATCAATGAAGCGGCGTTGCTCGCCGCCCGTCGCGGCCTGAAAGGAATTACGCTGGCTGAGCTTGAAGAAGCGCGCGACAAAGTCCGCTGGGGCAAGGAACGCCGCAGTCTAGCGCTGAGCGAAAAGGAAAAACAAAACACCGCCTATCACGAAGCTGGTCACGCGCTGCTCCTCGAGCTTCTCCCGCACACGGAACCGCTCCACAAGGTCACAATCATTCCGCGCGGTCCATCGCTTGGATCGACCATGTGGTTGCCGGAGGAAGACCAATACACCAACCGCAAAAACGAATTGCTTGCTGGTCTGGCCGTCAGCATGGGCGGCCGCGTTGCTGAGGAAATTATCTTTGGCGACATCACAAACGGCGCGCGCGGCGACATCAAAATGGCTACCGCGATTGCACGCCGGATGGTCTGCGAATGGGGCATGAGCGAGAAAATGGGCATGGTCGAATATGGGGACCACGAAGACTACGTTTTCCTCGGCCGCGATATCTCGCGTGCGCGCGATTACAGCGAAGCGACGGCCGAGCAGATCGATCAGGAAGTGAAAAAACTGCTCGATGACGCGTATCAGCTGGCGAAAGAGACGCTCATTGCGCATCGCGACAAGCTCGAGGTAATCGCAAAGGCGCTGCTCGAGTTCGAAACGCTCGACGGCTCGCAAATTAAAGAAATCGTCGAACACGGTCGCTTGATTAATCCGCCGCCGGGCGTTGCGCCGCCCCCGAGCAAACAAATGCCGGCCGAAAAACCGCCCAAGCAAGTTGTAGCTGCGCCCGACGTCACGCCACCGCTCCCCGGCGCCCTCGGCGGCGCCCCAGCGTAGGATGGTTGAGGGTCTCTGGCTGAGAGCTGAGTGTTGAGGGTCAAGGCTCGATCAGCGATTTTCGCAATCCGCTCAACATCCGGCTTTGCTTTTCAGCTGCCAGATAAATTTGCTCGTATTGAGCCTTATTGAGCCACCTCTGTCGCTCCGACACTGTCGCCTGCGATACGACTTCAAATAGCGAGCCGGTTGCGATTTCAATAAAGCGCGAGAAATCTGGACGCGAGCCGCGCGAACTTCCCTCGGCAATGTTGGAGGAAATGGAAATTGCCGCGCGCCGCATTTGATTCGTTAGTCCGAATCGTTCGTCGTTTGGGAAACTTCCGGTCACCTCATAAACAAGATCGGCGAATTCGATCGCGGCTTGCCAGGCATCGAGTTTTTCAAAGTTAAACATCCTTTCTTATATGTCACTCAACCTTCAACGCTCAACTCTCAACCGCTCCTCAATCCAACGGACTCTTGACTCCAATCCCCGGCCGGTTCAGCACGTAAGTATAGATCATCGTCGTGCTCACGTCCTTGTGACCAAGAAGTTCCTGAATCGTCCGAATGTCGTATCCATTTTCCAACAAATGCGTCGCGAACGAATGCCGCAGCGTGTGGCAGCTTGCCGGTTTGTCAATTTCCGCTGCGCGCACCGCGTTTTTCAGGGCAACCTGCAATACATTTTCGTTCACGTGATGTCGGCGCCGTGCCCCGGTGCGCGGGTCTGCTGGAATGCGTACCGAAGGAAAAACAAACTGCCACGGCCAAGACCTGGCCGACGCTTTGTATTTGCGTTCCAACGCATGCGGCAAGTGCACTTCGCCAAATCCGTCCTCCAAATCTTGTTCGTGCTGCGCCTTCACTTTGACCAAATGCCGCTGGAGCGGCGCGGCCAAATTCACCGGCAACATCGTGACCCGATCTTTTGCGCCCTTGGCATCGCGGACCATGATTCGCGCGTAACCGAAATCCACGTCCTTCACACGCGAGCGAACGCACTCCATCAAGCGCAGGCCGCTGCCGTAGAGCGATCCGGCCATTAGCCGCGGCGTTCCGTGCAAATGCGCAAAGATTTTGTGAACCTCGTTTCGTGTCAGCACCACCGGGACGCGCTTCGGCCTTTTCGCCCGTTCCACTTCATCGACCCAGCCGACCTCCTGTTTGAGCACTTGCTGGTAAAGGAACAGGATCGCGCTCAACACCTGGTTTTGCGTGGACGCCGCCACTTCGCCGACGGTCGCCAGATGGGTAAGAAACGCCCCAATCTCCGCCGCCCCATTTCTCTCGGATGGCGCAGCTCATGGAAACGAACAAACCGCTTTACCCAATCGCAATAGGAACGCTCCGTGCGCAAACTGTAATGTTTCACCCGCAAGACATCCCGCATTTGGTCGAGCAACTTTTTGGGCTTGCCAGAGGAAACCGCCGGCGCTACCACTGCCGTTGACATGCCCTTGGTTGTAGCGATTCACCGCCCCAAACACAACCGGATTATACAGATTTTATCTGCCTTTAGTTACAGATTTTTGGGGCCGAATTCTCGTTAGATGAGGAAAATGCTCGCAGTGGTCATCGGCGCGCTTGTCTTCGTTGGTGTCTGGTCGGCCATCTTCCAAGATATGAGCGGCGACTGGCGCACTCATCAGCGGCTAGCGCGGTCAGGTGTGCAAGTCACCGGCGCGGTGACAGCGAAAGAGCCGATGAACCACGCATCCATCCGCTACGACTACTATGTCGGCGGCATTCGCTACCCAGGCGGACCTTGTGCCGCAGGGGATCTCGACCGTATTCACCTTGGTGATCCGGTAGCAGTCACATACCTGCCTGACTCGCCATCCATTTCCGTGTGCGGCGATGCACAGGCCGCATACGAGAATCGTTTTGGCCAGTTGTTCATCATCGCGCCATCGTTTGCATTAGTCGGCGCACTCGGCATGGGTTTCGGCGTGTATTATCGATACCTTCGGAGGCCACGGCGTAACTCATCTAACCAATCGCTGGAGCCAACCGCTGGCCGTCGCGATGACCACATTTAATTTTATGAAGCAGTTCTCGATGTTTGCCGCGCTCGCCGCCAGCGGTGGCTCAGCTCCGTCTCGTTAGATCGCATGGGCACGAAGCCCCAACCGAGAACCTGTCCAGTGTGCGGACATCGTTTCATCCCGTGGAATGTCTGGTTTGCCAGCACACACTCGTGCATTCGCTGTCCGCATTGCG
>Ga0137369_10000303_pt1 | contig 41410 bp, 32 predicted proteins | sample SagtaG_12_FD_104918 | JGI IMG/M metagenome (GOLD analysis project Ga0137369, IMG submission 104918) | Vadose zone soil microbial communities from Sagehorn Ranch, Mendocino, California, USA - Sage1_L_113_16 metaG | ecosystem: Environmental > Terrestrial > Soil > Vadose zone | place: USA... | reverse complement strand
GCGGCGATCGCGGCGGCCGAGGAGGCGCAGCCCGGGTGGGCGGACCGGACGGTCGAGGAGCGGGGCCGGATCCTCCGCCGGGTGGCGCAGCTGCTCGAGCGCGACCGAGAGGAGATCGCGGGGATCGTCTCTGCAGAGACCGGCAAGTCGCCCAAGGACGCGCGGGGCGAGGTGGACGGCGCAATCGAGCTCGGCTACTTCATGGCCGGTGAGGGCCGCCGCTTCTACGGGCGCACTATGCCCAGCGCCGTCCCCAACCGGCAGGCGATGACCGTCCGGCAGCCGCTCGGGGTGGCAGGGCTGATCATCGCCGCGAACACGCCGATCGCGAACGTCGCCTGGAAGGTGTTTCCCGCGCTTTTGTGCGGGAACGCGGCGGTGCTGAAAGCGTCCGAGGACGCTCCGGGCACGGCACTCGCCTTCGCCCGGCGCACGGCGGAGGCCGGGGTGCCGGCGGGCGTTCTGAACGTCGTCCAGGGCTACGGCCCGGAGGCCGGGCAGCCGCTCGTGGAGGATCCCCGGGTCGCGGTCGTCTCGTTCACCGGTTCGACCGCGGTCGGCCGGATGATCGCGCGGGTGGCCGGGGAGCGGCTGGCCAAGGTCTGTCTGGAGCTCGGCGGCAAGAACCCGCTCGTCGTCTGTGACGACGCGAACCTCGAGAAGGCCGCCGAGGCCGCCGCGCTCTCGGCGTTCTCGAACGCAGGCCAGCGCTGCGCGGCGGGCTCCCGCCTGATCGTGTTCGACAGCGTCTACGACCGCTTTCGCGAGCTGCTGCTCGAGCGAACGCGTGCGCAGAAGGTCGGGCCTGGTGACGAGCACGACTTCGGCCCCGTGATCAACGAGCGCCAGCTCGAGTTGATGCTCGCGGCGGTCGATCGGGCCGCGCAATCCGGCGCGACCGTGCTCACCGGCGGCGAGCGGCTGCCGATGCAGGGCTTCTTCATCGCACCCACGATCGTCGAGGGTGCCGCCCCCGATTCCGAGATTTCCTCGACCGAGCTCTTCGGGCCGATCACCACGCTGCACCGCGTGGGCGGCTTCGAGGAGGCGCTCGCGGTCGCGAACGGGAGCCCGTACGGGCTGACGGCGGCGATCTGGACCGGCAGCGTGCATCGGGCGCAGGAGTTCGTCCGGCGAATCGTCGCGGGCGGGGTGCAGGTCAACGGGCCGACCTACGGGTTCGAGCCTCACGTCCCGTTCGGCGGCCAGCGCGACTCCGGCACGGGCTGGAGAGAGCCCGGCACGGAGGCGCTCGACGTCTACTCGGACTGGAAGACCGTCTACGTGACCCACGACCCCGCCTCGGTCTAATTGCGTGCCCCGTCAGGCAACGCCCGCCATCATCTCCGGCGGCTGCAAAGCGGCGCCATGCGGCGTCCTCAGTCGCGCCCGTACTTGTTCAGTACGGGCGCTCCCTGCGTCCTTGCTTGGCTTGCTTTTCGCTTGCCGGAGACGGGGGAGCGTCACCTGACGGGGCACGTGCCCATGCCGACAGCGGTCGGGCTCGTGCCCGCGCGCTCCGGCTCGGAGCGCGTCCCCGGCAAGAACGTGATGCCGCTCGGCGGGCACCCGCTGATCGCCTACTCGATCGCTGCTGCGCAGGAGAGCGGCGTCTTCGGCGCGGTCGTGGTCTCCACCGACACGGAGGAGATCGCCGAGGTCGCCCGTCGGTACGGCGCCGAGGTGCCGGGCCTGCGCCCGGCGGAGATGAGCACGTCCACGTCATACGACATCGAGTGGGTGCTGCACGTGATGCGCGAGCGCGACGAAGAGGTCTTCGCGATCCTGCGGCCGACGAGCCCTTTTCGCACCGCGCAGACGATCCGGCGCGCGTTCGAGCGGCTCGTCGAGCTCGGCGACCGCGCCGACTCGATCCGCGCGGTGGAGCCGGCCCGCCAGCATCCGGGGAAGATGTGGACGCTGGCCGGAGAGCTGCTCGAGCCTCTGCTCCTCCAGCCGGCAGGAGAGACGCCGCTCCACTCGCGCCAGTACCAGGCGCTCCCGAAGGTCTACGCACAGAACTCCAGCCTCGAGCTGGCCTGGTCGCGGGTCCTCGACGACCCCGTGCCGACGATCTCGGGCAGTCGGGTCGCGCCCTTCTTCACCGGGGGCGCCGAGGGCTTCTCGATCGACTACCCGGACGACATCGAGCGGGCCGAGCGCATGCTTGCGGCGGGCGAGGCGACGCTGCCGGCCGTGCCGGCGACGGTGCGGTGAACGAGCGGTTGAGCCGCCTCGTACCCGTCGACCAACCGCTGTTCCTCATCTCCCAGGCGCAGCGCTCGGGGGGGACGCTGCTCCTGCGGTTGCTGGACGGGCACCCGGAATGCCACGTGGCTCCGTTCCAGCTCCGGAGCATCGACGAGGTCGCCAAGCGCCGCCCGAGCGACGCCGTCGAGGCGTGGGAGGCTCTCTACGATCCGAAGCTCACCGAGCGCTTTCAGCGCGGTCACCGCCAACGCAAACACGACGTCCTCGACGATGAGGAGGTCTTCCCGTTCCAGCTGCAGCCCAAGCTTCAGCGGGAGATCTATGAGGCGTGCGCTGGCCGGACCGGGAATCCGGGTCCCCGTTACTTCCTCGACTGCTACTTCACGTCCTACTTCAACGCCTGGCTCGACTACCGCAACCTGCGCTCGGGGCCGAAGCGCTGGGTCATCGGGTTCGAGCCGGGAATCGCGAGAAGCATGCGCAGGCGGGCGGCCGTCCGCCACCTCTATCCGGACGGCAAAGTCGTGTCGATCGTCCGCGACCCCTGGAGCTGGTACGCGTCGGCACGGCGCTGGGAGGGGCGCTGGAGCGACCGCGAGCGCGCGCTGGACCACTGGTGCAGCGTGGCCAAGGGCACACTCAAATGGAGAAGGCAAAGCACCGGGGCAGGCGTGCGTGTGCTCTCGTTCGAGGATCTCCTCACCAAGACCGAGGAGACGGTCCGAAAGCTGGCCGAATGGCTCGAGCTCGAGTTTCGCCCTGACCTCCTCGTCCCGACCTTCAACGGGCTGCCGATCCGGGCGAACACGAGCTTCGCCGACATTGCGACCGAGGTCTCGACGAGGCCGCTCGAGCGTGCGCGCAGAGAGCTCGACCCGGACGACGTCGCCTACATCGAGGCGCGGGCGGGCGATCTGTACAGGCTGCTGCAGAGGAAGTCGCAGACGAAATGGCGGACGGCGCCGGGCGGCTAGCCCAGGTCTGGGGCGTCCGGGCTTTGCTGTGTCGGTCGCGCTGCCGGCTAGGTCAGCGCGAAACGGGACTGCTCCGAGAGCTCGTTGTCTCTCCAGTCCACATGGAACTTGCGCCGCTCCGGTCTGTCGGGCGTGATCTTCCGGTCGACATACGTGTGCGTTGCGAGGATACGGGGCGTGCTGCGGGCGTAACCGCCGCGATGGAAGCCGCTCGTGTCGCAGATGACCAGCGTGCCGGTGGGCCCCATCGCGGCAACCCGCTCCGAGGCTGGGATCGCCTGCTCGAGCTCTTCGGTGGGCGGGTAGCGGGGCGACTCCTTCCCCCACGCCCAGAGGTGGCCGTACTTCGCCCCCTCGGCGCTCTCGGGAATGTACTCGAAGGGACCGGCGTCCTCGTCGACATCGGAGAAGTAGAGGAAGACCTTGACGACGTGCTGGTCCTCGGGGTCGCGGTGCCACTGCTGTGAGGCGACCCGGTCCCCGTCCTCGCCGACCGGCAGCGTGTACCACTGGTCGAAGTCGACGAGCTTGGTCATGGTGCCTCGGAACGAGTTGACGATGTCGAGGAGCGTGTCGCCGGCGGCGTAACGGAGCCAGGGGCCGTCCGAGGGAAGCACCGCCGGCTCGAGCGGCAGCTTCGACTTCCCGCGCTCGTAGCGCCGGATCAGGAACTTCTTCTTGCCGCCCTTGCCGCTTTCGGCGAACGTCGCCCGGGCGGAGGCGACGAAAGCGTCCATCTCCGCGCGCAGCTCCTGCCAGAGTGCCTCGTCATCGATCAGCTCGTCGAACGGCATGATCGCGATCCCCGCCGTGCTCAGCGCATCGAGAGCACGTTGCTGCGCGGGTGTCAGGTCGACGGCGAGGGCGCCCTCCACAGGGGTGGATGATAGGGGTTCCGCTAGGCTCGACGTCGCGTGGTGGATCGCGAGAGGCAGCCTCTGCTCGTCCAGATTCACATTCCCAAGACGGCCGGGTCGGCGCTTCGCAGGGTGTTGAGCAAGGAATACGGAGACCGCTTCCGGAAGGCGCCGAACACCTTCACCCACCCGCAGGTGGCCGAGGAGCGGTTGCGCGCCCGCGTCACCGGTGAGAACGACACTCGGCCGCTCGCGATCGCGGGCCACATCGTCTTCGGCCTGCGCGACCTCCTCCCCTCCGACACCCGTTACGTGACGGTGCTGCGCGAGCCGGTCGAGCGGACGCTCTCGCACTACGGCTACCTCGTCGCGCCGCGCGATCCGAAGGAGCGGCAGCACGGCTTGCTTGCCCGCGACACTCCGTACCGCCCGGAGCTCTCGCTCGAAGAGGCTCTCGAGGACCCGCGCTACCTGCCGGACAACCTCCAAACCCGGATGATCGTCTGCCGGCGCTCGCCGTTCGAGCAGCTGCCCGGCGATGCCCTCGAGCAGGCGAAGGAGCACCTGAGGTCGCGGTTCGCGTTCGTCGGCGTGACCGAGCGCTTCGACGAGTTCGCGGCCCTGCTGGCGAGGGCCTTCGGCTGGGCGCCGCGCGTTCCCCCACGCAAACGCGTCGGCGACCTGCGGCCGGAGCGGGCGAGCATGTCCCGGGAGGCACTCCGCGCGCTGGAGGAGCACGACGCGCTCGACCTGGAGCTGTACGCGGTCGCGTCGGATCTCCAGGAGCAGACTCTGGCTCGCGCCCCCGGCTGAATTGGAGGCTTGATCTGAAAGTCGGCCGGGCCGGATGGACTGCTGCCGAATTTCACATCAAACCTCTAGGCTTAGCGCCCGGTGCTGGTCTACGTCCCCGCCCACGAGTTCGAGCGCCTGCGTGCGCTCGATGCCGACTCTGCCGAGCGCGCCGCAGCCTTCGCCGACGCCTGCCGGCTGAACGCGCTCTACATGATCGAGCGGGCGGGCTCGGGGCACCCCGGGACCACGTTCAGCTCGATCGACATCGTCGTCTGGCTCCACCTCGAGGTGCTCGGCGAGGGAGACCGCTACTTCTCCTCGAAGGGCCACGACGTGCCGGGGCTCTACGCGGTGCTCACGGCTCTCGGCCGCCTTGAATTTAACCTGATCCACCAGCTCCGGCGCCTCGACGGCCTGCCCGGCCACCCGGACGTCGCGGCGACGCCCGAGGTCGTCGCGAGCACCGGGTCGCTCGGGATGGGGATCTCGAAGGCGCGCGGCTTCGTGCTCGCCGACCGGGTGCTCGGCCGCTCGGGCCGCGTGTACGTCCTCACCGGTGACGGCGAGCTGCAGGAGGGCCAGTTCTGGGAGTCGCTGCAGCCGACGGCGAACCGGCGGCTGCACGAGATCACCGTCATCGTCGACCGGAACCAGGTGCAATCCGACACCTGGGTCTCGCAGGTGAGTGACCTCGGTGACCTCGAGGCGAAGTTTCGGACGTTCGGCTGGGCGGTCGCCCGCTGCGACGGCCACGATTTCGGGTCGCTGGCCGAGACCCTGGACGCCCTTCGGGACGAGGAGCGCCCGAAGGTCGTGATCGCCGAGACCCGCAAGGGGGGCGGCGTCTCGTTCATGGAGCCGCACGACCTGCCGGTCACCGACACCGCGCTCTATGGCTTTCACTCCGGCGCGCCCACGCCCGACGAGTACGAGCGCGCGGTCGAGGAGATCAGGTCGCGGCTCGACGCGCGGCTCGAACGGCTCGGCGCCGCGTCGGTCGAGCTGGTCGAGGCCGAGCCCCCCGAGCATCGCTCTGCACCGAAAGACCGCCAGCGACTCGTGCCGACCTATGGCGAAGCGCTGATCGACGCGGCTGCGCGTGAGCCGCGGCTCGTCGCCCTCGACGCCGACCTGCGCCTCGACACCGGGCTCGTCGGCTTCCGCGAGCAGTATCCGGACCGCTTCTTCGAGTGCGGGATCGCCGAGCAGGACATGGTCTCGCAGGCGGGCGCGATGGCCCTTGCCGGCCTGCTCCCCGTCTGCCACTCGTTCGCGTGCTTCCTCTCGACGCGGCCGAACGAGCAGATCTACAACAACGCGACCGAGCGCTCGAAGGTGATCTACGTCGGCTCGCTCGCCGGTCTCGTCCCCGGCGGGCCGGGCCACTCGCACCAGTCGGTGCGCGACATCTCCGCGCTCGGGGCGTTGCCGGGGATGGCCCTGATCGAGCCCTTCTCCGAGCACGAGGTTCGGGTGGCGCTGGACTGGGCGGTCCACCAGGCCCCGGGCTCGGTCTACCTGCGGCTTGTCAGCGTGCCGTGGGCGCTCGGCTTCGAGCCGCCGACGATCGACGAGCTCGTGCCGGGCCGGGGGACGGTGCTGCGGCCGGCGGGCGACGTGCTCTTCGTCGCCGCCGGGCCGGTGATGGTCGCCGCCGGCTGGCACGCAGCCGACCTGCTTGCCGACGACGTCGAGGCGGGGCTCGTCGCGCTGCCCTGGCTGCGCGACGTCGACGGCGCCTGGCTCGCGGAGGTCGCCGGCGGTGCGCAGATCGTCACACTCGATAACCACTACGTCACGGGTGGCCAGGGCGACGCAGTGCTGTCCGCGGTGGCTGCCGAGGCGCCGGAGGCCGCCGCGCGAGTGCTGAAGATCGGCGTGACGGAGGTGCCGAAGAGCGGCGGCAACGACGAGGTCCTCCGCGCGCACGGGCTAGACGCCGAGGGAATCCGAGATCAGGTGCGGTCGAGGTTGCCGACCCGAGTTTGAGGCCCTGATCGAGCAGGTGGCGTCGTGAGCAGCGAACTCGATCTCGGCGAGCGCTAGGTCTTTCGACAGCCGGCGCAGGCCGCGACGAGGACGTGCCGCGAAGACAGGGCTCGCTACGAGTCGGCTTTCGCGCGGGGCTTCTCGCGGGCGCCCGGCCGGTCGGCGAACTTCATCTGGATCTGTTTCCGCTCGTGCCTCTCGAGGAACTCGCCACGCTTGTGGAACCCGCCGACGTTGACGACGACGAGCGTGTTCGCCTTCCCACCGAACGGGGCCTCGAGGACCTTCATTGCGCGCCGCTGTCTCGGCGTCGGCGCGCGAACGATCGTCGCAGGCACTGTCACGGACATGGTCCCGTCGCGCTCGGCCTTGGCGACACGCACGCTTGCCGCGTACTCGTAGCGCAGCTTGGCGAGGGTCATCTTCTGCGTGCCCTTCGCGTAGACGAACGCCCCGTTCTCCTCGTCGATGTCCTCCAGGAACAGCCACGCCTTCGCCGACGGGTAGTGCGTGTCCGCGTGGAGGTAGTTCGTGCCGACGAGGCGCTTCGGCTGCGGCGCGTCTGGCGTCTTTGTCATGTAGCTGACCTCGAGGTCGATGTGCTCGGGGGCCGGAAGACGCGTGATCGTCGAGACGAGGCGCATGAGCCACTCGTGGTGCGCGAGCGTTGCCCATGTCGTCGGCATCAGCTTGGGCTTCTTCAGGACGAGCGTCTCCTCGAGGATCGAGTTGTCCTCCACGCACTCGGACTTGAACCGTCCCGCCTCGTGCGCTTCCCGGCATTCCTCCTGGATCTGCGCGAAGACGTCCGCGGGAAGGAAGTCCTCGATCACGACGATGCCGTCGCGCTCGTACGCCTCGACGTAGGGGCGGATGTCTCCGTCGATTGTCCGTCGCCGCAGCCGGAAGGCGCCGTTCACGGCCGCGATCCGGGCGAGCTGGAGACCGAGCCGGTTTGCGAGGACGGACCCCGTGGAATGACGCGGCCCCGTCAGGGTCTGCTGCGCGCGGGGGAGCCACACGAAGATCCCGTTCTCGAGTGTGCCCTTAGACGCCGGGATCCTGCCTTCCGCCTCCACCGCCATCCGGCAACACGATACCCCATTGCGGAGTCGACGTAGTCGAGCGTGGCAGTGCCGACGTCAGCTTGTGTTGGTCGTTGTGCGGTCGAAGCTGCCGATTCTGAGGCTATGATCGAGTGCATGGGCGTCGCCAGCGACGAACGCGATCTCGGCGAGCCGCAGATCTTCCGGCAACCGGAGCTGAGCGACGTGCAGCAGCGCATCGTCGACGGCCTGCGCGCGGATGGCATCTCCGTGATCAAGTTCTGGGACCTCTTCGACGAGCAGACGTGGGTGGAGCTCCAGGCGGATGTCGAGCCCTTCGTCGCGGAACAGACCGCGCACCTCGAGACGCTCGACGAGAAGCCGCAGCACAAGGACGAGGTGATCGTGCGGCGGTTCGAGCACCGTGCCGGTGCGCGCCCGCGATTCCCACTCGACAGCCCATGGCTGCGGCTCGGCCTCTCCGACGCCGTCCTCGGGATCGTCAACGCGTACCGCGGCCTTGCGACGAGGCTCTTCTACGTCGACAACTGGTTCACGCCTCCCTATGCAGCGGCCGACCAGCGGATCGCGTCGCAGCGGTGGCACCGCGATCCCGAGGAGGAGCACGTCGTCAAGACCTTCCTCTACCTCAGGGACGTCGACGAGGACGCCGGCCCGTTCGAGTACGTGAAAGGGAGCGCGCCCGGCAACCGGTACGGGCACGTGTTCCCGTTCGGCGGGAAGGTGAAGAACCCGTCGGACGACGACCTCGCGGCGATCGTGCCGGCGGCGGAGCGCGTCACGATGACGGGGTCGGCAGGGACGATGATCTTCTGCGACACGAGCGGCTTCCACCGCGGCGGGTTCGCCAGCGCGAAGCCGCGGGCCATGGCGCTCTGGTCGTACGTCTCATGCGAGGCGCAGGAGAGCCGCCGCTTCGCTGTCGACCTCGACGGGCGCGAAGCGGAGCTTCCTGCCCGGGTTCGCGCCGCCCTCGGCTAGGACAGGGCGGCGTGCGCATCCTCTTCGTGATGCGTCACGGGGGTTACGTCCGGAACTTCGAGTGGGTCCTGCGGGTCCTCGCCGAGCGGTCGCACACGATCGAGCTCGGATTCGAGCGCGCTCGTGCCGAAGGCATCGCAGAGCGGATCAAGCGCGGGCGGGGAGATTTTCCGCTGCCCGAGCGGCTGCGGGCCGAGACGAACGACGCGATCACGTACGGGAAGGTCCCCACACGCGACGACAGGTGGCGGGCTCTCGTCTTCGCGCTGCGCCAGTCGGTCAGCTACCTGCGCTACCTGTCGCCGGCGTATCGCAACGCGACCAAGCTTCGGGAGCGCTGGGCCCGCGGCTCGCCGAGGTTGGTCATCCGCCTGGCCGGCCTCCCCGGGCTCAGGTCGTCGCGGGGCCTCCTCGCGCTGGAGCGCCTGCTACGCGTGTTCGAGCGGATGGCGCCCCGGTCGCAGGAGATCGACGGATACCTGCGCGGAGGGGCGTACGACCTGGTCGTGATCACGCCCCTCGTCGACGGCCCCTCGCAGCACGACTGGCTACGGAGCGCACGCGCAGTGGGAGTTCCGGCTGCGCTCGCCGTCGCGAGCTGGGACAACCTGACGAACAAGGGCGTCATGTTCGACCGGCCCGGCCGCACGTACGTCTGGAACGAGATCCAGCGGCGGGAGGCGATCGAGCTGCACGGGCTCGATCCTGACACCGTCGTCGCCGTCGGGGCCCACCCCTTCGACCACTGGTTCGACTGGCGGCCCGGCACGACCCGGGCGGAATTCTGTTCCGAGACGGGGCTCGACCCCGCGCATCCCTTCTTGCTCTACGTCTGCTCCTCTGGCTTCATCGCCGCCGACGAGCGGCCGATCGTCGCGCGCTGGCTGGAGGCCGTCCGGGCCGACCCAGAGCTCGCGGAGACAGGCGTGCTTGTCCGCCCCCACCCGACGAACGGCGCGACCTGGGCCGAGCATCCGCTGGGCGGAATCTCGAACGTGGCCGTCTGGCCTCCCGTCGGCGAGGACCCGACTGACGAGGAGCGGCGGGCGGGCTTCTACAACTCGATCTTCCACGCGGCCGCCGTCGTCGGCGCGAACACGACCGCGCTCATCGACGCCGCGATCGTCGGACGCCGGACGTTCTCGATCCTGCTGCCGGAGCTCCAAGGAGCGCAGGAGCAGACGCTTCACTTCCACTATCTCCTGCCCGAGCACGGCGGCGCGCTGACTGTCGCCGGCTCGCTCGAGGAGCACGTCGGGCAACTGAAGAAGGCTCTCTCCTCGGAGCCGCCGGACGGGTGGCGCGAGGCCTTCTTGACCGGCTTCGTTCGTCCTCACGGCCTGTCCGAGCCGGCTGCGCCGCGCCTCGCCGACGACCTCGAACAGCTCGCTCGGCGCTAATGTGCGTCGGTCAATGCATGGGAAGCCGGTCGCGGAGAAGCAGCAGATGACCGAGGGCACCGAGGATTCGCGAGCGCTTAGACGGCCGAGCGGTTCGACCGAGGCGTTCTTCCGCACCGGCGAAGCCCCGGCCGGCCTGCTCGTCGTCTACCACATCCAGAAGACGGCCGGAACGTCCCTCCGTCGGCTCGTGCGCGCGAACTTGCCGCCCGCCGAGGTCGAAATCACCGCCGACCTCAAGAAGCTTCGCTACAAGCCGGAGGAGCTTCTCGCCTGGCACCGCGACTGGTACCGGTCGCTCGACCCCGAGCGCCGGGACCGGCTCTGCTGCGGGATGTCGCACTCGGCGGGCTACCTCTTGCCGGCGCTCGACCGGCCGGCGGAGACGCTCGTGCTCGTGCGGGAGCCGGTCGACCGCGTCCTCTCCTTCTACTACTACAAGCGGCGGCGCCCCGGCGACCCGCCGGGCCCCGGCCGGAAGACGCACTTCCTCGGGCTCGAGGAGGTCTTCGAGCTCGGCGATCAGGACCGGGCCAGCCTCGCGCGGCCGATGCGCCTCGAGGCCTGGGAGCAGTTCTTCAACTGGCAGAGCCGGAGCCTGCTCTCGGTCTTCCACGACGTGTCGACGCTCGCCTACTCCGAGGGCCCCTCGGCCGATGCCGACCTCTGGCGCGGCCGTCTGCGGGAGCTGATCGAGAGCGTCTTCTTCGTCGGCGTCCAGGACAGGTTCGCCGGGTACGCGGAGCTGCTGGCGCGCCGCTTCGGCTGGAGTGCGTTCGTCCCGACGAGCAAGGTGAACGAGCGCAGGCCGCCGGCCTCGGACGTCTCCGGCGAGCTGCGGAGGACGATCCTCGCCTACAACTGGCTCGACCACGAGCTCTACGAGCTCTGCCGTGAGCTGCAGATGCAGCGTGAGGCGGAAGCGCAGGTCTCGCCGTAGTGAGTAGCCTGTCCGACTTCGTGCGTGGCCAGGCCCCCGATGCCGAGCCGAAGCCCGCGCTCAAGCGGAGCGCTGCCACAGAGGCGTTCGTGCGGACCGACCGGCCGCACGACGGCCAGCTCGTGGTCGTCTACCACATCCAGAAGACTGCCGGGACCGCGCTTCGCCACGTCGTCCGCGCGAACCTCCCACCCGCCGAAGTCGAGATCTTGCCGAACCTCCGCTCGCTCCGCCACTCGCCGGGCGAGCTGCTTCACTGGTACGCTGACTGGTACGACTCGCTCGACGCAGGGCGCAAGGCCAGGCTCTGCTGCGTGATGTCTCACCTGGCGGGCTACCTGCTGCCGGCGCTCGACCGTCGGGCGGAAGCGTTGGTGCTCGTGCGAGAGCCCGTCGACCGCACGGTGTCCTACTACCACGTGAAGCGGCGGCGGCGGGCTCCGAGCCGGCCGTTCGCCCCCCTCGAGCAGATCTACGCGGGCGACCCGTCGGAGCGTCTCGGCTCGCGCCGCGACTCGTGGGAGCAGTTCTTCAACTGGCAGAGCCGCTGTTTGCTCTCGGTCTTCCACGACGTCTCGGAGCTGCCGGCGACCGCGGGGCCGTCGCCCGACGCGGACCTTTGGCGCGCGCGGCTGCGCCGGGTGGTCGACGAGGTCTTCCTCGTCGGCGTCCAGGACCGGTTCCCCGAGTACGTCGGGCTGCTGGCCCACCGCTTCGGCTGGAAGGCGTTTGTCCCGCAGAGCAAGGTCAACCCGGAACGGCCGCCCCTGTCCGACGTGTCCCCCGAGCTCCGCGAGACGATCCTCGCCCACAACTGGCTCGACGCAGAGCTCTACGAGCTCTGCCGCCAGGCGCAGGCGCGACGGGCGGAGGAGGCGGGCCGGTGATCGGGCGGATTCGTACGGCCCTCGGACGGCGAGGCCGTGCCGCTCCGGAGCCCGAGTGCCCGCTGAAGGGCGGGAAGGGGATCAAGCGTGCGAGTGCGTCGACCGAGGCGTTCTTCCGGACGGATGGACCGCACACAGGGCCGCTCCTCGTCGTCTACCACATCCAAAAGACCGCCGGGACGGCGTTCCGCCAGATCGTGCGGACGAATCTGCCGCCCGCCGACGTCGAGATCACCCCGGATCTTCGCGATCTCAGGTATGAGCCGGCCGAGCTTCTGCGCTGGTATCGCGACTGGTATCTCTCGCTGGACCACGACCGAAGAGCCCGGCTCTGCTGCGTGATGTCGCATTCAGCGGGCTACCTGCTGCCGGCGCTCGACCGGCCCGCGGAGGCGCTCGTGCTCGTGCGGGAGCCGGTCGACCGGGTCCTCTCCTTCTACCACGAGAAGCGGCGAAACTACCTGCGGGACCGCGATCCGAATACGCCCTTCAATCTGCTGAAGAGGGTCTATTCGCCGCCCAGTGCGAAAGGTCCCCCTCAAGCATGGCCCCAGTTCTTCAACTGGCAGAGCCGCTGCCTGCTCTCCGTCTTCTACGACATCTCGGAGCTGCCGGCGACCGCCGGCCCCCCGCCGGATGCAGAGCTGTGGCGAGAGCGGCTGCGCAAGCTGGTCGGAGAGGTCTTCTTCGTCGGCGTCCAGGATCGGCTCCCCGACTACGTCGACTCGGTGGCGCGCCGTTTCGGGTGGGCCGACGTCACCGTTCCGCGCGCAGGGGTGAACACCGAGCGGCCCCCGATGGCCGAGGGATCCGCCAGCCAGCGGGAGACGATTCTCGCCCACAACTGGCTCGACACCGAGCTCTACGAGCTCTGCGGCCGGGCGCAAGAGCTGCGCGAGGCGGAAGAGCGGGGCTCGAGTAGACCGGTGGTGCGGATCCTGCCCGGCAGCCGCCCGCTTCAGCCGAGCAAGGTGTCGGAGGCGGGCTCGACCCCGTCGCTCGCGCACGCGTCGGACGCACAGGCGGCGGCCGAGTACCGGTCTGCCCTCGAGCACCGGCTGAAGTACCTCGTCCCGGTCGACGAGCCGCTCGTTCTCATCGCGCAGGCCGCACGGTCGGGCGGAACGCTCCAGCTACGGCTCTTCGACGGCCATCGCCAGTGCCACGTCGTTCCCTACGAGCTCCAGCAGATCTTCCGAGGCATGGCGAGCGATCTGAGCGATCGCGAGCGGGCCTGGGAGCACCTGGCCCGCGACAAGCAGTACAACCGGTCGCGCCCGTTCCTCCTTCGCCCGGGGCTACAGCGGGCGATCTTCGAGGCGTGCCTCGGCGAGCTCTCCGATCCCGAGCCGCGGGAGGTGATGAACTGCTTCTTCACGTCGTACTTCAACGGCTGGCTCGACAACGCCAACCTGCGGAGCACGCCCAAGCGGTGGGTCGTGGGCTTCGGGCCGGGAGAGACGACGAAGCTTGGCGCGCATGCGCGGCTCTACCCGGACGGGCGGGTGATCTCGGTCGTGCGAGACCCGTGGGGCTGGTACGCGTCGAGGCGAAGGAACCGGCCCGAGTGGCAGGACCGGGAGTTCGCGCTCGACTCGTGGTGTGCGCACGTCGGGGCTGCGCTCGGCTTACAGGCCGAGAAGCCGGACCGCGCGCTGGTGGTGCTGTTCTCGGATCTCCTGGGGCGCACGGAGGCCACGATGAGGACGCTGTCCGCCTGGCTGGGCATCGACTTCGACCCCACGCTGGTCGTGCCGAGCTTCAACGGGATGGCCGTCCCGGCGCGGTCGAGCTTCCGTGACGTCGGGACCGTGATCTCGACGGTGCCTCTTCATCGCGGCAGCGAGCTCACCCCGGAGGACACCTCGTACATCGACGAACGTGCACGCGGTCTCTACGAGCAGGCCGTGGCCAGCGCGGCCGAGGTCGAGCCCGGGCCGGCGCCACGTCTCGGCTGAGGCGTGGCTGGCGCGAGCGGTGTGTCGGCACGACGGCGGCTGGCCCGGCTGGTCAAGACGGGCTCGCCGCGGGTCGTCGCGAGAGCCGCACGGCGCGAGCTCGTCTGGCGCCGCCACGAAGCGTCGGTGGCCCGCGCGGCCCGTGAGGGGCGGCGGCTGCTCGTCGGGCCGTTCCTCGGCGAGGTCGGCTTCGAGCTCCTGTACTGGATCCCGGTCGTCCGGCGGCTGCTCGCCGAGCACGGCGTTCCGCCCGAGCGGGTGACCGTGCTGACGCGCGGCGGCGCCGGCAGCTGGTACCGCGACTGCGCCGAGCGAAGCATCGAAATCCTCGATCTGATCCCTCCCGACCGGTACCTCGAGGAGCTCGTCGAGCGGCGCCGGCGCGGAGGGGACGCCAAGCAGTTCTTCCCGGGCCGGCTCGATTCGCGGCTTGCGCGCGAGGCGATCGAGCGGACCGGCAACGCGGCCATCGTCCATCCGCTGCTGATGTTCTCGCGGATGCGCTTCGTCCTCGAGGGGCTTGAGCCGCCCAGGCGCGCGACCGCGCTCGCCGACTACCGGCCGCTCGCCTGGGACGAGCGCCCGCTTCCGCCTGCCTGCCCGGCCGACTACGTGGCGGTCAAGCTCTACTTCAGCGACTCCTTCCCCGACGAGCCCGCGTCGAGGGAGCTGGCCGCGCAGCTGCTGGAGGGGCTGGCCGAGGACTCCGACGTCGTCGTCCTGACGAGCGGGCAGCAGCTCGACGAGCACCGCGAATGGGTCCCGGCCGGCCGGCGCATCCACGATTCGTCGGCCTGGGTCACGCCGCAGGACAACCTGGCCGTGCAGACTGCCGTCGTCGCTCGGGCGCGGGCGCTCGTCTCGACCTACGGGGGGTTCTCGTACCTCGGGCCGATGCTCGGCGTGCCCACGCTCGCGGTGCACACGCGCGAGGCGTTCAGCAGGGTGCACCTGGACGTCCTGCGCGCCGCGTTTCCCGAAGCCGACTACACCCTCGCGGAGCAGTACGACAGAGGGGGCGTCTACCGGTTCGCCGATCGGGCGGCTCGGTGATCGTCCAGACCTCCGAGCTGGCCCGGCTCGCCGGGCAGGTGGCGATGGTCAGCGGCGGCTTCGACCCGTTGCACCCGGGTCACATCGCCTACCTCCGGGAGGCGGCGGCGCTCGGCCTGCCGGTGCTCTGCAACGTCTCGTCGGACGAGTGGGTCGCGCGAAAGCATCCGCCGCTCCTGACTCAGGCGGAGCGCGTGCAGGTGATCGACGCGCTCCGGTTCGTCGAGTACGCACACGCCGAGCAGACGACGACCGTGGATGTGCTCGCCGAGCTCCGACCGCGTTACTTCGCCAAGGGCGCCGATTGGCGCGGCCGCTTGCCGGAGGACGAGCTGGCGGTCTGCGCCGAGCACGGGATCGAGATCGTCTTCCTCGACACCGTCAGCGACTCGTCGACGGACGTGCTGCGCCGCTTCGGCGAACGCGGCTAGCGCCGCAGGAAGCCGCGCCGTCCCGCCGTTGTTTCCTCGGCGTGCGCGACCTTCGCCCGCAGCGCCTCCACCTCGCGCTCGAGCGTCTCGATCTGCCCCCGCAGCTCGAAGTTGCGCCGCTCGGCGAGCCCGACCGCGTGCCGATAGCTGTCGAGGTCCTTCCAGCTCCCGGCGGCATGGTGCGTCGCCACGGCGTCCACGAGCTGGCCGGGGCTCGTCTGGTAGAAGAGCTCCGCCGGCAGTCGCGTCGCCTCCGGGTAGTCCTGGAGCAGGGTGTCGAGGAACCGCGGCCCGGTGCCGTGCTTGTCGTAGCCGTGGAACTCGCGCGGCCGGAGCTCGTTCAGCGCTCGGTGGACGATCGGGTGTCCGGGAATCGCGCCGATGAAGGCGTTGTTCACCCAGCCGTTCGGCTTCAGCGGCGCGGTGAAGAAGTCGAGTCCCTCGATCACCGGGTCGAGCGGGCGCAGGCACTCGAAGTCGGTGTCCACGTAGACGCCGCCGAAGCGCCAGAGCACCTCGAGCCTGAGGATGTCGGACCGCTCGGCGGGGACGCGCAGGCGCTCGTGGACCTCCGGGCGCCGGAGGTCGGACGGGAGGTTGTCCTCCGTCCAGAACCGGTGCTCCCACTCCGGGTGGTGCCGCTGCCACGTCTCACGGTAGGCGACGAACTCCTCCGGCAGCGGGCTGTCGCCGAGCCAGATCTGATGGAGGATCCTTGGAACCAAGCGGGGCCAGTCTAGTGGTCGCTCTGGTACAACCGCTGCGATGCCGAGCCCGCAGGTCGACGCTGTGGTCACGCACCACCGCGACAGCTTTCGCTCCGGCGTCGGCCGGTTCAACGAGCTGCTGGCCGAGCGGCTGGGCGTTCCGCTGGTCGGGATCCGTAAGCTGCTCTCGGCCGGGTGTGTCCGGCCGCTGCTCTCGTTCAAGGTCTCGGAGCTGGGCGCTGCCGAGCTTGCGGCGCTGGAGACATTGGTCGAGACGCGGCCGTTTCCCTGGGAGCTCTTCCTGCACGTCTACGAGGGGCGTGACCTCGAGGCGGGTCTCGTCGCCGGTGCAAGCCGTGTGCATTGCGGCAACCACGAGATCTTCGAGCAGGTCAGCCGTCTGAACCCGTCTTCCCAGATCCTCTGGTCGCCGGGGCTGATTCTCGACGAGCGGCCGTTCGCCGAGACCGACGTCTCCGTGTTCTCGTTCGGGATGGCGCACAAGATCCGAACCGACCTCTTCCAGCGCCTGCGCCGGCTCCTCGACGCCTCAGGTTGCAGCTACGCCGTCTACGTGTCGGCCGCCAACCACGAGACCACGCGCATGAAGGACGCGCACCTGATCTTCGACGAGATGCACGAGATCTTTCCGGCGAGCCTGTTCTTCCTCGGCAATCTCTCGGACGTCGCCGTTTTCAACTACCTGCGCTCGTCCACGTTCTTCGCAACCTTCTTCATGGGGGGTGTGCGGGCAAACAACGGCTCCGTCGCCGCGGCGATGGAGAAGGGAGCGGTGGTGATCACGAACCTCGACGAGCACTCGCCGCCAGAGCTCGTCCACATGGGCAACGTGATCGACATCGAGCGCTGCGAGGAGCTTCCGCTCGACGCGGAGATGTTGGAGCAGATCAGCTCGCGCGCGACCGAGACGGGGCGGGAGCGCGGGTGGGACCGGCTCGTCGCGCGCCTCGCCCAGCCGCCCGCCTGAGGCGGTCAGAACACGAGGTCCCAGTGGGACGCGGCGCTGTCCGAGAACGCGGAGATGTCGAACAGGTCCGAGAGCTGCTCGAGCGGAATGGTCACGACCCGATCGGCGCGTTCGAGGGCGTTCTCGGGGCTCAGCTCCTGCTCGGCACCGTCGACGCGGAACTCCGCAAGGACGAGGACGGGCCCGACGTCCTTCTCCCCATAGCCTCTGTAGACGTCCACGTCGCCCGTGCGCCCGAGCCGCGCCAGGTGTAGGCCCTTGACCTGGCCCAGACGGAGCGCTGGCCGCGAGTCGGTCTCGTCGGCGTCGCCGGGCTGCCCCTGCAGGAGCATCGCGCCGCATTCCGGGCACTTGACGAAGTGGGTGTGCAACCGCAGCAGGCGCCGGCTGCCGCAGGGGCAGGGCTCGCCCGCTCGGATCTTGCCGTCGGCGAACTGCAACCAAATGTACTTCTCCGGAAACTGCCGGTCCCGGACCACCTGCACGCCTTTCCCCATCCTGCGCGCTGCGTTCTTCGCCGCCTCGATCGCGAGGCTGGGATCGACGTCTCCGAAATCTCGCTTGCGCTTCAGACGCCAGGCCTGGCCGTCGGCCCACCGCTCCCATTCGACGCCGAGCTCGTCCCCCACTTGAAGCTTGCGCTTCCTCACCTTCATCTTCACGGCTAGATCATGCCCCCGTCGTCTTCGTCGTCGAAGTCGGGCTGCAGGCCGACGATCCTCGAGCCGAAGCGGTTCATGAACCAGACGCCCGAGGCGAAGACGGCCGTGATCAGGCCGACGCTCCAGATCGCGGCGTACAGCCGGACCGAGCCGACTCCGAGCAGCCCGACCTTCGCCATCTCGACCGGCGAGGAGAGCGGGTTCAGCTCTGCGACGAGTCGGGTCTTGCCGTGGAGATGGTCGATCGGGTACAGCACGGGCGTCACGAACATCCAGAACGGGAGGGCGTATCTGATCACCATTCGCACGTCGCGTGTGTGGGCCGTGAGCGGGGCGGTCCACAGGCTGATCCCCCACGCGAGCGTGACGCACAGGAGGAGTCCGGCTGCGGACAGCGCCAGGTACTTCGGCTGGAGTTGCGCGTAGATCTTCCCCCTGGACGCCCAGAAGTAGATGACGGAGATCACGTACGCGATCAGGTAGAGGCAGAACCGCACGAGCGCCTGAGACGATCCTGCGATCGGGACCAGGATCAGCGGAAAGTGTATGTCCTGGACGAGCCTCCTCAACCTGAGGAAGCTCCGGGCCGCGACGGTCAGCGTGCTCTGGAAGAGCTGCCAACCCATCATCCCGACCAGCAGGAAGAGGAAGTACGGCATCCCGTTCGGAGCCTGCACGTTGAAGACGCCGCCTCCGAAGATGAGGCTGTAGCCGATCACCGGCATGAAGACGCTGAGCAGGATCCATGTCGGTCCGAGCCGGTACTTCATGATGTACGCCATCAGAGCGGTCGAGGACACGGCCCAGAGGAGGCGGCGGGCGCGCCAGGAATCGCGCAGCGACTCGATCAGCGTCGGCCGGTAATCGACGATCTCCACGGCGTTAGGGTCGGTGGTCGGCTCTGCCTCCACCTCACGCACGGGCGTGCGGAATTCTGCAGTGAGGCTGTCTGGGCTCGAGGTCATTAGGCGCCGGGTCGCGAACCGTCAGCCTCCCACTGTAGCGCCGGTGCGAGTCGGAAACGTCAGGAAACGGTTAGCGAAGTGCGTTTGCCAGCCGTTCGAGTGCGGCGGCGTCGACGACATTCAGCGACGTCCCGAGCTCGGCGGCGACCCGGACAGCGAGGTCGAGGTCGTGCTCGCACACCGCTCCGCCGGCGGGCCGGACCGCGATCGTGGGCACCCCCGAGAGCACGCCGAGCAGTGCAAGGCCCGACCAGGGGGCGACCAGCCCGGTCGCGCGGGCGAGGAGTGCATGCTGTGCTCCCGGCGGCTGCGTCTCGTCGACCGTCACCACGGAGCCCGAGAGCTGCACCGGGCACTCGGCGCCGACCGCCACATAGGCGTCCGGCAGCCCGTTCGGACCCGGCGGCGGCGGCAGGCGCATGTGGCGCGCGCGCTTGAGCAGCGGCCGAGGCGCGGCCTTCCCGCTGCGGTACTCCTCGACGAGCGCAAGCACCGGCCCGGGGGAGAACACGGCGGCGTTCGCCCCGTCGTCGAGCGTCTCCGTGTACGTGCCGCAGGCCTCGCCGTACCAGTGGCCGACCCCCCCGCGCGAGACGACCGTGACGCGGGCCGGGTCGAGCGAGAAGTGCGTTTGCGCCCAGCGCACGAACGGCGCCCAGTAGAGGAGCTCGGCGGCTGCGTCTCCCGCCCAGGGCCCGAACACGATCTGCTGGCGCGGATCCTCGGCGAGCAGCCGCAACGCGCCGTCCACGTTCGCCCACGTCGTTCCGCGGGCGAGCAGCACCTGGACATGGCGACGGGCGAGCGCGCGCACGCGCGGGTGCGAGCGGATCGCGCCGAGCGGCCGGCGCAGCGCCCGGCTGTCCGCGGCGCGGGAGTAGACGGCGCGGGCGAAGCGTCCTGCGGTCATCAGGCCGCGCGCGAGGCTGCCGCGTCGAGCAGCTCGAAGCCGGCCCGATCGACGACCGCGAGCGAGGTCCCGTAGGCGGCGGCTGTCCGGCGCGCGAGTGCCAGGTGCACGGGGTTGATCTCAGCAGGGTCGCTCGCGAAGCCGATCGTGGGCACCCCGTAGAACGGCGCGAGATGGGCGAGGCCCCCGTAGGTGCCGGCGAACAGCTTCGCGCGGGCGACGACCGCGGTCTGCGCGAGGAGATTCCGCTCGGGCGCGGTTCCGGCCAGGGGCCGAAGCACGCGCGGATCGCTGTCGGGCTCGGCGTCGAGGTGCTCGTCGACGACGACACCCGTGTTCAGCAGGACGACGGGCCGTCGCGACGCCAGACGCTCGATCGTGTCGCGGACGAGCGCGTGGTTGGCCGGCGTGTCGGGGAAGGAGTCGCGGAAGTAGAAGCGCGCGGCGGTGAAGTCCTCCGGCAGCGAAGCCGTGAGCCCGTCGTACTCGGGCATTGGCCAAGGTCGATGGACGGCCCGGTCGAGGAAGTCTCGCAACGGCAGCGCGCCCTGCCAGACGTTCCGAAACAGCCGGTAGAGGAGCTGTGGGTGGAGGAGCGCCTGGCCTTTCCAGCCGTTGCCGAGGGTGGAGTCCAGGACCTGCTCGTCCCACGGCCGGACGACGACCTGCTTCTGCAGGCTTCCGGTCGCGGCCCACAGCTCCAGTGTCGCGCGGCGGAACTCGTCGGGTGTCAGCGAGTCGAAGATCTCGACGTAGCGGTCGCAGAGGCCGTCGTACCAGGGCCTGACGCCGCCGCGTGAGACGACGGTCACGTGCTCCGGCCCGATCCCGTGGCGCTCGAACAGCCAGTGCAGGAACGGGATCCAGTACAGGACCTCGAACCCGACCTCGCCCAGCCACGGCCCGACCACGACGCGGCCGTCCGCCGCCTTCACGGCGGACACCGCCTCGCCCATCAGGCGCTCGGCCTCGCCGGGCAGCGACGAGTGGACGAACTCCGGGTGGTCGGTCGGCATCTCAGCGTGACCGCGCGGCACCCAGCACGCGCTTCCGAGCCCAGCGCAACCCGCCCAGGAGGCCCGAGACCGAGGTCATCGTCGCTGCGACCGGGTACAGGGCGGCGCGACGGGCGATCGTGCCCGGGCCCGGCCGGCTCCGGGGGAGCGGCCCGAGGCGGCCGAGCTCCTCGATGCCAGCGGCGACGAGCGGGGCCGCCGCCTGGTCGAGCCCGTAGGGGCGACAGAAGCGCTCGACGAAGCTGGCCACTTGGCGGGAGTCGTCGGCGCCCTGCTCGAGCGCCCGTTCCAGTTGCGGCAGGTGCGCGTCGAGGTCGCCGGCGACGCGGAGCAGCCCGCCGTTCTCCCAGCGCAGGTACTGGAAGTGCAGCGTCCCTGCCTGCGTGCCGGCGAAGTCGGGATCGAGGACGGTGAGCACGCTCTTGCCGACGATGCCGGCCTCGATCAGCCCGCTCGTGTTGATCCCGACGATGCAGGCGCTGTGGTAGAGCGAGTCGAAGTAGTCCGCGCGCGCCTCGCCCGCGTCCGGCTGCGCGCCGCGCGGCGGCCAGATCGCGGCGTTCCCGAGCTCCGCGAGGTCGACGTCCTGCCACTGCAGCCCGTTCTGGGGGTGCGGCCGCACGAGCAGCCCTGCCTGCCGGAGCGCCGGGGACTCGCTGCCGCGGATCGCACCGGCCCAGCGGCGGACGAAGCCGACCTCGTCCGGCGCGATGAAGGGCGACGAGCAGAGGTAGAGGATGTACGGCTGCGCGGCGTCGAGCCCGACCTTGCGCGCGAACTCCTCGCGGGTGGACGCCGGCGTCCGGTCGAACCACTCGTCGAAGCGCTGCGCGCCCGTGAGCACGACCCGGTCGCGCGGGATCCAGTGCATGTCCTCGAGCTCGCTGCGCTGGACGTCGTTCCAGACGAAGACGCGGTCGGGGACGAACCGGAGGAGTCCCTTGCCGGTCAGGTTGTCCCAGCTCGCGACGGAGATCCCGGTGCGGATCCCGAGCTTCCGGGCGCTCTTCAGGTACTCGATCTGCGAGGAGGCGAACTCGATCACCGGGCTCGCGAGCACGGCATCGGGGCGCTGGGCGGCGATGTAGCGGGTGACGCGGCGGCTGGTCGGAATCGCAGCCTCGAGCCGCCGCAGGCGGGTGAGCGTCCGCTGCGAGAGCCTCGCGTCGGCCCCGGTCGAGTGCCGGTCGACGGCGCGGTGGAGCGGGCCCTTGAACGGCCCCGGCAGGCGGCTGTAGTCGATTCGCCAGTGCAGCTTGTCCGCGATCCGCTCACGGAGCGCCGGTGCGTCTGCGAAGCGCGGGTCCCCGTAGCGGGCGAGATCGGTGAGCGCCCGGACGAGCCAGGCGAGCCGCCGCCAGCCGTCCCTGCGCGCCCGCGCTGAAGAGAGGCTGTAAGTGACGGTCGGGCAGTCGGCGGCGAGCTCCTCGATTAGCCGGAAGTCGCCGGGATCCTTCTCGAGCCGTCCCAGCGCGACGTGAACCTCGTGCCCGCGGGCCGCCAGCAGCCGGATCGGCTGTCCGTAGTGGCGCAGATAGCCCGGGTGGAGGAGTGAGAACAGGATCTTCAGCCGTTGGGCCGGCGCCTCCGCGATCGTCGGCGAAGCGGGACGCTCGAGCTCGGCTCGCTGCTGCACAGGAGGAGCGTAGCCGCGGGTTGCTCCGCCGGCTGTGTCGTGTCGCTGGACGATCGGCAAGAACCGGATATCGTGTCGCCGTGCTCGGCACTGCCGTAGCAGCGCTGGATCGTCCCCTGCGCATTCTCTTTGTCGTTCGCGGCGCAACGCTGCACCGATTCGCATTGCTGATTCCGGCTTTGGCCGAGCGGGGTCACGCGATCCACATCGCCTTGGCGCCGAATCAGGACTGGGAGGCCTCGGGGGCACCGACCGCCCTGCGGCCAAAGACGCAGGAGCTGGCGGACGACCTGTGCTCGCGCTATCCGCGGGTGACCTACAGCCTCGTCCCGCAGCGCGGCGACTCGGACGGCTGGCTCCGGGTTGCATGGATCGTGCGGGGGCTGGCCGACCTCGCGCTCACCGCGAACGCGCGGTACGCCGGCATTCCGGGAAGCCGTTCCCGTCTGCGCGCCAGGAAGCGCGTCCTGAGCGGGCTGGAGAAGGCCGACGGGCTCGAGCCTCTCGGCCGGCGGTTGGCGGTGAGCGTGGGTCGTCGGCTCTGCTCGGGGGTGGATGCGCGGCGCTCGCGTCGGGTGCTGAGGTTTATGGCGCAGCTCGAGGATGCGATCCCGACGAGCAGCGAGGTCGATCGCTACGTCGAGGAGTTCGCACCCGACGTGGTGCTGGCGACTGGCACGTACCGCCACGCGTCGGCCGAGGTCGAGACCTTGAAGAGCGCGCGCCGGCTCGGGATCCCGAGCGGCGTAGTCGTCACGAGCTGGGACAGCCTGGTCAGCAAAGGATCCCTGAAGTTCACGCCCGAGCGCGTGTTCGTCTGGAACGAAATCCAGGTGCAGGACGCTGTCGAGCTGCACGGGATTCCGCATGACCGGGTAAGGGCGACGGGAGCGCACGGCTTCGACGAGTGGTTCGAGCGCCGCCCGACCCGCTCGCGCGAGCAGTTGCTCGCCCAGCTCGGGCTCGACCCGGCCGAGCCCTACGTGCTCTACCTCTGCTCGAGCAACGCGATCGTGCACCGTGACGAGGTGGAGTTCGTCAGAGGCTGGGTAAAGGCGCTGCGCTCGACCGGCGACGAGCGGCTGCGCCGGATCAACGTTGTCATCCGCCCGTATCCGGGTGGAAGCGCGACACACGCGGAGTGGCGGGACGTCGAGCGCTTCGAGAACGTGGTGATCTGGCCTCCGACGGGAGTCCTGCCGGTGGCTGCAGCGGCGCGGGCCGACTTCTTCGACACGCTCGCGCACAGCTCCGCAGTTGTTGGCATCAACACCACGTCGATGATCGAGGCGGCGATCCTCGGCAAGAGCGTGCTCACGGTGCTCGTCCCCGACTTCGCCCAGATGACGACCCTCCACTTCCACTATCTGCTGGCCGACAACGGCGGCTTCCTGCACGTCGGGGAGACGCTCGATGAGCATGTCGAGCAGCTCGGCCGCATGCTCGACGAGGACGCGCTCGGTGCCGAGCGGCGGCGCCGGTTCATCGAGTCGTTCGTTCGCCCGGGCGGTCTCGACCGGCCCGCAGCGACGATCGCGGCGAGCGCAATCGAAGAGCTCGCCGACATCCCCGTTCACGCGGGGATGCGGCCTGGCACCCGCCTGCTCAGGGTCGCCCTGTCCCTCGAAGCAGGGCTCAACAACGCCTACGGCTCCTATCTGGGCCTGCGTAACCGGCGACGCCGCGACCGGGCCCTCGCTCTGGGGCCGCGTGCAACACCGCGCTAGCGTGCGTGAGGAGTCGACCACGGAGAATCCGTCGGGCGTCCCGGGATGGGAGCGGCTGGACGAGCTCGAGGAGTATCAGCACGCCTGTCGGGTCCGCCTCGAGCACGTCGTGCCCGTACGCGAGCCGCTCGTGCTCGTCTCGCAGGTTCAGCGCTCGGGCGGGACGCTGCTCAGCCGGCTCTTCGACGCCCACCCTGAATGCCACGCACATCCGTACGAGCTGCACCTCGGCCGGAGTATTCGGAGCCGGTGGCCGAAGCTCCCCCTGGACCGCCCGGAGCAGTGGTTCCGGACGCTCTACGAGCCGAAAGCGGCCGCCCACCTGGCCCTGGGGTACAGCAAGCCGGGGCTCAAGTCGCCGGACATGGATGTCTTTCCGTTCGTCTTCTTGCCGCGGCTCCAGAAGCGGGTCTTCGACGAGTGCATCGCAGCGCGACCAGTCGAGCGTCGGCGCGACGTCTACGACTGCTACTTCACGTCGTACTTCAACGCGTGGCTCGACTACCAGAACCTCTACTCGGGGCCGAAGAAGGTCGTCACCGGCTTCACGCCGCGGACGACCCTCCACGAGCCGAGCATCGAGCGCTTCTTCGCCGCCTACCCGGACGGTACGCTCGTCTCGCTCGTTCGCGACCCTCGTGCCTGGTACGCATCCGCCTCCAGGCACAGGCCGAAGTACGAGGATCTGGACGAGGCGATCGCCCTTTGGGGGGAGTCGACGGATGCGGCGCTCGCGGCTGCTCGGCGCTTCGGCGAGCGGGTGCTGGTCCTCACCTACGAGGAGCTGGTGCTGGAGACGGAGGCGACGATGGAGCGCATCGCGGAGCGGCTCGAAATCTCGATGTCGCCGACCCTGCTCGTGCCGACGTTCAACGGGCGCGAGATTCGCGCGAATTCGAGCGATCGGATCGCGAGCTACGGGGTCCTGGCCGACCGGACGGACAGGTACCGCGACGTGCTCGACCAGCAGGCGATCGCCCGCATCGACGAGCTCGCAGGCGAACTCTACGAGCGTGTTCGGAGCGGCGACGGCGCCTGGTGAGGAAGGCGGCCCGTCGGCGTCAGGCCCGCGCCGCGCCGACGCGGGTCTTGCTCGGCTCGGCGCTGCGCTTCCCCGGCAACCTGCTGCGCAGCGCCGCCTTCCCGATCGTTGCCGCCAGCGCGATGCTGCCGGCGAGGGCGATCGGGGCGAGTGCGAACCGCACCGCCCTGCTTGATCCCCAGTCGCCGACGGGCAGCTCCGCGAGCTCTTCGACGGCGTCGGCGTAGATCGCGGTCGCGCTCCGGTCGAGACCGCCCGGGCGGAGGAACGACTCGACGAAGCGGCGGGTGCGGTCTGCCTCCTCGGCCTCGCGGGAGAGGCCGAGGCTCAGTTGCGCGAGGTGCTCGTCCTGGGACTCGGCGACGTGGAGGAAACCGCCGTTCTCGTGCAGCAGGTAGTGGAAGTGGATCGTCCCCTCCTGGGCGAACTCCGGGGAGACGAGGGTGTAGACGCTCTTGCCGGCGATCGCCGCCTCGAGCATCGCGCTCGTGTTGACGCCGACAACGGCCGCGGAATGGGCGACGGAGTCGTAGAAGTCGGCTCTGTTCTCCACGTGCTCGAGCAGGCCCCCGTCCCGCGGCCAGACGAGGGCGTCGCCGAACCTGGAGAGATCGACGTCGCGCCACGGCGCGTATCGCTTCGGGTGCGGCCTGATGACCACGCCTACCCCGCGCAGGCGCTCGTCGTCGGCGCCCCGCAGGGACTCGAGCCAGCGCGAGACCGAGCCTACCTCGTCCGGGGCGACGAAGCTGCTCGAGCAGAGGTAGAGGAGGTACGGCCGCTCGGGGTCGAGTCCCAGCCTGCGTGCGAACTGATCCCTCGAGGCGCTCGGTCGCTGCGCGAACCAGTCGTCGAAGCGGGCCGCACCGGTGGCGACTATGCGGTCGGCTGGGATGCCGTGCAGCTCGACCGCCTCGCGGCGCTGTGTCTCGTTCCACACGAACACCCGCTCCGGGACGAAGCCCAGCAGGCCCTTGCTGGTCAGGTTGTCCCAGCTGGCGACGCAGATCCCGGTGCGGAGGCCGAGCCGCCGAGCGGCCTTCAGGTACTCGAGCAGAGGTGACGCGAGGTCGATCAGCGGGGAGACGAGCACGAGGTCCGGGCGCTGACGACGGACGAACGCGCTCACGCGGCGGCTCGTCGGGATTCCCGACTCGAGGCGGCTGCTCATCCGGATAGCGCGCTCGGCCAGCTCGGCGTCCGTGCGCGCGTTCAGCAGCCGGGCCCGCCGGAGCGCAAGACGCCGGGTGAACGGGTCGAAGCCGGCGGCCTTCCGCAGATGGCTCTCCACCTTCGCGGCCATCCGCTCCCGTAGCGCCGTCGCGTCCGCGAACCGCGGGTGCGAGTAGCGCCCGAGGTCACCGAGCGCCCGCGCGAGCCACGCGACCGAGGTCCAGCCGTCGAGGAGGCCTCGCTTCGGCGCTGGGCCCTGCGTGATCCCCGGGCGCTCCAGAGCCGCGACGCCGTCACGCTCGCCCGACAGGTATGCGACGTGGACGGAATGGCCGCGCCCAGCGAGCTCCTGGACGAGCGGCGCGAACACCCCGATGTAGCCCGTGTGGTTGAGGACGAGCAGGACGCGCAGGTGCTGCCCGTCACTCATGGGCCAGCCGGGCTCGCGCGCTCGTAGACGAGCACGCGCCCCTTCCCCGCCCAGTCCATCCGCTCCTCGAGGTCGGCACGCCGCCGGAAGCCCTCGAGCACGAACAGGGAGCGGAGGAAGTCCTTCGCCAGCAGCGTGATGTGCGTCGGATCCGTGTCGAAGTCGGTCGTGACGTCGAGCAGGCCGGCCGGATCGGGGTGGAAGCGTGTGGTTACGTAGACGAAGCGGTCGCTCGCGCGGCAGAGCTGCTCGACGGTGCGCCGGACCTGGAGCACGGTCAGGTGCTCGAGCACCTCGCGGCAGACGACGAGATCGAAGGAGCGCTCGGCGACGTGCGGTTCGGCGACGTCCCCGATCGAGATCCGGTCGCGGACCTCGCAGGGCGCCAGCTCGCGGCTCGAAGGGCTGAAGTCGACGCCCTCGACCTCGATCCCCAGCTCTGCGAGGAACAGCATCAGGAAGCCGGGCCCGCAGCCGACGTCGAGCACACGGCTCGGCTCGAACACGTCCTTGATCAGGGCGGGGTTTCGGTCCTCGATCCGCCGCCTGGTCTCCAGGTCGTAGCGGTTGGCGTGCTCGCGCCAGCCCGAGGCAAAGTACTCGTCGTCGTAGTGGTCCGGCGTTGCAGCGCTCTGGGCCAGCACGGTTTCCTCGAACGCCTGGACGGCGTCCAGAAACGGGCTGTAGCGGGGCGTTCGTGCCGGGGCGGTCACGCGGGTCAGCCTAGATGATTGATTCCTGATTCGCGTGCTCGCGGCGAGGGCATGCACCAAGCTGTGTGGCCGACTTGGCCGGTGGCAAGGCTGGTCTGCCTTGGCGCCGGGCGAGGCGGCCGCAATGCGCCGCGTGCAGGCCCCCAGCCGCGCGTGCGTGGAATTGGGAATCAATCATCTGGCGCCTGGCCCAGTGGTCCGGCTTCCCGGGGACCCCTGGTACCATCGATTCGTGCTGGAGCAGGTCGTCTTTGCGTGCCCGCAGGGGCACGAGCGTCCCTGCCGGTGAAGATCCTCTTCGTGATGAGGCACCCGGCGGCGGTGCGCTCCCTCGGCTCGGTCCTGCGGACGCTCGACGCGCGCGGACACCGCGTCCACCTCGCGTTCGGCGGAATCAAGCCGGAGGCGCACAAGGTGCTTCAGCGGCTGGCCGACGAGTGCCGGGGGCTCACGTTCGGGGGCCTCCCGGGGCGTCGCAGCACGGGCTGGGACCGCAGGACGGTCGGATGGAGCACGCTGGCCAGGCGGCTGCGCGTGGACTCCGACTACCTGCGCTACCTCGAGCCCAGCTACGCGGACGCGCCGGCCCTGCGCGCGCGGGCCGCGGGCAACGCCCATCCCCTGATCCGGCGGGCGGCGCGGGCCGCACGGCTCGGCCGGCCGGGCACGGTGCGGGCCCTTCGCGGCACGCTCGAGGCGGTCGAGCACTGCCTCGAGCCGCCGCCGCACGTCGCGCGCTTCCTGACCGATTTCGAGCCCGATGTGGTGCTTGTCACCCATCTCGCGCGCGACTCCGTCCAGGCGGACTACGTCCGCGCAGCGAAGCGGCTCGGGCTCCACTCGGCGTATCCCGTCTTCAGCTGGGACAACCTGACCAACAAGGGGCTCGTGCACGAGGTGCCCGAGCTCGTTCTCGTCTGGAACGAGATCCAGGCGGACGAGGCGGTCGAGCTGCAGGGGATCCCGCGGGAGCAGGTGCGCGTCGCCGGGGCATGGTCGTACGACCACTGGTTCGAGTGGACGCCGAGCCGCAGTCGCGAGGACTTCTGCTCCGAGGTCGGGCTTCGAGCCGACCGCCCGATCGTCCTCTACGTCTGCTCCTCGGGCTTCGTCGCCCGGGACGAGGTCAGCTTCGTCCGCCGCTGGCTCGCGGCGCTGCGCGCGCACGGAGGAGCGCTTGCCGAGGCGGGAGTGATCGTGCGGCCCCACCCACGCAACGCGTCCCAGTGGGCGCGCGTGTCGCTGGACGACCCGCAGGCGACGGTCTGGCCGCAGCTGGGCGAGGAGCCGCTCGAGGTCGAGTCCCGCCAGAACTACTTCGACTCGATCCACCACGCGGCCGCCGTCGTCGGCATCAACACGAGCGCCCAGATCGAGAGCGCGATCGTCGGGCGGCCGGTGCACACCGTGCTCGCGGACGAGTTCCACGACACCCAGCAGGGCACGCTGCATTTCCAGTACCTGAAGGCGGACGAGTTCGGGCACCTCCACGTCGGCCGGACGATGGAGGAGCACCTCGACCAGTTGGATGAATCGCTTCGGGGCCGGGTCGACGACGGTCGCAACGAGCGCTTCCTGCGGACATTCGTACGGCCGTTCGGCCTCGACGTGGCGGCGACCCCGCTCTACGTCGAGGCGATCGAGGAGCTGGCGGCACGGCCCGCGCCGAAGCCGGATCGCGGGCCCGCGGCGGGACCGCTCATCAGGCGGGCTCTGACCCCGCTGGCGGGGCTCGCCGGCCGCCGTGCTGCGGCCCGTCGCAAGCCCTCCATCGGCCGGGACGACGAGCTGCGCGCCGCCGTCCGCAGGCTCAAACGGGAGCAGTCGCAGGTCGTCGCGGGCCCCTGGCGCGGCAGTGAGACCGCGGAGCTCCTCTACTGGATCCCGTTCCTCCGCTGGGTGCAGACGGCGACCTACGGGCTGCGCGACCGCCTCGTCATCGTCTCCCGTGCCGGCTCGGCCTCGTGGTACGAGGGGCTCGGTGCCCAGCACGTCTCGGCCGAGGAGGCCGCGTCAATCCCCGGCGCAGTGGTTTTGCAGCCGCAGCTGATCGACGGGCGGCGGGCCGAGCTGGCCGCCGGGAGGCCGAGCGAGCAGTTCCAGCGGCGGCGCCTCGAGTTCGCCCGCCTGGCTGCTCCCGAGCCGCGGGCCGGCCTGGAGCTCCCCGAGGAGTTCGTGGCGACGCGGCTCGAGCCGGAGCTCCGCACGGCCCTGACCGCGCACGGCCCGGTGGTGAGCCTGGACGGCCTCGACCGCCCGGCGCAAGCGGCGGTGCTCGCACGCGCGCGCGGGTTCGTCGGGACGTACGGAGTGGAGGCGATCCTGGCGGTCCTCTCGGGCGTGCCCGCGGTCGCGCTCTCCACGGGCGCCGAGCCTGCCGACGAGCTGCAGCTCGTCGCGTCCTTCCTCGCCCGGCCGCCGTTCGGCCGGTTGCGCGTGATCGAGGCGGCGGAGTCGGCGCCTGAGACGGCCGGCCGCGCTGCGCAGCTGCTGGAAGCGCCGATCGAGGCGCTCGCGGGCGTCTAGATGGAGGCGGCTACTATTGGCGCCGTGCCGGAGGGGACTCCCTGAAGATCCTGTTCGTGATGGAGCACCCCGGGGTGGGCTCGTTGATGCCTGCGCTCCGCCTGCTGGACGAGCGGGGGCACCGACTCCATCTCGCCTACGACACGCTCAAGTCCGTCGAGTCCCATCGTGAGCTACAGGAGCTCGCGGAGGAGTGCCCCGGGATCACCTTCGGTGAGCTCCCGCCGGCTGTTCACTCGGGCTGGGCCGCGCTCGCCGCCTGGCTGCGCAGGAGCATCGACTACCTCCGCTACCTCGAGCCGCGGTATCGCGACGCGACGAAGTTGCGCGCCCGAGCCAAGCGCAAGGCGCCGAAGGCGATGCGTCTCGTCGGTCGGTTCGCTCGGCTCACAGGCCGGCCGGGAGTTGCCGGGCTGCGCCGCACCCTGCAGGCGGTCGAGCGCTGTCTTGCACCGCCGCGGGAGGTCGAGCGCTTCCTCGAGGAGCAGCAACCGGACATCCTGCTCCCGGCGCATCTTCTCCCGATCGGGACCACCCACGCCGACTACCTGCGGGCCGCGAAGCGGCTCGGGATCCGGACGGTCTTCCCGGTCCGCGGCTGGGACAACCTGACGAACAAGGGCCTGCTCCGGGACGCGCCCGACCAGGTGCTGGTCTGGAACGACCTGCAGGCGCGCGAGGCGGAAGAGCTGCACAGGGTCCCGGCTGATCACATCCGCCTGGTCGGAGCCGCGTTGTGCGATTCCTGGTTCACCTGGGGGGTGACCCGCAGCCGGGAGGAGTTCTGCCGTGTGGTCGGGCTGCGGGCCGACCGACCGATCGTGCTCTACGTGTGCTCGTCGGGATTCGTCGCGCGTAACAGCGAGGCCGACTTCGTGCGCGGGTGGATCGAGCAGCTGCGCACTCGCGGCGAGCCGTTCGCCGAGGCGGGCTTCCTGGTCCGCCCGCATCCCCTGAACGCGGCCCAGTGGGCCGACGGCGGCTTGGACGGCCCGCAGGTGCGCGTTTGGCCGCGGTTCGGGGAGGCGCCGCACGACGAGGAGTCGCGGCGAAACTTCTACGACTCGATGTTCCATTCGGCGGCGGTGGTCGGGATCAACACGACCGCGCAGATCGAGAGCGCGATCGTCGGACGGCCGGTGCACACGCTGCTCGCGGACGAATTTCGCGAGACGCAGCAGGGGACGCTGCACTTCCACTATCTGAAGGCGGACGAGTTCGGACTGCTATTTGTGGGCCGGAACTTCGAGGAGCATGCAGCGCAGCTGGCGGAGTCGGTGCGCGGCCGGCACGACGACGGTCGCAACGAGCGGTTTCTGCGCCGGTTCGTGCGCCCGCAGGGGTTGGACCGCCCTGCGAAGGAGCTGATCGCGGACGCGATCGAGGAGCTGGGGTCGTCCCCGGCGCCCGCGCCGGCGCGTGGGCCGCGGCTCGCGCCCGTCGTCAGGTTCGGGTTGGCGCCGCTGGCGGCGCTTGGCGGACAACGCGCCGACCGCCGCCGTGAGCGGAGCGCGGCACGTGCGACGCCGCTGGCGGGCCTCCGCCGCGTCGTGCGCAAGCGCGCGATGCACAGAACCGGGGCGCCGGTCGTCTGCGGTCCGTGGCTGGAGGACGAGATCGGCGAGCTGCTGTACTGGATCCCGTTCCTGCGCTGGACGCAGGGGATGAGCCCGGGGCTCCGCGACCGCGTGTTCACCGTCTGCCGTGGCTCGAGCGCTTCCTGGTACAGCGGGATCGGCGCCGGCTTGGCCGAGCTCGAACAGCTCGTGCGGCCGGATCGGCCCGATCTCTCGGCGGCTCTGTCGGAATCGGAGCTCCAGGGTCGGCTGCGCGAGCACGTGGCCCGCGCGTTCGACCTAGGCAGCAGAGCGTTCCGCGTACTTCCCGCCGACCTGGTCGTGGCCACCCGCTCCCACCTTGCCCGGCAGAAGCCGGCGGCGCGCGAGCAACACCGGATGCTCGAGTTCGCTCCGTTGGCGGCCTCCGAGCCCCCGGTGGGGCTCGAGCTGCCGGACGAGTTCGTCGCGGTGCGCTTCGACGATGAGCCGGCGGACGTAGTCGCGGCTGTGGCAGAGCGGGCTCACATGGTCAGCCTCGACGGCCTCGACCGCGCAGCGCAGGCGGGGGTGCTCGCGCGCTCGCGGGGGTTCGTCGGGTCGTATGGGGTGGAGGCGTACCTTGCGGTTCTGCTCGGCCGGCCGGCCATCGTGCTCGGGGCCGAGCGTGCGGACGCGGACGACCTCTCGGTCGCCTCGTCGTTCCTCCCGCGGCCGCCGTTCGGCCGTCTGCACGTTCTCGACACGGCCGCGTCGCCCGCGGAGGTCGCGAAGCATGCGGCGCGTCTGCTCGAGGCGCCGGTCGAGGCACTCGCGGGTGTCTAGGCAGGTGAAGGGTCGGAAGGAGAAGGCGGAAGGGGCCACGCCGGCAGCCCCCTGGGAGCAGCTGACCGAGCTCGAGGACTACCAGGCGCTGTGTCGCGTCCGGCTCGAGCATCTCGTGCCGGTACGGGAGCCGCTCGTGCTCGTCTCGCATGTTCAGCGATCGGGCGGGACGCTGCTCAGCCAGCTCTTCGACGGCCACGCGGAGTGCCACGCACATCCGCACGAGCTGAAGATCGGCTATCCGCGGGAGCACAACTGGCCGCCGCTCGACCTCAGCCGGCCGGAGAGCTGCTTCGAGATGCTGTTCGAGAAGCGCTCGGTCTGGCACTTCCGCCGCGGGTACTCCAAGAGCACCCACCGGTACGAAGACTACGACGTGTTCCCGTTCGCCTTCCTGCCGAGGCTGCAGAAGGCGATCTTCGACGCGTGTGTCGAAGGGCGGTCGGTGGGGAGGGAGCGGGACGTGCTCGACTGCTACTTCACCTCGTACTTCAACGCCTGGCTCGACAACCACAACCTGTACACGGGGCCGAAGAAGGTGGTGACAGGGTTCGCGCCGCGGCTGGCGATGGAGGCGGCGAACCTCGAGCGGTTCTTCGCCGCCTACCCGGAGGGGACGCTGATCTCGATCGTCCGCGATCCACGCGCCTGGTACGTCTCTGCCTCGAACTACGCGCCCGAGCACTACGCCGACGTCGAAATCGCCCTCGAGCTGTGGCGGCGGTCGACCGAATCGGCCATTGAAGCGGGCGAGCGCTACGGGGAACGGGTGCTCGTGCTGACGTACGAGCGGCTCCTCGAGCAGCCGGAGGCGACGATGGCCTGGATCGCCGAGCGGATCGGGATCACGATGTCGCCGCAGCTACTGGTGCCGACGTTCAACGGGCGGCCGATCCGGGCGAACTCGGCCTACCCGGTCGAGCGCTACGGGATCCTGCCCGAGCGTGCCGGCGTCTACCGGGACTCGCTCGATCCTGAGCGGGTCGAGCGGATCGGAGAGCTGGCAGGCGGCCTGTACGAGCGCGCGCTCATGTCCAGCGGGCCCGGTCGGTGCTGAGAGCTCGCAAGCAGGCAGCGGGAGCGGGCACCCCGGCGGTTCCCTGGGAGGACCTCGACGCGCTCGATGACTACCAGGCGCTGTGCCGGGTCCGGCTGGAGCATCTCGTCGAGGTGCGGCAGCCGCTCGTGCTCGTCTCGCAGATCCAGCGTTCGGGCGGGACGCTGCTGAGCCAGCTCTTCGACGGCCATCCCGAATGCCATGCCGATCCCTACGAGATCAAGATCGGCCACCCGAAGAAGCACAACTGGCCGCCTCTCGACCTCGCCCGGCCCGAGAGCTGGTTCGAGGTCCTCTTCTTCCGCGGCTCAGCCGAACGTCTACGCCGCACCGGCCGGACGAAGAAGCCCGACGTCGGTCGCAGCGTCTTCCCGTTCGTTTTCCTGCCCAGGCTGCAGAAGGCGATTTTCGACGCCTGCGTGCAGGCGCGGAGGCCCGCGAGCGAGCGGGACGTGCTCGACTGCTACTTCACGTCCTACTTCAACGCGTGGCTCGACAACCAGAACCTGTTCACGGGGCCGAAGAAGGTCGTGACCGGCTTCACGCCGCGGCTCGCTATGGAGCGCGACAACCTGGAGCAGTTCTTCGCCGCCTATCCGGACGGGACGCTGATCTCGATCGTTCGCGATCCCCACGCGTGGTTCGAGTCCGCGTCCAAGCACATGCCGGAGCACTACGCCGTTGTCGACGACGCGGTCGGGTTGTGGTGCAGGTCGGTCGATGCCGGGATCGACGTGCGCGAACGGTACGGCGAGCGGGTGCTGCTGCTCACCTACGAACAGCTCGTGCTCGACACGGAGGCAACGATGCGCGGCGTGGCAGACCGGATCGGGATCGCGATGATGCCGCAGCTGCTCGTGCCGACGTTCAACGGGCGGCCGACCCGAGCCAACTCGAGTGACCCCGTCCAGCGGGAGGGGATCCTGTCCGAGCGGGTGAGCGCCTACCGCGACTCGATCGACGCGAGCACGAGCAAGCGGATCGCCGAGCTGGCGGGCGACCGCTACGAGCGTGCGGCCGCCGCAGCTCGTCTCCCGGGATGAAGATCCTCTTTGTGCTCGAGCACTCGGGGGTGGGGCCGCTGGTGCCCGCGCTCCGGCTCCTTCACGAGCGGGGGCACACGATCCACCTCGCCTCGCGACGGGTCAAGACCGGGCAGTCCCATCAGGAGCTGCAGACCCTCGCCGACGAGTGCCCGCGAATCACCTACGGCCAGCTCCCCTCGCGCGGCGGCTCGGGCTGGACGAAGCTGACGCGGCAACTGCGCTTCGGCGTGGACTACTTGCGGTACCTGGAGCCGCGCTACCGCGACGCGAAGAAGCTGCGCGCCCGCGCCGAGCAGCGCGCGCCGATGTTGGTACGCCGTCTCGGGCGGGTTGCCGCGCTGGCGGGTCCGGCCGGGGCGATCGCGCTCCGCCGCTCCCTGCAGCTCGTCGAGCGCTCTCTCGTCCCGCCTCGGCATGTCGAGCGCTTCCTTGCGGAGCAGGGCCCCGACCTCGTGCTCGTCACGCCGCTCGTCGACCTCGGCTCGCGCCAGGCGGACTGGCTGCGCGCCGCGAAGCGGCTGGGTCTCCGCACCGGCTACCCGGTTTTCAGCTGGGACAACCTGACCAACAAGGGCCTGGTGCGGGACTTCCCGGATCAGGTGCTCGTGTGGAACGACCTTCAGGCCCGGGAGGCGGAAGTGCTGCACCGGATCCCGGCCGACCGGATCCGGCTCACGGGCGCTCCGGTGTGCGATCCGTGGTTCGAGTGGAGCGCGAGCCGGAGCCGAGAGGAGTTTTGCCGGGAGGTCAGACTGCGAGCCGACCGGCCGATCGTGCTCTACCTCTGTTCCTCGCAGTTCGTCGCCCCGAACGAGGTCGGCTTCGTGCCGGGGTGGATCGACCGGCTGCGGGCCCGGGGCGAACCGTTCGCGGAGGCCGGCTTCCTGGTCCGGCCGTACCCGGACACGTCTCAGCGCTGGCTGGACGCCGACTTCGAGGGGCCGCAGGTCCGGGTCTGGCCACGGTTCGGGGAGGCGCCGCACGACGAGGCCACGCGGCGGAACTTCTACGACTCGATCTTTCATTCGGCGGCGGTGGTCGGGATCAATACGACGGCGCAGATCGAGAGTGCAATTGTCGGGCGGCCGGTGCACACGCTGCTGGCGAAGGAGTTCCGCGACACCCAGGAGGGCACACTCCACTTCCACTACTTGCAGGCGGACGAGTTCGGGCTGCTGTTCGTCGGCCGCGACTTCGCCGAGCACGCCGAGCAGCTGTCGGAGTCGCTCCGTGGTCGCGTGGACGACGGTCGCAACAAGCGCTTCCTACGCCGGTTTGTGCGCCCGCTCGGGTTGGATCGTCCGGCGACCGAGCTGGTGGTGGAGGCGATCGAGGAGCTGGGTGCGCGGCCGGCGCCCGCGCCCGAGCGCGGTCCGGTCGTCGCGCCGCTGGTGAGGCTGGCCCTGGCCCCGCTCGCCGCTCTCGCCGGCCGCGGCTCGACCCGAGGGGTCGAGAAGAAGAGCCGTGACTCGACCCCGGCCCGCGAGCTGCGGCGAACCGTCGGGAAGCTCAGAGCAAGCGGGTCTCCCCCGTCCATCGTCGCCGGGCCGTGGCTCGGGGACGAGATCGGCGAGCTCCTCTACTGGATCCCCTTCCTGCGCTGGACGCAGACCGGGAGCGTCGGGCTCTGTGAGCGGCTGGTCGTGGCGTGCCGCGGCTCGACCGCAGCTTGGTACGAGGGGATCGGGGCGCGCCGGGTCGCCCCCGAGTACGTGGAGGAAGGGGCGCAGGCGCTGTCGCCCGGCGCAGTCTCTGCCGCCCGGCCGGAGCTCGCAGCCCAGGACCCCGCCAGGCGGATCCAGCACCGCCTGCTCGAGTTCGCGCCCCTGGTTGGTCCGGAGCCGCCGGCTGGGCTGGAGTTGCCGGAGGAGTTCGTCGCTGTGCGCTTCGAGTCCGACCAGGCCGGCGTGGCCGCCGTGCTCGCCGGCCTCACCACCGTCGCCGCCCTCGACGGCCTCGACCGCTCCGAGCAGACGGCGGTGCTCGCCCGCGCCCGCGGCTTCGCCGGCACATACGGCGTCGAGGCCTATGTCGCCATGCTGCTCGGGCTGCCGGCAGTTGCCTTCGTCGCCGACGAACCCGATCCGGACGATCTCCGGATCGCCGCTTCGTTCCTTGCCCGCCCTCCGTTCGGCCGGCTGCACACGATCACCGCATCTGGATCACCCGCGGCGCGCGCCGAGCAGGCTCTGGCGCTGATCGAGCAGCACACAGAGGTCCTCGCAGGCGTCTCACGGTGAAGGCGTGGAAGCGAAAGGAGGCGGCCGAGTCCTCACCGACACCTCCGTGGGAGGCCCTGGACGAGATCGAGGAATACGGCGAGCTCTGCCGCGTCCGGCTGGAGTTCGTTGTCCCGGTTCGTGAGCCGCTCGTCCTGATCTCGCAGATCCAGCGCTCGGGCGGGACGCTCTTGAGCCAGCTCTTCGACGGGCACCCCGAGTGTCACGCCCACCCGCACGAGATCACCATCGGCAAGCCCGCGAAGTGGGACTGGCCTACGCTCGACCTCGAGGCGCCCGACGGCTGGCTCGCGGCCTTGCACGAGCCGCTCGTCGCCGAGTGGGTCGACTCCGGCTATGTCAAGGAGAAGCTGAAGCGGCGTGAGAATCTCCAGCCGAACGTGTTCCCGTTCGCATTCTCGCTCCAGCTCCGGCAGCTGCTGTTCGAAGCCTGCATCGCGTCGCGGCAGGTCGAGCGGGAGCGTGACGTGCTCGACTGCTACTTCACGTCGTACTTCAACGCCTGGCTCGACAACCACAACCTCTACTCAGGGCCGAAGAAGGTGGTCACCGGCTTCACACCACGCCTGAGCATGGAGCTTCAGCGGGTGGAATACTTCTTCGCGGCCTACCCGGACGGGACCCTGATCTCGATCGTCCGCGATCCCCGCGCGTGGTACGCCTCCGCGACGAGGCACCGGAAGTACTACCGCCGCGATTTCGAGGAGGCGGTCGGGCTGTGGCGGCAGTCCACCGAGGCGGCCCTGACGGCGGACGAGCGCTTCGGGCCGCGCGTGATCCTCCTCACGTACGAGGAGCTGATCGAAGACACCGAGGCGACGGTCGCCGCGATCGCGGACCGGATCGGGATCACGATGACGCCCGAGCTCCTCCTCCCGACGTTCAACGGGCGGCCGATCCGCGCGAACTCGACCGACGCCGTCGACGGCCACGGGATCCTGCCCGGGCGTGTGAGCGCGTACCGCGACCTGCTCGACGGTGAGACGATCGCCCGGATCGAGGAGTCGACGGGCGATCTCTATGAGCGCGCGGCGATCACCGCGAGGCGCCGGCGGGCCGAGCACGCAGGCGGGCCGGTTTCGTGGGCGAGATGAGCTCCAGGCGTCGCCTGCGTGTCCTCTTCTTCGCGGGCGGGCCTCGCTACTACCTGCGGCAGTACTCGTCGCTCGTCGCGGAGCTCGCCAGGCGAGGCCACGACGTTCGGCTTGCCTTCCAGCCTTCGAAGGGTGACTTGCCGGCGCCCGCGGAGCGCCTACCGGGCGTGACATACGGCTTTGCCCCGGAACGGGCTGCGTCCGACGGCTGGAGGTCCGTGGCCTGGCTGGTGCGCGCCCTGCCGGATCTGGCGCGGTACGCACACCCCCGGTACGCGGCGGCGGCGGAACTGCGCGGACGGATGGGGGCGAAGGTCGTCGGGCGCCTGGTCAAGTCCGACGAGTTCGAGCCGGTGGCGCGGAGGTTGGCGCTCGGGCTCGCGCGGCGGCTGGTGGCCAAGACCGATGCGGAGCTATCGGAGCGGGTGATTTGCCTCTGCTCTCGGCTGGAGGCGGCGATCCCGACCAGCCGGCGGATCGACCGCTACATCCGCGAGCAGGCGCCCGACGTCGTGCTGGCCACGCCCGTGGTCAATCGTGCGTCCACGCAGGTCGAGTTTCTGAAGAGCGCGCGCCGGCTGGGGATGCCGGCGGCGACCTGTGTGGCGAGCTGGGACAACCTGACGAACAAGGGGCTGCTGAAGTTCGCGCCGGAGCGGGTGTTCGTCTGGAACGAGGTCCAGCGGCGGGAGGCGACGGAGCTGCACGGGATCCCGGCGGAGCGGGTGGTGGTGACGGGCGCGCAGCTGTTCGATCCGTGGTTCGAGCGGCGGCCGAGCATGACGCGCGAGGAGTTCGTGCGGAGGATCGGCCTTGACCCCGGCCGGCCCTACGTCCTCTACGTGTGCTCGAACCCTGCGATGACCGAGCTGCCCGAGTCCGGGTTCGTGGTCGAATGGGTCGAGGCGCTGCGGGCGAGCGGCGACGAGCGGCTGCGGGGGCTCGGGATCGCGATCCGCCCGCATCCGAACGAGGCGGGGCAGTGGCGGGAGGTCGATCTCGACCGGTCCGAGAACGTCGCCGTCTGGCCGCGCGAGGGCGCCCTGCCGGTCACGGACGAGGCGCGAGCCGATTTCTTCGACTCGTTGGCGCACAGTGCGGCGGTGGTGGGGATCAATACGACGGCGATGATCGAGGCGGCGATCGTCGGCAAGAGCGTGTTGACGGTGCTGGCGCCCGAGTTCGCGCAGGAGAGCACGTTGCACTTCCACTACCTGTTGGATGACAACGGGGGGTTTCTGCACGTGGCCTCGTCGCTGGCGGAGCATGCGGGCCAGCTCGCGCGTGTGCTCGACGAGGATGCCGCGGGTGCGGAGCAGCGCCGTCGCTTCGTCGAGTCGTTCGTGCGCCCCCACGGGTTGGGGCGGCCGGCGACGCCGATCCTGGCGGATGCGGTCGAGGAGCTGGCAGGAGTGCGGGTCGAGAGGCGAGTGCCGGTGGGTACGTTGGTGCTGCGTGTTCTGCTTGCGATGGAGGCGGGGCTTTCCTCGCTGGTGATGGTGTTGCCCGATCTTCAGCTTGGGCAGGGGGTGCGCCGGGCGACCCGCCGGATTCGCGGCGGGGCCCGCCGAATCGGCCTTCTGCGACCGCGCTCGGAGGGGTAGCGATCGCCCGGGTCGAGCAGCCGGGCCGGGCGCGCCCCCTGCGGATCGTCTTTTTCGCAGGGGGGCCGAAGTTCGACGCCCGCCCGTGGGCGTCGCTCTTCTCGGAGCTCGTCGAGCGCGGGCACGAGCTCCACTTCGCCTTCAGCGAGCAGCCGGGCCCACAGCGGCTGAGCCGCATGCAGCTCGCCGATCGTTCCCCGTCGGTGACTCACGGCGTCGCCCCCTCGCGCGGCCCGTTCGACGGCTGGCGCTCGGTTGCCGGACTCGTCCGCAGGCTCGCCGACCTGGCCCGCTACGCGCATCCGCGCTACGAGCACGCGCCGGTGCTGCGCGAGCGGATGGCCAAGAAGACCCTGGGGCATCTGAGCAAGGCTTATGAGTACGAGCCGCTCGGGCGCAGGCTTGCCCTCGGGTTCGGGCGGCGGCTCTCCTCGACGACGGACGCCGAGCTCTCGGAGCGGGCGATCCGCACGCTCGCGCGGCTGGAGGAGGCAATCCCGACCAGCAGTCGCATCGACCGCTACCTCCGCGACCGGGCCCCGGACGTCGTGCTCGTGACCGCGGTCCTGAAGAAGACCTCGCAGGTCGAGTTTCTCAAGAGCGCCCGCAGGCTCCGGATCCCGGCGGGCGTCTGCGTTCCGAGCTGGGACAACCTGACCAACAAAGGACTGCTGAAGTTCACGCCCGAGCGGGTGTTCGTCTGGAACGAGGTGCAGCGCCGTGAGGCGAGCGAGCTGCACGGGATCCCGGCCGACCGGGTCGTTGTGACGGGAGCGCAGCTCTTCGACGAGTGGTTCGACCGGCGGCCGAGCACTGGGCGAGACGAGTTCGTGCGGAAGATCGGCCTCGACAGCGCTCCCTACGTCGTCTACCTCGGCTCCAGCTCCTTCATCACCGAGCGCGGGGGCGAAGTCGAGTTCGTGCTCCGCTGGATCGAGACCTTGCGGGCGAGCGGCGACGAACGGCTGCGCCGTCTCGGGGTCGTGATCAGGCCGCATCCGGGCGTCCCCCGCCGCTGGCGGCACGCGAACCTGGCCGGGGTCCAGAATGCGGTTGCCTGGCCGCAAGAAGGTGCCATGCCCATCTCGACCGAGGCGCGCGACGACTTCTTCGACACGATCGCGCACAGCGCGGCCGTGGTCGGGATCAACACGACCGCGATGATCGAGGCGGCGGTGATCGGCAAGAGCGTGCTGACGATCCTCGCGTCCGAGTTCGCGCAGGAGGACACGCTCCACTTCCACTACCTGCTCGAGGAGAACGGCGGCTTCCTGCACGTGGCCTCGTCGCTCGAGGAGCATGCGGCCCAGCTCGCGCGCGTGCTCGACGAGGGCGCCGAGGGCTCCGAGCAGCGCCGCCGCTTCGTCGAGTCGTTCGTGCGCCCCCACGGGCTGGAGCGCCCGGCGACGCCGATCCTGGCGGATGCGGTCCAGGAGCTGGCGTCGCTCCCGGTGCAGGGCTCGGCGCGACCGGGCTCCTGGCCGCTGCGCGCCGTGCTCGGCGTCGAGGCGGGCCTGTGCTCCCTGGCGATCGCCGCCGCGCCCGCCCGGCGCCGTCTGCGGAAGCTGCGCCGCCGCCTGCTTCGTCGAGGCGTCCTCCTGCCCCAGGAGCGTCAGACCGTCCAGCCGTAGCCGCCCAGGTCGATGCCCGTCAGCTCGGCCGTCGCGCGGTTGCTCTCCCGGTAGCGATCGCCGACGATCTCGGCGACTTCCTGACGCAGGGAAGCCTCGCTCCTCTCGGCCAGCCGCCGGGGGACCAGGGCTTCGATCGGCGGGCTCGTTGCCAGTCTCACTAGGCGCTTGAGTGGACGCGACTCGAACACCGGCGCGGGGTTGACCTCCGAGCGCATGGCGAGGTGGTTGCGGCGGCGCTTGACTGCGACCTCGATCGCCGACAGTGCCTGGTTCGACCTGGCGTCGAACGGCAACGACGCGAGCAGCTCGTCGTCGG
>Ga0137369_10000295_pt1 | contig 41679 bp, 32 predicted proteins | sample SagtaG_12_FD_104918 | JGI IMG/M metagenome (GOLD analysis project Ga0137369, IMG submission 104918) | Vadose zone soil microbial communities from Sagehorn Ranch, Mendocino, California, USA - Sage1_L_113_16 metaG | ecosystem: Environmental > Terrestrial > Soil > Vadose zone | place: USA... | reverse complement strand
GCGCAGCGGGCGCCCGCAGGCGGCGCAGCGCGCGGTAAACGTTGACTGACGTAGCGCGCGAGCACCTGTGGGCTGCTGCGCGACGGGCCCCGCGTGGGTGCCCGCTCGGTAGTGATTCAGCGTATACGCGCCACTAGGCCACTAGGCGTCCCCTCGCAGCGCAGTGACCGGCTCGACCTGCATGGCGCGGCGCGCCGGGATCCAGCAGGCCGCGAGCGCCACCATAAGCAGCGCTCCCGAGACGAGGACGAACGTCAGCGGGTCGCGCGCGCTCACGCCAAACAGCAGGCCCGAGAGCACGCGCGTGAGAGCGAGAGCGCCGACGACGCCGATGGCCAGGCCGGTCGCCGCGATCCGGAGCCCGCCGATGAGGACCATCCGAAGGACCATCCGACGGTCCGCGCCGAGCGCCATGCGAATGCCGATCTCCTGCGTGCGCTGCGCGGTCGCGTGCGCGATGACGCCGTACGTGCCAATGATCGCGAGCACGAGGGCGACCGACGCAAACACTCCGAGCAGCAGCGTTGTGAAGCGACGGTTCAGTTCGCGTTGCGCGAGCAACTCGGACACGGAGCGGATGCTTGCGATCGCCTGATTACGGTCGATCGACCAGACGGCTGCCTGGGCCGCCGCGACGAGCGTGATGGGATCTCCGTTGGTGCGCAGCAAGACGAAGGCTTGCGGTTCGGGGGCCTGGCGCATCGGGAAGTACGTTTCCGCCCATGGCTCCCGCTCGAATCCGCCCCGCTTCGTATCCGCCACGACACCGACGATGGTCTGCCAGCGCGTGCCGGGCTGCGAGGGGTCCCCGAATGTCACGCGTCGGCCGAGCGGATCCTCGCCCGGAAAGAACCGTCTGACGAACGTCTCATTGACCATGACCACTTGCTGGGACTGCGCCCCGTCGGCGCGGGTAAACATCCGCCCTCTGCGCAAGGGGATCTGCAGCGTGGAGAAGTACTCCGGGGTTACCGAGTCGTACGGAACGGGAATGTTCCGCGCATTTGCGGCCAGCGGCGGCCTTCCTTCAATACTGATGCTGGCAGAAGTCGGCAGGCGCGACAGGAGCAGGGATGACCCTGCGGCGGCAGACTCGACACCGGGCAGCGCATCCAGACGTTCGACCAGTTGCTCGTAGAAGCCCGTGATGCGGGCAGGTTCTCCATAGGCTGCGGCCGGCAGGCGAAGGCGTAACGCCAGCACGCCTCTGGTGGCAAACCCAGGATCCTCGCTGTTCAGCGCGATGAAACTGCGGATCAGCAGGCCAGCACCGACGAGCAGCACGAGCGCAATGGCCAGCTCACCGACAGCAAGCGCCGAACGCACGCGGCCGCCTCGGCGGCCGTCAGTCCCCGTGCGTCCGCCTTCCTTCAGGTGCCCAACCGAGTCTCGTCGTGACGCGTGGAGAGCGGGGACGAAGCCGAACAGGAGGCTCGTGAATACCGATGCGCCAGCGGCGTACGCCAGTACCTGGCGGTCAATCGTAACGTCCGACAGCCGGGGCAATTCAGCCGGCGCGAGCGTCTGAAGCAAATCGGTGCTGAGCGTGGCGAGCATCAGCCCGGCGGTTCCGCCAAGGAGCCCCAACACGACGCTCTCGGTCAGCAACTGCCGCACCAGCCGTCCGCGGGCCGCGCCGAGGGCGGCTCGGATCGCGAGCTCGCGCTGCCGCGATGCGGCGCGTGTGAGCAGCAGGTTCGCGACGTTGGCGCAGGCGATCAGCAAGACAAGACACACGGCGCCAAGCAGAATGAGCAGCGGCCGCTTCACATCGCCGACCAGCTCCTCGTGCATCGTAACCAGCCGGATGCCGATGCCGGCGTTCGACGGATATTCCTTCTCGAGACGCGCGGCAATCATATCCATCTCGGATTGGGCGGCGATCCGTGTAATGCCAGGCTTCAGCCGGCCGATGATCGTCAGCCAGTAGGATCCACGGGCGCTGAAAAGCGCCTGGAGCTCGCCGACAGGCGCGAGGGGCATCCAGAGCTCGGCATCGGCAGGGTGCTTGAAGCTCGCGGGCATGACGCCAATGACTTCGTGGGGCACGCCGTCCAGCACGATGCGTCGACCGATGATGGACGCGTCCGCCCCAAACCGCCGCATCCAGAGCCCGTGGGCGACGATGACCACGTGCTCACCGCCGGCCTGACCGTTGGCGGAACTGAAGCCACGTCCCTGCAGTGGCGCGACACCCATCGTCTCGAAGAACTCAGGTGTGACGCGGGCGCCACGGATCTGCGCCGGATCCCCGTTCCCCGTCAGCGTCACGCTCGCCCCGCGGTACGCGGACATCCGCTCGAATGACTGACTCGCGCGGCGCCAGTCCTCAAAATTCGGGTAAGTGCCGACATCCTTGTCAAAGCCCTGCCGAGGGTTATGCGTCCACACCATCATCAGGCGCTCTGGGTGCGGGTATGGGAGCGGCTGCAAGAGCACGCCGTTCACCACCGTGAAGATCGCCGCGTTCGCGCCGATTCCCAGGGCGAGGGTCAGAATCACCACGGAATAGAAGAGTGGCTTCTTCGCGATGTTTCGAAGAATGTATTGAATGTCAGACCACATGGGATTCCTTTCCATCAACTCCGTGGCGCCCTGCTGCTTAGACGAGGTGGCGAAGGCCGGGTTAGCTGCGCGTCATGGAGCCCTCGATCTGAATGGCGCGTAAGCGTCGCTTCGAGATCTACGACCGATCGCTTATCCTTCCTGAAACCACTCAGCTGCCTGGCTGCAACCGTCCGCTTCCTGGTCTCAGACTGGCAGTCGAAACGCCGTCAATGCCTGATCAACCGCGTCGAACGGCGTTCCTCTGGCTCGTGCTCCTGATCTGTGGAGTGTACGCGGGCTTGTTCGCGTTCACGGCCTACGTGTCGGCCCGCTACTACGGCATCGTGAAAAATCCCGGCTGGACGGTCCGCCCAGCCGCCACAGGTTGGATTGTCGCGGACGTGGACGACACGGGCGCGGCCGCCGGGCGCATCGAGCGCGGCGACCGGCTGCTGGCGATCAATGGCGACGAGCGGTGCGCCGTCCTGGGCGTGTCCCTGTTCATCAACGTGCGCGGCGGCGATACGTACCGCGTCGATCTCGATCGTCACGGCCAGCGCGTGTCGGTCGAGTTGCTGTTGCCCCTCGCGGGTGGCCGATATCTCTGGCCCCTCTTCCAGTTCTGCGGCCTGGTGTTCTTCGTCTGCGGAGCGGCCCTGGCGTTTCTGCGTCCGCAGGACGCCCAGGTCCGGTTCGTGAGTGTGCTCATGATGTCGTTCGGGTTCACGACGCTCATAGAGGCGCTGGGACCTCCGCGGCGATTCCTCGTCGGGTGGGAGCGGCCCGTTCATCTCATTGTGGCGGCGACGTCGCTGTTCAGCGTCCCGATGACCTATCGCTTCTTCAGCCGCTTTCCGACGTGGCGACGTCCGGGCCCGCTGTGGCGCGCCATCCAATGGGTGCTCTACGTGCTGTTTGTGCTGGTGTTCTGGCCCGCCTGGGTGCTGAACTTCGCGGGCCTCGACGTTACGCCAGGCATTTCGCGGTTCCTCGTCGCTCATCCGTCGCTCTACCTCACCGGCTCGCAAGTGGCCGACCGTGCCATCTACGTGTACATCGGCGTATGCGTGATGCTCGCGCTGGTCGTCGCCGCGCGCAACTACCACCACCTGCCCGACCCGGGCAGTAGACGACGCATCCGATGGGTCGTGGCGTCCTTGATCACGGCATGCGTCCCGTTCATCGGGATCATCCTCGTGTATCGGGTCGCGGAGTGGATCAGTGAGGCGACGTACCGATCCTTGTATCCGACCGCCTTCCTCGCGATGCTGGCCATTCCCGCGTCGATCGCGACGGCGGTCTGGAAAGACCAGTTGTTCGATGTCCGCGTGCTCGTCCGGCGCGGGCTTCAGTATCTGTTTGCGCGCGCGGCGCTCCGCACGCTGCTCGCGCTGCCAATCGTGCTGCTGGCCGTCTCGATCGTGTCGAATCCCAACCGCACCGTGGCCGAGATCCTCACGCAGGGGTCGGGCTGGCTGAACCTCGTCTGGATCGGCGCCATCGCTGCGGCGCTCCAATCACGGCAACGGCTCCAGACGACGCTCGACCGGCGCTTTTTCCGCGAGGCCTATCAGCAGGAACAGGTGCTCGTCCAGCTGGTCGACGAAGTCCGGCAGCGGGACTCGCTGGCGGAGATCGCGCGGCTCGTGAGCACGCGCATCGGCTCGGTGCTGCATCCCACGTCGGTGCACCTCTTCTATCGCGCGCAGGACCGCAGCGAGACGTTCGAAGGCCATTCCTCCTCCGACTCGCTGATCAGTCATCAACTGTCGCAGCAGGCGATGCTGCTGCGCCTGATCGACGAAGCGAAGGCGATCCGCGATGTGCCGTCCGACGTCAACGAGGCGCTGCCGGACAGCGAACGCCGCTGGCTGGAGCAACTGGGCGTGCGCCTCATCGTGCCGATTACCGGCACGCGCGACCGGCTGGTCGGCGTGCTGCTGCTCGGCGAACGGATGTCGGACGAACCGTATTCCGCAACGGACAGGCGGCTGCTGCAAGGCATCGCCGCGCAAATTGGTCTCGTGTACGAGAACCAGCACCTGCAGGAACGCGTGCGGCTGGACGCCGACGTGCGGCGCGATGTGCTTGCGCGGCTCGAAGAGCGGAGCGTCAGCCTGCTCAAGGAATGCCCGGTGTGCGGCGTCTGCTACGACAGCGCGGCGGATCGCTGCGAACGCGACGGAGCGGAGCTCACACTGACGCTGCCGATCGAACGGACGCTCGATGGCAAGTACCGGCTGGATCGCGCGGTGGGGCGCGGCGGCTTCGGCGCTGTGTACGAAGCGCTCGACCTGCGGCTGCAGCGGCTGGTGGCGGCCAAGGTGATGATGGGATCCCTCTTCGGCGATCCGGCCGCCCTCCGTCGCTTCGAGCGCGAGGCGCGAGCCGCGGCGAGGATCGACCACCGCCACATCACACGGGTGCACGACTATGGCGCGGTCGGCTCCGGCGGGGCCTATCTGATCATGGAACTGGTCGCCGGCCGAACGTGGCGGGCGGCGCTGCAGCGATCGGGCGCGATTGCTCCCGCGGACGCATCGGAATGGTTCCGGCAGTTGCTCGACGGCCTTCAGTTCGCGCACACCCTGGGCATCGTCCACCGCGATCTGAAGCCGGAGAACGTGATGATCGTCGGAACGCCGGGCGGCGGCGACGAGGTGAAGATCATGGACTTCGGCCTGGCGAAAGTCCTCGACGCGGGGCCGGGCGCCACCGAGACGGTGACCGCGGCCGGCATGGCGATGGGCACGCTCGGCTACATGGCGCCGGAGGTCCTGACCGGCGGACCTGTCGATGCCCGGGCGGACATCTTCGCCATCGGGGTGATGGTGGTCGAGACGCTCGTTGGCGTGCGTCCGTTTGGCGGTCAGACGCCGGAAGCGATCCTCACGGCGCTGCTGCGCAGCGAGTATCACTTGCCTGGACCGTCGGCAGAGATGCGTGCGCTCGATGCTGTCGTGTCGCGATGCCTGGCGAAGAACCGACGGGATCGCTATGGTTCGGCGGCGGAATTGGCGGCGGATCTCGTGCCAACTCTGGCGCGCTGCGGAGGCGTCGACGCACGCCACAGCTTGACGCCACGCGACGCTCCAACAGGTTGAGAATTCACAGCCTGACTTCGTTGAACCGGTGCCGCTCGGCCGAGAACTATGTTCCGTCGCGGCTAATCCATCCCTAATCGCGTTGACATCAGCGGGTCGTGGGGCGACGATGACCGCATGCTTCGCGCGCTGCTCGTCGCGACGCTCTGCTTCATCAGCTCGCGCGCGGCCTCCGGCCAGGAGCTCAGCGTCCTCCATATCAAGGTGGTCGTGGTCGACGCCGAGCGCAAGGCAACGCCGGTGCCGCGCCATAGGCTGCTCGTCAGCGACAATCCGACAAGCGCGCCGCCGCGGGAGATCGTCACGGCGCTGGATGGCACCGCCAACGTGAGGTTGCGCCCAGGGAACTACACGGTGGAATCGGACCAGCCTGTCGTGTTCCACGGCAGGGTCTACCAATGGACACAGATGGTGGACATCGTCGCCGGCCGCGACGCGGTCCTCGAGCTGACAGCCGACAACGCGGAGGTCGAGCCCGCCACCGTCGCGCCCTCCGCGGCGCCGTTGGAGACCGACCCCGCGTTCCTTCTGCCTCAATGGCAGGACAGCGTCGTGGCCCTGTGGACGCCGAGGACCCACGCGTCGGGATTCCTGATCGACGCGAAGGGACTGATTGCGACGAACCAGCGGGTCATCGGCACCACGACGTCGGTGGAGGTGCAGCTCTCGCCGGACGTCAAGGTGGCGGCGAGCGTCCTCGCGGCAGATCCAGTGCGGGATGTCGCCGTCCTCTGGATCGATCCGAGGGTCGTTGCATCATCGCGGCCCGTGCCGCTGGGATGTGCGGAAGCGGCGACGCCGCCCGTCGTGGACGGGCAGAAGCTCTTCGCGATTGGCGCTCCGCTCCGTGAGCAGAAGGGGATCACGTCAGGAACGGTCAGCCGCGTGGAGCCGCATGCCATCCTGTCCGACTTCTGGCTCACGTCCGGCAGCGCGGGCGGACCCGTCTTCACGGCCGGCGGCAGCGTGGTTGGGATCACCTCGATCGTGGACGATAAGAATGAAAGCAGGCGGGGAGCCTCCCGAGTCGTCCGCATAGACCAGGCGTGCGACATCGTCGCGTCTGCGGAGAAAAAGATGAAGGATGCGGCGCCGCCAGACGGAACGCATCTTCCCGTGGAGCCGGCGCGGCCGTTTCCCGTGAGCGCGCTCAAGGACGCGGCCGAACGCCGCGCGGGCAGCCTGAGCCCCTACCAGATGTCCTCGTCCGACTTCGACGTCGCCTTCATCACGCCCGTGCTCATCTCCGGTGCGCAGCACCAGGCGGAGCAGGCGAGGGGACGCGACCGTTGGGGAGGCCCGCGCCCCCCAAACGCCGAGCCCGCAGTCGTGCGCCCGCTCATGGACTTCGGCAACTGGTCCGAGTACGTGGCGGACGTTCCGCCGGTGCTGCTGATCCGCGTGACGCCGAGGCTGGTGGAGGGCTTCTGGACGACGGTTGCCCGCGGCGCCGCGCGGACACAGGGTGTCGCCCTGCCCCCGATCAAGCACTTCAGGTCAGGCTTTTCTTGGATGCGCGTCTTGTGCGGCGACACGGAGGTGACACCCATCCACCCGTTCAAGCTCGAACAGCGCGTCTCCGAGAGCGATGCGATCTACGAAGGTCTTTACGTGTTTGAGCCCGGCGCGCTCGGGCCGCATTGTGGGCCGGTCAAGCTTGTGCTGTATTCGGAGAAGGAGCCGACGAAAGGCGACACCCGGCTGGTCGATCCGAAGATACTCCAGCAGATCTGGCAGGACTTCGCACCGTATCGAGACCCCTGAAGGCAGAAGCCGACGCCTTCCTGCTGAATGCTATCGCTTGGCGTTCCAATTGCAGAGGCTCAAGCGAAACGTCCCCACCGCAAGGAGGACTGTGTGACGCCCCGAATTCCTCTCGCAGGACTGCTGGTTGCCGCGCTCCTCGCCGCGTCCGTTGGAGCTCAACAGGCTGCGCCGCAGCAACCCGCTCAACCCTCAGCGCCTCAAAAGCAAACTCAGCCGCCCGCCGCGCCGCCTCAACGCGCCGCAACCCCGCGCCCTCGCCCGACCGTAACGCACATCGTCGTGCGCGACGCGAGCGGGACGCCGCTGCGCGACGTAGTCGTCGCCATTTCCGGCGCGGCCAGGCCGAGCACGTCGACGGGCGGCGACGGCGCCGTCGACGTCACGCTCGCCGACGGCGTGTACCGCCTCCGCTTCGAGCGCGAGGGGTTCGTCACTCTCGAGCGCGAGGTGACGATGAGGATGGGGCGGCCCTCTGAACTCGCGATCGTATTGAGCACCGCGCCGACTCCGCCGCCACCGCCTCCACCCCCACCACCTCCGCCGCCGGCGCCCGCGAAGCCGGTCGCAACTGCGGGTCCTTTGGGGCCACCGGTCACGATTTCCATTCCGATGTTTCTCGACAAGAACTTCATCGGGCGCGATCCGCTGAAGGAGTCGGTGCTCGGCTGCACGGCCGACGCGACGACGAGGCTGCTGCAGCTGCGCGATCCGCTCGCGACGCACACGCACGCCGACCTCGACGAAACGCTGTATATCGTCGCCGGCGAGGGCGAGGTGCACATCGGGGAGGAAACGATGCCGCTCAGCCCTGGTACGCTCAGCGTGATTCCGCGCGGCATGTCCCATTCGGTTGCGCGCCGCGGCAGGAATCCGCTGGTGATGATCTCGACGCTATCCGGCGCGCCCTGCGGCAGGGCGGCCGCACCGCAGGCAACCGGCAAATAGCGGGGCTCGGGCGTCCAATCCCCACAGCGTCTGAAGGAACCGCCTCGCGCGGTTCCGACGTTCGGGTTGACATCTAACCCGAACTCTCGCATGCTTGGGTCAGATGAAAACCCGAAGCGCCACCGAACAGGAACAGCTCGCGCTGCTGCAGGGCACGCTGGACGTCCTCATCCTCCGCACGCTGGTCTTTGGACCGCAGCATGGCCAGGGCATTGCCCGCGCCATCCAGGAGAGCTCCGAGGATGTGCTCCTCGTGGACCACGGCGCGCTGTACCCGGCACTGCAGCGGCTCGAAGCGCAGAAATGGATCACGGCGAAGTGGGGGACCTCCGCCAACAACCGCAAGGCGCGGTTCTACACCCTCACCAAAGCCGGTCGTGAGCAGCTTGTCGCGCAGTCCTATCGATGGCGGCGCCTTGCCGCCGCCATGGCCCGCGTGCTGGGGCCGGAGCTGGTGAAATGATGCGATTCTTGTCCCGGCCGCGCACGCACGACGATTTCTCCGACGAAGTGCAGGCGCATCTGGATCTGGAAACGGACCGTCTCATCGCCCAGGGGATGAGCGCGGACGCGGCGCGCGCCGAGGCGCAGCGCGCGTTCGGCAGCGTGGCGATCGTGAAGGAGCGCTTCTACGAAGCCAGCCGGTGGATGTGGTTCGAACAGCTGCTTCAGGATGTGCGCTATGCGTGGCGCGGCATGCGTCACAGCCCGGCCTTCGTCGCGACGACTGTCGTAACACTGTCTGTCGGCATCGGCCTGCTCACCCTCGCGTTCACGATCTTCAACGCCTATGTCCTGCGCCCCTTCGCGATTCGGAACCCTGAGACCCTGCACCAGATCGTCTGGCACTCGCGGGACGACGGCGGGCAGGGTTTCCGCTGGGAGGACTACGACGAGCTGAGCCGGCGGACGGATCTGTTCGAGGCCGTCATCGGCGAGCACACGCGCATGGTGTCGTCGACGGGCAACCCGCTCCTGACGGCGATCGTCTCCTTCAACTACTTCGAAGCGCTCGGCCCCGCGCTGCAGCTTGGCCGGCCCCTGGGCCGCGGCGACGCGAACGGCACCGCCAGTGCGGCGGTACTGAGTCATCAGGCATGGACGCGTCTCTACGCGCGCGAACCGTCCGCCATCGGCCGCGAGATCGATCTCAACGGTCGCGCGTTCACCATCGTCGGCGTCCTTGCGCCCGCGTTCACCGGCCTCGGCGACCAGCCGCGGGACATCTTCGTGCCGATTGCGCCCGAGTGGGCGCCGCCGCGCCGCGGCGCGGCGAAGGCGAGGCGCGAAACGGAGATCACGGTGCGGCTGCGGCCAGGCGTCAGCCGCGTGCGTGCGGAAACCGAGCTCACGACGTTCATGAAGCGCATCATCGACAGGCAGGAGCCACGGGCGGAAGTGCGGCCGCAGCCGTCGTCGAACACCCTGTCGTTCGGGTTGCTGGCGGTGCTCTCGCCCGTGTTCGCGGCGTTCGTGCTCGTCCTCGTCACCGCGTGCGCGAACGTGTCGAACGTGATGCTCGCGCGCGCCATCGCGCGGCACCGTGAAATGGCGGTGCGCTTGTCAATCGGTGCGAGCCGCGGCCGCCTCGTCCGGCAGCTGCTGACCGAGGGGATCGTCATCGCGGCGCTCGCGGGCGCCGCGGGTCTCGGGCTTGCGGCGTGGGGTTTGCGCGTCGCCGCGGCCGCGCTCCTCAGCACGCTGCCGCCATCCGTCGTTCCGATTCTGCGCCTCAAACCGCTGACGTTCGACGCGCGCGTGTTCCTGTTCGCGCTGGCGGTATCGGCCGCGGCCACGCTCCTGTTTGCGCTCCTGCCGGCGCTGCAGGCGTCGCGGATCTCGCTGACGGATGCGCTGCGCGGTCAGGGCGGCGCGGCGCGCCGCGGATCCCGGCTGCGCAACGCGCTCGTCGTCGGGCAGGTGGCCGTCGCGATCGTCCTCGTGATCACCGCGGTGACGATCGCGCGCAACGGCGCCGCGCTCGGCACGCTGGACCTGGGCTTCGAGACCCAGGGCGTGCTGTCGGTGAATGTGCGCGGCGAACAGGACGAGCTCGGGCGTCCGATCGCGGACGCCCTGGCGGCCGACCCGCGAGTGGCCGCCGTGGCCGTCACGAGCGGCAACCCGCTGTTCAACGTGGCGAGACGGGTGGCGGCCGCACCCGCGAACGGGTCCGCCGCCACGCGCACGCCCTGCAGTTTCGTGTCGCCGGAGTTCTTTTCGATCCTGCGGATCCCGATCGCACGGGGACGCGCATTCCGGCCGGACGAAGCGCGCTCGTCCGCGCGCGTGGCCATCGTCAGTGAGGGCACGGCCGGCGCGCTCTGGCCCGGCGAAGATCCTGTCGGCAAGACGATCAGGATCGAGCGGGCCAACGGACGTCCCGTCGACGAGCTGCCGGAGTACGCGGAGGTCACCGTCGTCGGCACCGTGCGCGACATCGTCACCGGCATGATGATCGCCGGACGCGACCGCGGACACATCTACCTGCCGATCACCTCATCGGACGTCCACGCGACGGCGGTCCTCGTGATCGGCCGCACGACGCTTACGGCGGACACGCTCCAGGAGATCTTCAGGCGTGTCGTCCCGGATCCGGAGGTGTTCGAGGCGTTGCCGCTCGGCGAGATGCGCGACTTGCAGGTCTATCCGCTGCTGGCGGCGTCGTGGGTGGCCACGCTGCTCGGCGCGGTGGCGCTGGCGCTGAGCGTGTCCGGCCTGTACGGCGTGCTGACCTACGCCCTCAGCCAGCGCAGGAAGGAAATCGGCATCCGCCTGGCGCTGGGTGCAACGGCGCGCGCAGTGATAGGCCTCGTCGTGAGCCAGTCCGCACGGCTCGCCGGGATCGGCGCGCTCATCGGCGTGGTGGTCGCGTTTGCCGTGATGCAGGGGCTGACCGCGGCGATCCCTTTTCGGGCCATTTCGCTACTGGACGTCCGACCGTTTGGCGCGGGCCTTGCGCTCGTGATGGCGGCCACGATGCTGGCGGCGTACGAGCCGGCGCGGCGCGCGACGCGCGTCGATCCGTCCGAGACGCTCCGCTCCGACGGTTAGGACGGGTCCTTAGTTGGAGCGTTTTGCGATCGTGTGCGGCGTAGCCTGAGAGCCGACGTACGCCGGCCGAGAGACGTCGTTCGGCGCTGTGAGGAACGTCGCGCGGAAAAAGTTGGGGAACAAGTCATGATGATTCGACGCCGCACTGGCCGATGCGCAATTGTCCCGGTGGTGATGCTGGTCGCCTGCACCACTGCAGCGGCAGACTCCCGCCCGCTTGATCTCGAGCGGTCGACGTTGACCGTCTACGCGTACAAGGCCGGCCTGTTTTCCGCCTTCGCCGACAACCACGTGGTTCGTGCGCCGATTGCCAGCGGTCGCGTGACCGACGAGGGCTCGTTGGCCGTCGAGCTCACCGTCGGCGCGGCGCAGATGACTGTGCTCGATCCGGGGTTGTCGGTCGACAAACGCAGCGAGGTCCAGACGCGAATGCGCGGACCTGAAGTGCTGGATAGCGCGCGCTATCCAGACATCCGATTTAGGTCGACGGGAATTGAGCCGACGGGTACGGATCAGTGGCGCGTGTCGGGCGACTTGATGCTTCACGGCGTGTCGCGGCCGCTGACCTTCGCAGTCATGCGTCGCGATGGTCACTATCGAGGTGCCGCGCTCATTCGGCAGCGCGATTTCGGCATCCAGCCGATCAGCATCGTGGGCGGGACCGTGAAGGTCAAAGACGAATTGCGGATCGAATTCGACATCGTCTCGAAGACGCCATGAGCGCTCCAGCCTCGATGGTCCCGCCGGTTGAAACCGGCGGGACCAGTCCGTGTCGGCTGACTACGCGTGCGTCGGCTGATGCTGCTCCGAGAATTGCTTCATCCACTCGTCCTGCCGCTGCTTCAGTTCCTGCGGCGACAGATCCTCCTTGTGCGTGGCGATCGTCCACCGGTACCCGTGCGGGTCGGTGAACGTGCCGCTGCGATCGCCCCAGAACTGATCCTGCATGTGCCCCATCGGCCCATTCAACACCTCCGCGCCCGCGGAGACGGCGCGGTTGAAGAGCGCGTCGCAGTCCTCGACGTAGATCCAGAGCGACGCGGGTGAACCGCCGATCGCTTTGGGGCCTTTCCCGCCCATCAGAGCGTCGTTCAGCATGATGCGCGAATCTCCGATGCGCAGTTCCGCGTGCATGATCTTGCCATCGGGTCCGACCGCGCGCCCCTTTTCCTCCGCGCCAAGCACCTTCTTGTACCACTCGATTGCCTGCGCGGCGTTGTCGAGAGTCAGCTGCGGTGTAACCGTGTGGAACCCTTCGGGAATCGGACTCTTCGCTTTCGACATCTGTGCCTCCTTCACCTTTACGATCACAAGACTCGCATTGTCGTGTGACGTCGACGTGACATGCAAGCTGATGAAAATCCTTACGGCTGGCTGTACGCGTTCTGCAGAGTCGCGATGTCGATTTTCTTCATCTTGAGCATCGCTTGCATGACGCGGTTCGACTTCTTCGGGTCGGGGTCGCTCAGTATCTCGCCCAGCAGGCCACCCCCTCGCCGCCTTCCGTGAGCTTTGCCCAGAAGCTGTCGATCTCCGCTCGCGTCTGGCAGTTCACGGAAAGGAGATTTCCCTTCTTATCGTCGCGCTGGAAGCTCACCTCCGAGCGCGGGCGTGGCCAGCTTGGGCCGTTTGCTCTCCTCGTAGTCGGATAGGAAGCCCGGGAATCGACATCAACGCGAGCCTCGACAGCCGATAGCCCGGCAGTCCGTTCGTCATGAGGTATCTTGGCGAGAAGCGAGCATCCCGTATGCTCAGCCTATGACTCAGCTCGACGCCGCCATCGTCGGTTCCGGACCGAACGGTCTGGCTGCCGCGATTGTGCTCGCTCAGGCAGGCCGCAAGGTCATTGTCTTCGAGGCTGAGCCGATGGCAGGAGGGGGGGCCCGCTCAGCAGAGCTCACACTGCCGGGTTTCGTTCACGACATCTGTTCGGCTGTGCATCCGTTCGGGCGGGCGTCGCCGTTCTTTCGCACGCTGCCGCTCGCAACGTACGGCCTCGAGTGGATCGAGCCGCCCGCGATGTTCGCTCACCCGTTCGATGACGGGAGTTCCCGGGTCGTCTACCGCTCGGTCGATCGCACCGTCGCCGAGCTGGGTCGCGACGGAGCAGCGTATCGGCAGCTGATCGGCCGGATCGCGGATGACTGGCCGAAGCTTGAAGACGCGATCCTCGGTCCGCCGCGCTGGCCGCAACATCCATTCGCCGTCGCGAGATTCGGTCTGGGCGCGCTCGGTTCGGCCGACGCATTGCTGCGCCGCGTGTTTTCGGACAACCGCACGCGCGCGCTGGTTGCCGGCGTTTGCGCCCATGGAATGCTGCCGCTCGATCGGCGGCCGACCGCCGCCTTTGGGCTCGTGCTCGACGCGATGGCGCATGTCGCCGGCTGGGTGATTCCGCGCGGCGGCGCACAGCAGCTTTCGAATGCGCTCGTCGAGCATCTGAAATCGCTCGGCGGCGAAGTGGTAACCGGAATGCGCGTGGCATCGATTGATGACCTGCCTCCGGCCCGAGCCATCTTGTGCGACCTCTCGCCGAAGCCGCTCCTCCGCATTGCCGGTCATCGCTTTCCCGCGTGGTACCGGCGGAAGCTGGAACGATATCGATACGGCATGGGAGCGTTCAAGGTGGATTGGGCGTTGGATGCTCCGATTCCCTGGCGGTCCAGTCAGTGCGCGCAAGCGGGGACGGTCCACCTTGGCGGGACACTCGAAGAAATCTCACGCTCGGAACGAGAGGCATGGGAGGGCCGAGTGACCGAGCGTCCATTCGTGCTGCTCGCCCAACCGACGCTGTTCGACCCGTCGCGTGCGCCCGCGGGCCGTCACGTCGCGTGGACATACTGCCACGTCCCACACGGATCAGAGGCCGACATGCTGCCGCGGATCGAGCAGCAGATTGAGCGCTTCGCGCCAGGATTTCGGGATCGCGTGCTCGCCCGCGCGGTCATGCGGCCGGCGGACATCGAACGTCACAACGCGAATCTGGTTGGCGGCGACATTGGTTCGGGCGTCACCGACGTCTGGCAATTGTTCACGCGGCCAACGTGGCGTTCCTATTCGACGCCGGTGCGCGGTCTGTATCTGTGCTCGGCAGCGACGCCGCCTGGCGTCGGCGTGCACGGCATGTGCGGGTACTTCGCCGCGCGCCGAGCGCTTGATGAAGTGTTGCGCGGTTAGGCTGCGTCGGCCAACGGTCGCGCTGGACGAATTTCGGCCCGCTGGTTGCACCTTCGAAGCCTCAAGGCGAAGACAACCAGCCAGAGAGGTTGATCATGAGCGCTCCAGCTGAAACGGTGACTCCTCGTCCGGTCCGGCTCGATGTCGCCGGCGTCGCACTCAACGGCGATCTAGCCCTTCCGGCAGATGCGCAGGGACTGATCGTCTTCGCACATGGCAGCGGCAGCGGCCGCCACAGCTCGCGCAATCGTGCTGTTGCAGAGGTGTTGCAGCACGCTCGCCTGGGAACGCTGCTGCTCGATCTCCTCACGGAGCGGGAAGAAATGGTCGATGCGACGACCGCCCAATATCGATTCGACATTCCACTGCTGGCGGACCGCGTCGTCGCCACGCTCGATTGGACGCAGATGCATCCTCAAACGTCGCCGCTTCCCCTCGGGTTGTTCGGTGCGAGCACAGGCGCGGCGGCGGCGCTGATTGCGGCGGCCGAGCGGCCACGGATGGTGCGTGCGGTGGTGTCGCGCGGCGGCCGTCCCGACCTGGCCGAGGCGGCCCTCGATGCGGTCACCGCGCCGACGCTCTTCATCGTCGGCGGTCGAGACGAAGTCGTCATCCACCTCAACGAGCAGGCGTTTGCCCGTCTGAAGGAACCCAAGGAGCTGCAGATCGTCCCGGGCGCGACGCATCTGTTCGAGGAGCCAGGGGCGCTCGAACAGGTGTCACGACTGGCGAGAGACTGGTTCGTGCGACACCTGGGTTAGCCTCGGTCGTTCGCTGCGCCGCACATCAGGCGGCGCAGATCGCGCGCACACTGGCGCGAAAGGATATATGACCACCAACCACGAACACGACGACGACCTCGAACCCGAGGTGATCGAAGGCGAGGAGATCGAATCAGAGAGGTATGTCGAGGACGAGGAAGGTCCAGAGCCGCGCGCTACTGAAAAGGAAGCGACACACCCGTCTTTCATCGCCGACGAGGAGAAGTTCCCGGCGGTCGACGACGAGGAAGAACAAGACGAGGAGGCCGGAGACTCGATCTGAAGCGAAACGATTCCGACGCGTCGCGTCACCACGGGTCGCGCTTGACGGTCACGCGGCGTGATTGCGCGCCGCACGCATTTTGGCCACGGCTCTGGCCTCAATCTGACGAACGCGCTCGCGCGTTATCGACAGGCGGCGTCCAATCTCCTCGAGCGTCAGCTCACGGTCGAGTCCGAGACCGTACCGCAGCCGCAGGATTTCGCGCTCCCGGTCGTTGAGCGGCCCCATGGCGCGCTCAACTTCTTCCGCCAGTTCGCCGCGGATGACCGCTTCTTCCGGCGAGCGGCTGCTCGCGTCACGCACCAGATGACCGAGCGGGGTTTCCTCAGCTTCGCCGATCGGCGTGTCGAGCGATGCCGGATGTTTCGCCGCTTCGAGCAGCAGCTCGATCTTGCTGATCGGCACCTGCATCCGCGCTGCGAGCTCCTGAAGCCGCGGCTCGCGCCCCGATTCGGCGAGCAGTGCATTGCGCGCCCGCGTGAGTTTGTTCAGCGATTCCATCACGTGGACCGGCAATCGGATCGTCCGTCCGTAGTCAGCGACGGCGCGCCCGACGTTCTGCCGGATCCACCACGTGGCATAGGTCGAGAACTTGAACCCGCGGCGGTACTGGAAGCGATCGACGGCCTTCATCAAGCCGATGTTGCCTTCCTGGATCAGATCGAGGAGGGAAAGCCCGCGACCGAGATAGCGTTTGGCAATGGACACCACCAGCCGCAGATTTGGTTCGATGAGCTGATGCTTTGCATCCATGAGCGACTGTTCCTTCTCACGAATGCGCGCATAGCGCTCCCGGAACGTTCGTCGCGAGACGCCGACTCGGGCTTCCACGGCGCGGAGCGCCTCGGTCCGATCGGCGCCGGGTCCCATCCGATCGATCGCGGCGAACCGCTGATCGATCCGCCGCAGCTCGGAAACCACCTCGTCGACGACTGACGGGCGAATCGGCAGCTCGAGGAGCGTCGCCCCAATCTCGTGTTGTTTGTGGTCGATCTGCTGTCGTAGCGTCGCGCGGCTGGCGGCGGTGGAGCGACGGTCGGTCAAGCGCTGACGATATCCTTCGACCTGACGATCGAAGCGCTGAACGCGCGCGAACGCCTGCAGAACCGGATCGATGTTCCCGGGCTGGAGCTCGCCGCCATCGGGCAACAGGATCAGCTCCGCCGCCGGCACGTCCTTTCGGCGGACCGCGTCAGCAAGAGAGAGAAGCGTCTGACGCGCCGCTGGGATGGCCGCCAGCTCGCCCAGCAGCTCGCCACGCGCCATTTCGATTCGCCTGCCGATCTGCTGTTCGTCATGGGCTTTCAGCAGTTTTCGGCGGCCGATGTGTTTGAGGTACACGCGGACGAGGTCGACCTCTTCGTGCAACAGCGGAGCGTCCGGCAACTCTTCGATCTCGGCGGATCGCAGCCGGTGCTGGCCATCGTCTTCGTCGATGTGTTGCTCCTCAAACGCTTCAGGTTCTTCCTCCGCGATGAGCCGTTCAGCCGGTTCGACAACAGGCGCATCGACGGCCTGCTGATCGTCGAGCGGATTGAGACCGAACGCGTGCGCTCGCTCGCGCCAGTCGAGCACGTGAGAATTCCGTTCGGGCTCACGCCAGTCGACAAGCGACTCGTCGGCGTCGGAGGCGTGGTCAGTGTGCGATATGGCAGTGGTTCTTCTGGGCATTGGTGGAGCGGGTCTTGCTGACTAAGCCGTGCAAGGACATTGCCCATAGCCCCGTTGAGAGGGCCACAACATGATCCGCAAGCTCTCGTCCGGCGAGTATCGACTCTATTCACGAAAGCGCAATCCGAGAACCGGAAAGCGACGAAACCTGGGAACGTTCAAGTCCCGAGCCGCGGCAGAGCAGCGCGAGCGCGCCGTTCAGTTCTTCAAGCACCGCGGTTGAAACAGTGGTCGACAGGCGGCACCGTTCGCCCGCCTGTCGACCGCCGTGGCTTCATCCGCTCCGCTACGGCGTTCGGGGCTTTACGGTGAGCCGGTCTTCGACGCGGGCGACATTGTCGACCTTGCCGGCCAGCTCCACCGCCAGCGCTTTCTCTCCAGCGCTGTTCACGGTGCCCGTCAACGTCACGACACGGTCGCGTGTGTCGACGTCAATCCGCAGGCCGCCGACATCCGGGTCCGCAAGCAGCTTCGCCTTGACCGCCCCGGTGATGCTGACGTCGGTGACGAGCCCCGGTTCCGGTGCCCCCGGTTCTCCGAGGCGGCCGCTCGTCGGGGCAGTGCCCGGTTCTCCAGGCAATACCACAGTGACTTGATCGACGACGTCCGAGACGCCCTTCGTGTTGCGGGCGATCTGTAGCGCCCGGGTTTCCTCCTCGGCGCTTCGGACGGTCCCTGTCAGCGTCACGACGCGGTTCTTCGTGTCGACGTTGAGCTCTCGCGCTTTGACGAGATCGTCCGCGACGAGCTTCGCCTTCACGTTGGTCGTGATGCCTGCATCCGATTGGGCGCAGGCGACGACAAACACAACTGAACCGAGAATGCCCAGCAATGAACGAGCACGCATTCTTGTCTCCTTTCGTTCGTGGACGCCGCCGCCATTGCAAGGCGTACGCCTATCGACGGCTGCAACCTTCTTGCATTAACTGTTCTCACTGGGGGGCGCCCTGCCAGCTGGGCCGAAAAGAGAGCGCTGGAATATGTATTTCTCGATAATGTAATATTGGTTACATGCCGACACCCCGCTGGTTGCTGCTCGCGCATCAGCTGCCTACGCGCCCGTCGAACGCGCGCGTCAAGACCTGGCGCCGGCTTCAGCACATCGGCGCCGTGCCCACTCGAAACTCGGTGTACGTATTGCCCAACACCGAACAGTGTCGGGAGGATTTCGAGTGGATTCGCAGCGAAATCGTCGCATCAAAAGGGGGGGCCACAGTGTTTGCGGCAGATGCGCTCGACGAGGAGGGAGATCGCGACATCGTGGCGGCGTTTCAGCGAGCACGCGACGCCGAATACGTCAATCTGAAGCGTGAGGCCGAGAAGATGCTGGCATCCGCGCGCGGCAGGCGGACGGCATCCTCGCCAGGGCGCGACGCGTGGAGCCAGGCGATACGCGGCCTCCGTGACAGATTCACCGAAATCGAGCGCATCGATTTCTTCCATGCCACGGCTCGGCTGGAGGCCGCCGAGGCTATGGCACGGCTGGAGCCCTCTGCGGGTTCCCGCACGCCCCAGCGGTTTGGTACGGCGCCGCTGGCCGTGCGCGATTTCCGAGGTCGACGGTGGGTGACCCGCCCCCGTCCCGGCGTCGACCGGATGGCATCGGCGTGGCTCATCCGACGGTTCATCGACCCGAAAGCCACGTTTGCCTTCGTCGACCGTCCAGGCGATGCCGATGTCCCCTTCGACATGTACGTCGGGGACTTCAGTCATCACGGATCGCTCTGCACATTTGAAACGCTTGCCGAGCGATTCCAGCTCACGGAGCCGGCGATCACGCGCATCGGCCAGATCGTCCACGACCTCGACATGAAGGAAGCACGCTATGCGCTCCCCGAAGCGCCGACGATCGGACGCATGGTGGAGGGGCTGCAACGGTTGCACGCGGACGATCAGGAGCTGCTTCGGCACGGTCTCGGCATGTTCGAAGCGCTTGCGAGCTCGTACAGTTCGACCGACACGAAAGGGCCGCGAGCGCCTCGCGCGAAGGCCCACCGACGCCGGCGGTGAAACAGAACTCGTGGAACGGAAATGGTGGAACAACGATCGAACCATGGAGAATCTCATGAATCGAATTCCAATCGCGTGCGCCGCACTCTCGCTGATTCTGTTTGGATCCGTGGGCGCGCAAGCGCAGGAGATGCCCGCCAGCTACAAGCAGGTGCTTGACACGCTTGGCAAGACCGGCGACTTCAAAGACAACGTGCTCAAGGTGAACATTCCCCGCAGCGACGTGTCGGTGACGGTCGCGAGCGTGAAGACGCCTACGCCGTTCGGATTCGGCGGATGGCTTGCCCTGACGAAGGGAACCGGCGGGATGGACGTGATGATGGGCGACCTCGTGCTGCTGCAAGACGAGGTCAATCCGGTAATGACCGCCCTTCTGGACAACGGCCTCGAGGTGACGGCCCTTCACAATCATTTCTTCTGGGACGAACCGCGGATGTTCTACATGCACGTGCACGGACACGGCGCGGCAATGGATCTGGCCCGGAAGGTGAAGCCTGCGTTGGACCTGATCGGCCGCGCATCCGGCCAACGCTCGGGCGCCGCGCCACCGTCGGCCGCGGCTCCGTCCACGGAGATCGACACGGCCGCGCTCGCGAGAATCGTCGGCGCGCAAGGTGAACAGAACGGCGCCGTTTACAAAATCACCATCGGCCGCGGCGATCTGAAGGTCACCGAGATGGGCGCAACGATCAACGCGCGGATGGGCCTCAATACGTGGGCGGCTTTCGTCGGCACCAATGCCAACGCGGCCATTGCTGGAGATGTGGCGATGCTCGCAGCCGAAGTGACGCCCGTGTTGAAGGCGCTCCGCAAGAACGGACTGGACGTCGTCGCCCTCCATCACCATACGACTGGCACCAATCCGGCGATCTACTTCCTGCACTATTGGGGCACCGGGCCCGCGGACAAGCTCGCGACCGGATTCAAGGCGGCGCTGGCCGAGTTGGGCAAGACCGCGACGACGAGCCGTTGACGGCGACGAGCGACCTGAATGAGTCCCGGCCGCGACACGCTCGTAATCTACGCGGCCGCCTTTCTGCGCGCCATATGCGTCGGCGTGGTCGGCGTCGTGCTCGCGATTCATCTGGGCGACGCGGGGCTGCGGATTTCCTCGACAGGTGTCGCCATCGGCGTCGGGCTCGCCGGAACCGCTCTGGCGATGGTGCTGGTGAGCGTCTACGGCGATCGATGGGGACGTTGTCGAGTGCTGATGGGTCTCGCGGCGCTGACGGCGCTGGGTTATCTGGTGTTGGCCGTCTCGACACGCTTCAGCACGATCCTGCTGTTCGCCTTTGTAGGCACCTTGAACGGCATGGGACGGGATCGCGGCGCGGCGTCGGCGTTGGAGCAGGCGATCCTGCCGGAAACGACAACGCCGGCGCGCAGGACCTGGGCTCTCGCCTGGTACAACCTCGGAGTGGATGTTGGCCACGCGACAGGCGCGCTGGCCGGCATGACGCCATCGGCGCTGATGGCATGGCTCGATGTCGATCGGTTGACTGCCCATCGGCTGACGTTTCTCGTGTGCGCGGCCCTCAGCGTAGTCGGTGCGGGACTGTATTCCAGGCTGTCGCCGCGAGTGGAGATCGGGAATCGGCGCGATGTCGAGTGGCTGTCGGCTCTTCCGGATCGATCGACACGGCGTCGCATCTGGAAACTCGCCGCTCTGTTCGGGGTCGACAGCATCGGCGGCGGGTTTCTCGGCTCGGCGCTGATCGCCTACTGGTTTTTCCAGCGGTACGGCCTGACGGAAACGCAATTATCCGGATTGTTTTTCGTGGCGCGCGCCCTGAACGCCGCATCGCACGTGATGGCTGCGTGGCTCGCGCGTCGAATCGGTCTGGTCAACACGATGGTGCTTACGCATCTGCCTTCGAGCCTGTTCCTCATGGCGGCGCCGTGGGCGGCATCGGCTGCGGCGGCGGTCGCGCTGTTCCTGGCGCGAGAAGCGCTGGTTGAGATGGACGTGCCGACCAGACAGTCGTACGTCATGGCAACCGTCAAGCCGCACGAACGCACGTTTGCGAGCGGCGTGACAAACCTGACGAGAACGGTCGCCTGGGCCGTGGGGCCGGTGTTTGCGGGCGCGGTCATGCAGCATGTGCTGGCGGCACCGCTATTCATCGGGGGGGCGCTGAAGATCGCCTACGACGTGGCGCTCTACCGCGCCTTTCGGCACGTCCGCCCACCAGAGGAAGCACAACCTGTCGTCGTCGGATCATGAAACTGGCAGTGGGATGTGAAGGAGATTCGATGAGAACCTTGGCCGCGACAACGCTCATGCTCCCGTTGATGGTTCTAGCCCTCGCAGCGCTGGCCGATTCTGTGAACTTCGATAACCTGGCCGTCGGCGTGCCACCTGCAGGCTGGACGGCGACCAGAACGGGGACCGGAGAAGCGAAGTGGACGATTGAAAAGGACGATACGGCGCCCAGCAAGCCGAACGTGCTGAAGCAGTCCGGGCAAGCGACGTATCCGGTGTGCATCAAAGACGACACGAACCTCAAAGATGGTTTCGTGGAAGTGAAGTTCAAGCCAGTGTCCGGCAAGGAGGACCAGGCGGGCGGCGTCGTCTGGCGCGCGAAGGATTCCAATAACTATTATGTCGCCCGCGCGAATGCGCTGGAAGACAACGTCACCATTTATCACACGATCAATGGGCGCCGTACCGAGAAGAAGCGCGCCAGCATGAAGGTTGCGTCCGGTCAGTGGCACACGCTGCGCGTCGAGTTCCAAGGCAACCATTTCGCGGTCCTCTGCGACGGCAAGAAGGCGCTGGAATGGGATGACGACACGTTCAAGGATGCCGGGAAGGTCGGCGTGTGGACCAAGGCCGACAGCGTGACGCTGTTCGATGATTTCAATTATGGCGCGAAGTAGTTGGCCCGTCGCCGCGTTCCTTGGAACGCTGCTCCTGACGACTGCATGCGGAAGCCGGGCCGATGATTCCGCCGGCCGATCGGCCAACGATCGGGGACGCGCTGTAACGATCTATGTGTCGACCGACCGCGTGTTTTCAGAGCCGGTGCTGCGCGAGTACGAGCGTCGGTCGGGGGTGAAGGTGAACGCCGTGTACGACACGGAGGAAACCAAATCCACCGGCTTGGCGAATCGACTCATGGCCGAGAAGGCCAGGCCGCAGGCGGACGTTTTCTGGTCGAACGAGCCGGTGCGCACGCTCGTGTTGAAGTCGCGGGGCGTGCTGGCTTCGTACCATTCGCCGAACGCGGACGGCATTCCCGTGGCCCTCGTCGATCCGGATCATTTCTGGACAGGATTCTCCGCGCGCATCCGCGTGATTGCGTACAACACCACGCTCGTGAAGGCCGGCGAGGCCCCACATTCTGTGTTCGACCTGGCCGAGGCTCGCTGGAACGGGCAGGTCGCAATGGCCGATCCGCGCTTTGGATCCACGTCGTTTCACGTGGCCGCGCTCTACGCCCTCGCCGGCGACGAGAAGATGGACGACTTCTTCCGCCGGCTCCAAGCCAATCGCGTGCGGATTGTCGACGGCAATTCCGCGGTGCGCGATCTCGTGGCACGCGGGGAAGTGAAGGTCGGCCTCACCGATACGGACGATGTGAACGTGGCGATGGAGAATGGCCAACCGGTGGCGATGGTCCTGCCGGATCGGGATGGTCTTGGCGTACCGGTGATGCCGAACATGGTGTCGCTCATCGCGAACGCGCCACACCCAGACGATGGGCGAGCGCTCATCGACTACCTCCTGTCCGCGGACGTCGAGCGTCAGCTGGCGCAATCCGAAGCGGTGCAGATCCCGCTGCATGCAGGCGTTCCGGGGCCCAAACGTATTCCGCCGATCGACAGCTTCAGGCCAATGACCCTCGACTATGCAAAGGCCGCAGGTCGCGTGGAGGACGTGACCGCTCGATTGGCGTCCATCCTCGGTCTGTAGCCGTCAGCTGAATCGAAAGCACACGAATGTGGGGATGGCGATCCAGCCGGACGATTGTGGTGGGCGCCGCGATTGGCGCCTTCTCGGTCTTCTGTATCCTGCCGCTCGCGTACATGATCGCCGTCGCTCTGAGTGAACCTGGCCGCGCGGCACTCTACGCAGATCTATTCCTCGACTACCGGCAGCGCGCCTTGCTGTTCAATACGGCGATCCTGGGAGTCGGAACCGCCGTTGCCGCCACCGTTATCGGCGTACCGCTGGGTGTCGCGCTCGCGCGTCTCGCCCTGCCGTTCAAGGCCGGCCTGCGGATCGTACTCGCCGCACCCGCGCTCATTCCGTCGTACATCGTCGGTCTTGCATGGCTCTATTTCGGCGGACCGGAGGGCCTTCCCGCGGCGCTGTTCGTCCTGACGGTGCTTCTCTATCCCCTCTCGATGCTGATCGCGGAGTCTGCCATCCGAGGCGTCGAGCCGAGCCTCGAGGAAGCGGCCTCGCTCGCGGCGAAACCTGGCCGCGTCTTGTGGCGTATCACGCTGCCGCTTGTCGTTCCCAGCGTGTTGGCGGCGGCGCTCATCGTGTTTGTGCTCGCGGTCTCCGATTTCGGCGTGCCGGCGCTGCTGCGGGCGCGCGTGTTCACGACCGAGATCTTCACTGCCTTTTCAGCGCTCTATGACTTCGGTCGCGCCACGGCCCTCGCCGTACCGTTGCTTTCTCTGGCGATGCTCGTCGCGGTGATTTCAGTCAGGCTGACCGGCGAGCGGCTCGTGACGAGGCGCCGCCGACTCGGTGGTGGCGGCGATCTCGGGGCATTCGATCGCTGGCGCGGCGTGGCCGCTCTGACGATCGCCTGCGTAGTAGCCTCCACGCTGGTTCTGCCGATCGGCGTGCTCGCGATCGAAGCTCGCGGCGTGAGCTCGTGGGCCGGCGTGGTGCGTGGCTCCGGGGATGCCATTCTCAACAGCCTGACGCTGGCTGCAGCCGGCGCGACGATCGTGTCCGCGGTGGCGTTAGGGCTCGGCTATGTCCGCGCGCGAACGACCGGCGCCGCCGGTCTGCTTGGTGACGTGCTGTTCGTCGTGCTGTTTGCGGTGCCGGGCACAATCGTTGGCGTCGCGTTGATCGGCATCTGGAATCGCGCCGGTCCGGCAGGCGCCGTTTATGCGACCAACGGCATGTTCCTGCTCGTGTATCTGGCGCGGTTCACTCCGCTGGCGGCGCTCGCGCTGGCCGCCAGCATTCGGCACGTTCCGGCCTCCCACGAGGAAGCCGCCGCCGTGAGCGGCGCGAGCTGGTTGCAGACGCTGGTTCACATCGTCGTTCCCCAGATGAAGATCGGTCTTGCGGCTGCCTGGGTCGTCGTCTTCACGCTCGCATTCGGCGAGCTTGGCGCGAGCGTTCTCGTCTCGCCGCCAGGGGAATCGACGCTGCCCATCCGCATTTACACGTTGATCGCAAATGCGCCGCCGGCGCAGGTTGCCGCGCTGGCGTTGCTCCAGGTCGCGGTGATCTTTTGCCCGCTGGCAATCCTTGGATTCAGCGTGGCGGCGCGAAAGCAATCGTGACGGCGCCAATCCTTCGACTGCAAAGGGTCACGAAAGTGTACGGCAGGCGTGCCGCCGTCCAGGATTTATCGCTCGACGTCGCCACTGGCGAAAGCGTCGCGATACTCGGACCGAGCGGGTGCGGGAAGACGACAGCATTGCGCCTGATTGCCGGATTGGAGCGGCCCGATGGCGGAGATATCTGGATCGACGACCGGCACGTCGCGGGTGACGGTCGAAACATCGTGCCGGCGTACGAGCGTCGCGTCGGGCTCGTGTTTCAGGATCTTGCCCTGTGGCCTCATCTCACAGTCCGGGCGAATCTGGCGTTTGTTGTCGGGCCTGCTGGGGTTGCAAAGAGCGACCGCGAGAAACGCATCGATGAGGCGCTCAGAGTGTGTCGCGTCGATTCGCATCTGGCTGGCCGGTTCCCGCACGAGCTGTCCGGCGGCGAACAACAACGCGTAGCTCTGGCGAGAGCGCTCGTCGGGACCCCGCGCGTCCTGCTGCTCGATGAGCCTTTCTCGAGCCTCGACCTGGATCTCCGGGTCGCGCTTCGGCAGGAGCTTGCGGCGCTGCAACGTCAACTCCGTCTCACGACGATCTACGTGACCCACGAGTCCGGCGACGCAGCAGCGCTGGCCGATCGTACCATCGTGATGCGAGCCGGGGCGATCGAAACCGTCACCGTCAGGCATGAGTCAAGAGGGCAGGGTTAGAGTTAAAGCCGCCAGGCGTACTGGACTTTGACGAGGAGCTGATTCGAATCCAACCGCCAGCGGTCGAGGATCGACCGGACGTTGTGGTTGTAGACGATGAACAAGTCGGCGACCGAAAGGAACGTCCACCGCACCCGCGTGTTGGTCCCGACCGATTCGCTGTTCGTGTCGTACTGCACGTAGCTCGACAGCGAGAGGTCGGATGAGAAGTTCATGCGCAATCGTGTGCCGGCGACGGTCTGCGTGAACCTGCCGCTCCGCAGCCGCCCGATGTCGCGCTCGCCGCTTAATTCCACCGTGACCAGCGGAAGCGGATTCCACGTGCCGGTCCACTGGACCTGATCCAGGTTGCCGTCGTAGAACCCGCCGAACCACCACGTCACCTGCGAGTAGAAGCGGCGCTTCTGCGCGGTGCCGGCTTCGAGGCGGTAACGCCGCCATTGGTACGATCCGGGAGGAATGACGACGTCGCGCGCGACCTCGAACGGGACGATCAATCGTTCGCCGGTCGGGTTCACATTGAACTCCGCGCGATCGCCGCTCCGGAACCGCCAGTTGATCGGCGCCATGAACACGCGATAGCTCTCCCAGCGGCCTGAGAGGTCGGTGACGAGCGACGGCTGGAACTCGTAGAACATCTGTTGAATCGGCCCGTGCGTGAACCGGGGGCTGAAGTCGACGCCGACATTGGCGAGATGGACGGCAGGCCTGGGCACGAATCCGATCGACGGATCGAAATCACGGCCGATCCGCTTGTATGTCAGCGACACGTCCCAGAGGTTGTTCGGATAGTCGAACTTGAAACCGTGCGCGGTGGAATCGCCGCCGAGATCTCGGCGGCCGGCCGCAAGGCCCCACACGCCGACAAGCAGGTTTTTGTCGCCGCGAAAGTGCGAGGTCGCGTACGTGAAGTCGGCGCCGCCCATCCAACTGCCCGGACGTCCGAGCGGATCGCCGACCGTCGCGATTGCGCCAACCCACGACTCGCGCCAGATGTTGCGCTTCACCCGGCCCACAGCCATGAGCGCGTTCTCGGAGACGACGCCGGGTTGATCCCGCGTACCGATCGCCAGGCCTCCGATGTTGGTGTTGCCGATGCGCCCATTCACCTTGCCGCCCGCGAGAATCGGCACCTCGTGGCCATCGATCAGGCCGATGCGCCTGCTGAAGTAGGGCAGGACGTCCTGATTGAGGCCGGGTCCGAACGAGAAGATGTCGTCGCCCTCGAGGAAGAACGTCCGCTTCTCAGGAAAGAACAACGGAAAGCGCGTGAGGTTCGTGCGGCGGGTATCGACTTCCGTTTCCGCGAAGTCCGTATTCACGGTGGCAGAGGCGAGCACGTTGGCCCCGATCCGCTGCGTGACGTCGAGGCTGGGCTGGACATCCCCTTCGACCGAGGCCGACGGCGTGGGAATCCCTCCGCCGGTGGTGAGCGCCGGCCGGAGGCTCAGGCCGATACCCAGATCGAAGTCCGGAAGCCCGGTCAGCAATCCGGCGCGGCTCGTCTGCGTGATCTGGTACTGGCGCGCGGGCGATGCCCATCGGTCCGTCTCCAGACGCCGTTGCATCCGCCGCTGCACGTTGAACTGCCACTCGTGGAGACCCGGTTTGAATGCGAGCGTCTGCACCGGAATTCGAATTTCGGCGCTCCAGCCGTTCGGCACGCGGGCCGTGGCGGCCTCCCAGATGCCGTCCCAATCGGCGTTCGCACTCTCGCCGCCGGGATTGATGAGCGCGTCGAAACGGGCGCCGCTGGGATTCACGGCAAAGAGGTACCCGGAGCGCCCATCCGCGAACGGACCGAGCACAATGCCCACGTGGTCCTCTGAATTCAACGTGGCGTCGCGCCTCACGCTGAAGCTCACGATGCCCACATCTCCCGGGTATTCGCAGACGATGCCAATCACCAGCACGCGGGGGTTTGCGAGCACACGGACGAGGGTGCGTCCGGTCGCGGGTGCGCCCTCCACCGGCTCGGTCTGAGTGAAAGCGTCGATCGGTTCCGTTGAGGCCCACACCGCCTCGGTCAACGCGCCGTCCATCATGACCATGTCCGGTCCGGTGCCGGCACGAAGCGTGGGCGCAACCGCTTGCCCTCGGACGCGCACTGAGCACCACATGCAGAGGACGACGATGCAGGTGACAACGAGCGACAGCGACAGGCGCCTCGTCATGCCGGCCGCATCGGCTCGCCGTATCGGAGGTAGAGCGTGGGGACGACGACCATGTTGAGGAGAGTCGACGTGATGAGTCCGCATAGAATCACGATCGCCATCGGAGTTTGAATCTCGCTGCCGGTTTTGCCGCCGCCCAACGCGAGTGGAACCAGCGCCAGGCCCGCGGCCATGGCGGTCATCAGAATCGGCACGAGCCGCTCGTGCGCGCCACGCTCCACGGCTTGGCGGAACTCAGTCACGCCTTCGTCCTGCATCAGATGTTGGATGTGCGCGACCAGCATGATGCCATTCCGCGTCGCGATGCCGAAGAGCGTGATGAAGCCAATCATCGACGCGATGCTGAGCACGCCCCCGGCGAGGAAGACGCCGACGCCGCCGCCGATTAACGCGAGCGGCAGGTTGAGCATGATGAGCAGCGCGTCGCGCGCGCGGCCGAATGCGAGCACGAGCAGCATGAACAATCCGGCCACGACGCCAACGCTGAGCATCAGTAGTCGCCGTGATGCTGTCTGCTGGCTCTCGAACTGGCCGCCGTACTCGACGCGGTAGGTTGCGGGCATCGGCACCGATTGTGCGATGGCGCTTCGGATGTCGTCGATGACGCCGCCGAGGTCGCGGCCCGCGACGTTGGCGGACACCACAATGCGCCGCTGCACGTTCTCGCGGAGAATCATGTTCGGCCCTTGCTCGCGCTGCACGTCGGCGAGGACCCGAATCGCCACGGGCGCGCCGGTGGGCGTGTCGACTGGAAGATCCGCAATCCGATCGAAGTCGGCGCTGCTGGCGGCGTCGAACTTGACCACGAGATCGAAGGCGGCACCTCGATCGAAGATCCGGCCGACCGTGGCTCCGCCGAAGCTCGTCTCGACTGCTTCAGCCACATCGTCGGCGTGCAGGCCGTAGCGCGCGATGGCGGTCCGGTTGAGGACGAAACGGACGAACGGAACGTCCGTCTGCTGTTCGAGCGACAGATCGACGACTCCAGGCACACTGCTCATCGTGTCGCGCACATGTTCGCCGAGACGGCGCAGCGTGCCCAAGTCGTCGCCGAACACCTTCACGGCGATGTTCGCTCGTGTGCCGGAGAGCATGTGATCGATCCGGTGCGAGATCGGCTGACCGAGAGTTACGTTGATTCCTGGCAGCGTGGAGAATCCGCGCCGGAGCGCCGCCAGGAGCTCCGGGCGCGGCCGGCCGGTCTCGCGCAGGCCGACGTCGATTTCGGCGGCCTCGACGCCTTGCACGTGCTCGTCGAGCTCCGCGCGGCCGGTTCGTCGCGCGGTGGCGACAACCTCCGGTTGCTCGAGCAGGATCTGCTCGACTCGTCGTCCGATCTCGTCCGACTTGGCCAGCGACGTCCCCGGCAGCGTGTTGGCCTGAATTGTCAGGCTCCCCTCATGAAACTCCGGCAGAAACGCGGTTCCCATGCGCGTCATCGCCCCGACGGCGGCGACGAGCAGCGCGATCGACACCGCGATGACCGCAATCGGATGATCGAGCGCCAGGGGCAGATCCTTGGCGAAACGCTCCTTCAGTGTTCGCGCCAGCCAGCCGTCGTGTCCGCGCGCAATCGACCGGGCATTGGGCAGAAACGCGTACGACAGCGCCGGCGTCACGACGATGGCGACGAGGAGAGACGCGAGCAAGGCGGTGATGTACGCGAAGGCCAGCGGCGTCATCAGCCGGCCTTCGACGCCGGAGAGGCCAAAGATCGGCAGGAACACGAGCACGATAATCACGGTGGCGAACACGATCGAGGTGCGAATTTCGAGCGTCGCGTCGCGCACCACGTCGACTGCTGGAGCCCGTTCGGCAGCGGGCTTCGCCGCATTCTCACGCAGGCGCCGGACCACGTTCTCGACGTCGATAATCGCATCGTCAACGAGGGCGCCGATCGCGATGGCCATGCCGCCGAGCGTCATCGTGTTGATCGTGGCGCCGAAGCTGCGGAGGACGAGGATGGCCGCCGCGAGCGACAGCGGCATCGCGGTCAACGTAATGGCCGCGGCGCGGACGTTCGCGAGGAAGAGGAGGACGATCAGGATTACCAGGATGCCGCCGTCTCGGAGTGCGGTGACGACGTTCTCGACCGCGACTTCGATGAAATCGGCCTGCCGGAAGATCTTGCGATCGATCGTCGTGCCGCGAGGCAGTTCCCGCTGCAGGGCGTCGAGCTCGCGGTCGAGGCGCCGTGTCAGCTCGATCGTGTTCGCGCCCGGCTGCTTCTGTACACCGACGATCACTGCGGGCTTGCCGCTTCGCGATCCTTCGCCGCGCTTGAGCGCCGGCCCTTCGCGCACGTCGGCGACGTCGCGGATGAGGACCGAGCGGGTGCCACGCAGCGCCACCACGCTCTCGCCGATCTCGTCTGGATTGCGAACACGGCCAATCGTCTGCAGCACGTACTCCTGCGGCCCTTCGGTATAGATGCCGGCCGACGTGTTCTGGCTGGCGCCGCGTACCGCGTCCAGCAGATTCGTGAGGGAAATGCCGTTGGCGCGCAGTTGGTCCGGGTGAGCGATCACTTGGAACTGACGCTCCGCACCGCCGATCGGCGTCACCTGCGACACACCGGAGACCGCAAGCAGCCGCCGGCGTACCACGGTATCCGCCAGCGTCCGCAGCGTCAGCGGATCATCGTGATCGGCAGAGATCGCGAAGAACAGGATTTCGCCCAGGATCGACGAGATCGGCGCGAGCACCGGCCGCGCAACTTGTGGCGGCAACGTGCTGCCGACGAGCGAAAGCTTTTCGGCGACGACCTGCCGCGCCATGAAGATGTCCGTGCCCCAGTCGAATTCCACCCACACGACGGCAATACCGACCGCAGTCGCCGACCGCACACGTCGCACCGACGAGGCGCCGTTGATCGCGCTCTCGATCGGAAACGTCACCAGCGATTCCATCTCGTCGGGCGCCATGCCGTGCCCCTCGGTGAGAATCGTCACGGTCGGCGCCGTCAGGTCGGGGAACACGTCCACAGGCATGTCGCGGGCGGTCCACACACCCGCACCGAAGAGCAGCACCGAAAAGACCAGCACCATCCAGTGGTGCTCGATCGACCATTGAATCAACTGCTTCATTCTCAAACCCTTGAGGCTGTCAGCTTTCAGCTGTCAGCTCTCAGCAAGAGCTCCTTCTGATCCGTCGAGAGCTGATAGCTGAGAGCTGATAGCTGAGAGCTGATAGCTGTTTAATGCACATGCCCTTCCGCGGGCAGCCCTTTGGCCGCCGATGCGAGCTGGACGTCGTACGCCCCCTTGATCACGACGCGCTCCCCAGACGCGAGCCCGCTCTTGATGCCGACGAGATCGCCGTCGCGCGTCGCGATCTCGACGTAGCGGCGAGCGAACCGTTCTCCACCCACCTGAACGAACACATACGGGCGGCCGGCCTCGAGCAGGACGGCGGCCCTGGGAACGGCCGGCGCGCGGATCCGGTCCGATTTGTAGAGCACCGCCGTCCCGGTCTGTCCGATCAGCAACTGTCCGCCGGGGTTTTCCACCTCGAATTGCACCGGCAGCGCCCGCGTTTGCGGATCGATGATGCCGGCGTCGTGCATGTGATGCGGCTTGAGGACGATCGGATCGGGATGGCCCGGGATCTCGAACGCCAGACCGGCGACGCCGCGGGTGGATTCGGCGTCGGATGCTGGCACCTGCGCGCGCAGTTCCACGCGGTCCGTCCGCACGATTTTGAACAAGAGAGCGCCCTCATCGTAGGAGGCGCCCAACGTCGCCATCACGTCGGCGACGCGCCCGGCGATTGGCGCGCGGAGCGCGAAGCTGTTCCCCCCGGCGCCACCACCGCCGCTCCGTAGTGTTGCTTCGCGCTGAAAGAGGCGCGTTTCCGCGGCCTGCAGCCGGGCCTCAGCCACGCCGGTGGCTCGGCGCGCGTCATCGACGCGCCGCGCAGGCACGGCTCGATCGGCGAGCAGCCGTTCGGCCCGCGTCTGCTCCATGCGGGCGGCGTCGAGGGCCGCCCGCGCTTCCGCGACATGCGCCGTCAGCGTCGCGTGATCGTCGCCGCTCGTGAGTCGCGGTTCGAGACGGCCGAGCGTCTGCCCCGCGCGGACAGTAGTCCCAATCGTCGGAAGCGACGCCGCCATGAACCGTCCCGGTGCGGGCGCCGCGACGATCGCCTCGCCGCCCGAAAGCGGCTCGATGGCGGCGGGCACGCGGGTGGCATGCCGCAACTCGGCGTCTCGGACACGCGCGGTCGCGAATTCGTTCGTCCACTGTTGCTCTTTGAGATAGGTAATCGCCGCGGGATCGTCGGCGGCGTGCTTTTCCGCTTCCGCCGTGGCCGTCTTCTCGTCCGCAAACACGGTGACTGTGCCGAGATCGTGACGATCGATCAGCCCGGGAGCATCGATGACCAGCGTCCAGGCGTACTTTCCGGCGGCCGGTGGAGTCCCTTCCACACGGAATGCGCCGGGCCGCAACGGATCCGCTCCCGCAAAGACCGTCTGTGCGCCGCCGCGTTCAGGCGTAAGCTCGACTCGCGGCCGGCCGGCGTTGAGCGCCTTGAAGTCATCGAGCCGCGTGAGGTGCACCGCGAATCGTACCGACCGTCCGGCGACCAGCGGCGGATACTCCATGTACAGCTCGGTCTTTTCAGTCCAGTGCGTGGCGTTCAATGTCGGCGGTTCTGCCCGTGTCGCAGGATTCCCAGCGCGACGGCAGCCCGGAAGGAGAATCGCCGGCAGGACTAGAGCGGTCACGAGCGAGCGGCATCTGGTCATTTAGGGAATCTCCCACCCGCTGACGAATTCGAGCTCGATTTCAGCCTGGCGCGCCGCGGCGTCGAGCGTGGCCTGGCGGACGCGCGCCGACGCTCCTGTGCGGTACGCGTCGAGCAATTCCAGAATGCCCCGTTCGCCCGCGTCGTAGCTCACCTGGGCGATCCGCTCGATTTCGCCGGCGCTGTTGACCGCGGCGGCTCGGTATCGATCGGCCGCCTCGCGCCGGTCGATCACCGCTGAGCGAAGCGCGCCGATCTCGGCGCGAAGGGCGAGTTGGAACGCCTCGGCGCGGGCTTCGGCTTGCTTCGCTCGCGCTTCGGCCAACGCCCGCTCGGGCCGATTGCGATCGAACAGCGGCAGGGACGCGTGGACGGTGATGACGCTGCCGATGTCACCGCCGCCCGCTGTCGACGATTTCGTGCCGCCCACGACCTCGGGCTCCGGCACCCGGCGGCGATCCGCAGCGCGCATCGAGAGACGCGCCGCGTCGATGTCCTTGCGCAAGGCGAGCAGCTCGCCCCGAATCGATTCCGCTCGCTCGACCAGGGCGTCAACTGCCGGCGGCGGTGACGGTGTGGTCGATGAGGCGACCGCGACGATCGATGTGGGATCGACCGCGTCGACGAAGAACCCCGCCAGCGTTGCCTGCGCGCGTGCACGTTCCGTCGCGGCGCCCGCGCGATCGGCATCGATGTCGAGCACTTCGCGTTCGGCGCGAAGTCGATCGAAGCCGGCGGCGTCGCCGGCCGCTTCTCGCCTGGCCAGCACATCAGCCAGCCCGCGCAGTCGGTCGCGTGCGGAGGTGAGCTCGCGTTCCCGCAGCTGAGCCGACATGAGTTGCGCGAAGGCAAGACGCAGATCCGCCCGTGCGCGCCGCAGCGCCTCGTCCGCGCGGTTGGCGTTGGCATCAACGAGCGCCGACGCCGCCTGCACCTCGAATCCGCGCCGCCCCGTGACCGGGAGCGCCTGGCTGACCATCGTCATGTTCTCGGTGATGCCTGCGACCGCTTCCCGGTCGAAGGTGACACGCGGGTTCGGCCACCGGCCGGCCGCCAGAACGTCGGCGCGGGCGACGTCGATAGCCGCGCGAATCGCCCGGACGCGCGCGCTCGCAGGTGAGAGTCGCGCAAGCGCTTCGACTTCCGTCAGCGGCAACGATTGAGCGCTCGTGTTGGAGGGCAGCGCGAGCACCGCCAACGTGGCGCAGACCACCACAATGCGCATAAAGACCTCGAATGGCACGGAGAACGAGACAGACGACGGGGGAGCCCGTCAGGTCAGGCGGAAGCGAGAGGGGGGGCGCGAGGCGAGCGGCACGGTCGCGGCGGGCCGTGCGAAGGCGATGTCTCGTACCGGGCGAGGGCGACCCATGTGGTCGAATCGGGGATCGTTTCGTCGGGGGCGCCCGCGACCGCCCATGAAACAGCGAGGGACTGCGTACTCGGGACGAGACCGACATCGTTCAGCCAGATGACGCATGCCTCGTCGTGATCGAACTCGGCGCCCTCACGATGGTGTGTGTCGATCGCGTGTGACTCGGCGTGCCGGTGCACAACCGAATTGCGATGATCGACAGCGCCGTGATGCAGATGCTCCGGCGGAGCAGCGGACGACACGGCGAGCCACGGCGCAAGAGCCAGTGCGACGAGCGCGCGGCATCCCCGAACACGCACGCGGTGATTATGGGTGCTCGTCGAGCGCGGCGTCAACTCACCGAGGCGCGGTCCGCCATCATTTCGAGGCCGAGTTATGGGTTGGGAATGCGGCAACCGGGCCGTTTTGCTGTACGTTGACCTCCTGCTGAAACCTTCTTCCCGCTCCGGTGTTTATCTCTTCAGTGAACGCCGGCCGCCTTCGCGCCTCCGACGATTCGGCGAGCCCCCCGGTGGCCCGCTGGATTCAGCTGGGAGCGGAGGCCGGTGAACGACGTCACAGGCATGATCGACGCCGAGTTTGAGGCGTTCGTGCGGAGATACCAGGACATGGTGTACGCCACCGCAGTGCGGCTGCTTGGCAATCCGGCGGAGGCGGAGGATGTGGCACAGACGGTATTCCTCAGAGCTTTCCAGCGCTTTGACGAGGTCGGATCGAGTCCGGCCGCGGTCGGCTGGCTGAAGACCGTCACGAGGAATGCGTGTCTCAATCACCTCTCGCGGTATCGCGCGCGCTGGCGGTTTTTCAGCGAGATTGCACGACCCGGCGCCGAGGGCTCCGAGACCGCGTTCGAGTCGGAGCTGGTGGCGGGAGGCTCGCCGGCGTCGGACGTCGAGCAGTCCGATCTTCGCGATCAACTGGAACGCGCGCTGCAACGCCTCCCGGACCATCAGCGGGTACCGCTGGTCCTCTTCCATTTCGAAAACGTGAGCTACCAGGAGATCGCCAATTCGCTCGGCGTGTCAGTGGGGAAGGTGAAGACCGACATCCATCGAGGCCGCGAGGCGTTGAAGAGGCTGCTGCCAGATCATGCACCCCGTTGATTTGGAAACGGTCGTGGGCAGGGAACTGCGGCGGCTTCCACACCCGCGCGCGCCGCACACGCTGCTGCCACGCGTCCTGGCGGCGGTGCAGGCGTGGACGCTTCGGCCCTGGTACGAGCGCGCGTGGTTCACCTGGCCGCTCGAGGGGCGCGTGGCGTCGATCGCCGCGCTCATCCTGCTCGCGCTCGGCAGCATCATCGTGTTGCCGAACGTGCAGGCCGCAGTCATGGGAATGGCAGCGGCGTTCGGCGCTCCAGTTGCGAGCCGCATCGCCGCCGTGCTCGAAGGCGTGAAGGTGGCGACGACTGCCGCGCAGGTTCTCTGGCGAGCGGTGATCGAGCCTTTGGCGCCCTACGTCTTCGCCTTCGTCATGTTGATGTGGCTGGCGTGCGCCGCGTTTGGCACCGCCCTGGACCGCGTCATCCTCGGAAAGGCCTTACAACCATGAAACGACTGAGGTTCGGGCTGGTCGCGGTCGCGTTCGCCGCGGGGTTGCAACTGCCGACCGGAGTTGCCGCGCAGACCCGTCGCGCCGCGCCTCGGCCCGAGAACGCATCGCCGCCGAGCAGCGAGCCCAGCGCCGAGGTGCGAATTGAGTCGCCGCGGAGGTGGGGTCGCCCCGCTCTTCGCATCGGCCAGGACTACACGCTTCGAGCTGGCGACGAGATCAGCGAGGTCACCGTCATCTTCGGTGACGCCACCATCGAGGGGCGCGTCGACGGGAATGTCGTGGTCGTCTTCGGCAAGGCGCAGCTCTCGACCACCGCCATTATCGACGGTTCACTGGTTGTCATCGGTGGCAGCGCGACGGCGGCTGCAGGCGCCCTGGTCGATGAAGATCTCGTGGTCGTCGGCGGCGGGTTCGACGCGCCCGCCGGGTTCATGCCCGGGGGCCACCATGTCGTCATCGGCACTCGGGCGATTGGCGGAAGGCTTGACGCCATCGTTCCCTGGGTCACCCGCGGGTTCCTCTGGGGACGGCCGATTGTTCCGGATCTGCCCTGGGTGTGGGCCGTCGTCGGTTTCTTCTTTCTCGTCTACCTCCTGCTCAACACCGTCTTCGATTATCCCGTTGGCGCGTGCGCGACGACGCTCGCCGGCAAGCCGCTGACGGCATTCGTAGTCGGTCTCCTGGTGCTGCTCCTCGCCGGACCGGTGTGCGTGCTCCTGACGGTCTCCGTCATCGGGATTGCCGTCGTGCCGTTCGTGGTCTGCGCGCTGTTCGTCGCAGCCATTGTTGGCAGGGTTGGCGTGGCGCGCTGGATCGGGATGAGTCTGATGCCGCAGAGTTCAGAGGAAAGTCGACCGCAGGCGCTCCGCTCCTTCGTCATCGGTTTCGCGCTGATGACCCTGGCGTACATGGTCCCGGTGCTGGGTTTCATCGCGTGGACCATGTTCGGCGTGTTCGGCATCGGCGCCGCGGCGCTCGCCTTCATCGCCGCATACAGGCGCGAAAACCCCGCGCCTCCACCGCGCGTGCCGTCGCCCGACACGCGACCTCCGGTGCCTCACTTGGAACAGGCCGCGCCCGTCATGCAGGCGTACGAACCGCCGCCGGTCGACTCGAGTCCACCGGTAGCGGTGATCGCGCCCGCGATGGTGTCGGATCTCGCGTCATTTCCGCACGCCCCCTTCCGCGATCGGCTCATCGCGTTCGTCCTCGACGTGATCCTCGTCGTGATCGCCCAGCAGATTCTCGATCTCAGGAGACACAACGACGACAGCATGATCTTTCTCCTGCTGCTCGCCTATCACATCGGCTTCTGGACGTGGAAGGGCACGACCGTCGGCGGCATCATCTGTCAGCTTCGCGTCGTGCGGGTGGACGGCGCGCCGCTCCGCTTCGCGGACGCGCTCGTGCGCGGCCTCGCGAGCATCTTTTCGCTGGCGGTGCTCGGCATTGGCGGTCTGTGGATTCTGCGAGATCCTGAGCGGCAGGCATGGCACGACAGGATTGCCGGCACCTACGTGGTGAAGGTGCCGCGGAACTGGCCCATCTAGCGAATTACCGGCGTACGTGTCGTCGCCATGATACACTTGTCGTTCGCTGGATCTTGCCGCGTGCTGTGCTGCCTGTGGGCGTAACGAGCCTCTCCTGACTCGCTCCTGCTGACGTTCTGCCTGGCTACGAGACGAAATCCGCCGGAATCCGTACTGGAACCGGGAAAGGCGCGCCGCACACGCGGCGCAGGTTGTCGCACGAGCGACAGAGGAGTCAGTTGATGAGTCGCAGGTTATACGTTGGAAATCTTCCGTACGAAACGGGAGAGACAGAGCTCCAGGATTTGTTCGGCCGCGCGGGTACCGTCGAAACGGTCAAAGTCATGCGCGACATGGCGACCGGACGCGCACGGGGCTTCGCCTTCGTCGAGATGAGCACCGACGAAGAGGCGCAGAAGGCCATCACCGAGCTGAACGACTTTCAGCTGGGCGGCCGCGGCCTCACGGTCAACGAAGCGCGCCCGAAGCCGGCCAGCACGGGCGGTGGGTACGGCGGCGGGGGTGGCGATTCACGCCGTCGCCGTTCAGAGCCGCGCTGGTAGCGGCATGACGCACCGACCCTCCGACATCAGCGCCTTCGAGTTCGTCGTGTTGGCCGCCCTCCGGGCCACGCAACTGATGCGTGGATGCATCCCGAGAGTCGACGGCGCACACAAGGTCATCACCATCGCCCAGCTCGAAATCGCGAACAGGAAAGTGGTGCGCGCGCTCGACGCGGTGCCTGTTCCGGTCGAGTAACTGTCAGCACATCGGGGCCGTGACGGCGCCACCGGGCGCGGGCACGGCCTCCAGTATCTGTCCACACTGAATCTCACCTGAACCGCGACGATCTCACGGCTACTCGGCCTTGATCCGTCGTGGTCTATCACTTGCAGCCGCGGACATTCCGGATCCAAGTGTCTCTTTCAAAGGAAACTCCCCTCGGCAAAGAAGCGGCGCTGATCGACGTGTTCGAACGCGCGCTCCAGGGAGGCGTTGTCGTCAACACCGCCCGGGAGCCCACGGCCACTCATGGTGAAAAAACTACCGGCCGTGCATCAGACGTCGCATCGACGAGGCGACACGCCTCAGCTGCGGACCGGCTCCCTCGCGCTCAGCGAAAGCGCTGACATCTCGAGCGTCTGACGAGCTCGGCAAATCCCGTCCTCGGTGTGCAACCATGGAGGACGCGCGCTATGTGACCGCTGCCGTCTTGTTGTACGGTGTGCCCATGACCTCAGCGGTCGTCGCGGTCGTGGCCATGTACGCCGCGTTTCTCGTCGTCGGCTGGCGCGCGTCGCGCAAGGTTCGCAACGGGTCGGCGGCCGACCTGATCGTCGCGGGCCGCCAGATGCCGGTCTGGATCGCCGTACTCACGATGACAGCGACGTGGGTGGACGGCGGGTATCTCCTGGGCACGGCCGAGGGGGCCTACAAATCCTCCATTCAGCTGGGCATTCAGGGCGGTCTGTGCTTCGGCATCAGCCTGATCCTCGGCGGGATCGTTTTCGCCGGCATCATGCGCCGTTTCTCGTTCACGACGCTGATCGATCCGTTCGAGGCGCGATTCGGCAAGCGATGGGCGGCCGTCCTGTTTCTGCCGGCGCTCGCCGGGGAAGTGTTCTGGAGCGCGGAGCTGCTCGTCGCCATCGGGTCGACGTTCGGCGTCCTCCTCGGCATGAACTTGAGGACCGCCATCCTGCTGTCCGCTGTCGTCACCACTGCGTACACGATGATCGGCGGCATGTGGTCGGTGGCGTATACCGACATATTTCAGCTCGGGCTCGTCGCCCTCGGCCTGGTCGCCGCGCTCCCGTTCGTGCTGGCCGGCGCCGGTGGTCTCGAACAGAGTTGGGCGCATTATGTGTCCGCGAGGCCTGACGGCAGCGGCATCGTTCCCTCGTGGCAGTCGGGCGGCGGCTTGTGGACCGCATCCTCCGTGGTGGCGTGGTCGGACGTTTCGTTGATGCTCATCTTCGGTGGCATCCCCTGGAACTGCTACTTTCAACGAGTCCTGTCGTGTCAAACGCCTGGAAAAGCGCGAACGCACTCCATCCTGGCCGGCCTCCTCACGATCGCATTCACGGTGCCGCCGTTGTTGATGGGTGTTGCGGCGTTCGGCTATCCATGGTCACGAGAGGCGCTCGCGCGCCTTCAGGTCAATCCGGCGGATACGCTCCCTCTGCTGTTTGCGCAGGCCGTGCCGCCGGTCGTCGGGATCCTGGGACTGGCGGCGATTATCGGCGCCGTCACATCGAGCTTCAGCTCGTCGATCCTCTCCGCAGGTTCGATGCTCAGTTGGAATTGCCTGAAGCGGCTCGTATGGCCTTCTCTGTCTGTCGGGCAGATGGCGCGAGCCATCCGCTCGTCCATCTTGCTGTTTGGCGCAGCGGCGACGGGGCTGGCCCTGAAAGTTCAAAGCGTGCAGGCGCTGTGGTTCTTCACAAGCGATCTCGTGTTCGTTTTGCTGTTTCCGCAATTGTTGTTCGCACTCTTCGATCGGAAGGCAAATCGCGTCGGGTCGATCTCGGCGTTCCTAGTCTCTTCGGTCTTGAGAGTGAGTGGCGGTGAGCCCTTGCTCGGCATACCTGCGTTGATTCACTATCCAGCTATCGTGCCGGTCCGAACGGTCGCCGCCGCGGCGGGACTCATCCTGCTGCCGTTGATGTCGCGCGCGACGGCACGTTGGGATCCCGCGCGTCCGCTTCACAACCCTTCCGGAGCGGACGACGAACCTCGCATGGCGCGGATCGCCTGACGTGCGCAAGGTCTTCGCCTGGCTCGTCCATCTGTACACCGCCTCCGGATTGCTGGCGGCCGCGGGCATGGCGGTGTTGATCGTTCGCGGTGGAGACGCATCGTTCCGCAGCGCCTTCGTGCTGATGGTGGTGGCCACCGCGATCGACGCCACCGATGGGTGGCTGGCGCGGAAAGCCCGCGTGAAAGACGTCCTCCCGCACGTCGATGGACGAACGCTGGACGATGTGACCGATTTTCACACGTACACGTCGCTGCCGCTGCTCCTCGTCTGGCGGGCGCACGTGCTACCGGACCAGTTCGCGTGGGTGCTGCTGCTGCCGCTGCTGGCCAGCGCGTACGGCTTCTCGCAGACGGCGGCAAAAACGGCCGACGGATTCTTCCTCGGTTTTCCGTCGTGTTGGAACGCCGTCGCGTTCTATCTGTACGTGCTCACCCCGTCGACGTGGTCGGCCGTCTCCGTCGTCGTGTTCTTCTCGCTGCTGACGTTCGTGCCGTCACGATACCTCTACGCGTCGCGGGGAGGGCCGTTCGCGACGTTCATCGTTGTCGGCGGCGTGATATGGGCGCTCATCGTTCTGGCAATTCTGGGCCGGCCCGCGGGCCAGCGGGAGGCGCTCGGCTTGATCTCGTTGATCTATCCGGTTGCATATCTCGGGTTGTCGTGGGCCGTGACGATTCGACAGCTGAAACCGAAGCCATTCGTCGCAATTCCGCGATAGACGAGGTGGCCACGACAGCCGTCGGACCGTTCTGCGGTCGGGCTACCGTGGCGCAGTCGACGCGTCGTTTCGCCGAGTTGCGCGCCCGGAACCGTGGTACACTGACGAACCTCTTCCCCTGAGCGCTCGCGCCGGTTCACCGGTGTGTCTCATCGGAAGCCCAACACGAGAAAGGGCCGCCGATGCGTTCTGATTCTGTTCCCGCCGGTCGTGCAACGAAGCCTGTTTACTCCGGTCAACTGGCCAAGGGTCGCGTCAAGCAACTATGGGGCGGCCAGGGAAGCGGCATCATCAGCGCCTCCCGCGGCGACGTGTTCTTTCACAAAAGCGACGTCAATGGCACCTATTGGGACCTGAAGGTCGGCGTGCCGGTTGTTTTCGAACTGCTCGACGACCCCATCAGCGGCCCGCGCGCGCAAAACGTTCGACTCGCGCCGGGGCGTAAAATGGCGGTGAAGTAGATGTCTGAGCGAAGTCCCCGGGTTCATCTCGTCAATCCAAGCCACAAGTCGTTCGGCGTCGCGGTCATCACGCCGCGGTGGCTGTACGTCCTCGCGGCCGCCACAGGCAGAGCCTGGGGCGATCCGATCATCGTCGACGAAACGCTCGAAGGGATCGACGAAACGACGATCGCGAAGGGGGACGTCGTCGGGATCGGGATCCACACCGGCAACGCGCGACGAGGCTACGAGATTGGCCGCCTCGCGCGCGAGCGCGGCGCGTACGTGGTGTTCGGCGGCATCCATGCGACGCTGTTTCCAGACGAGGCGCGGGAACAGGGCGCGGCGCACGCCGTCGTGCGCGGCGACGGCGACCTCGTCTGGGCGGGCGTCGTGGAGGACTGCATCGCCGGCCGCGCGCTCCCGTTGTACGACGGCGGGCGAGTCAGCGGCGACGACTTCACCTCGGCGCGGTGGGATCTCCTGCCGCCCGGACGGTACATGTGGGCGTCGGTTCAGACGGTGCGCGGCTGTCCGAAACACTGCTCGTTCTGCTCGGTGTGGCGCACCGATGGACAGGAGCCCCGGCAGCGTGCCGTCGATCGCGTCGTGCGCGAGATCGTCGAATTGCGGCGCCTCGGGTTCCGCTTCATCGCGCTGGCCGACGACAATTTCTATCCCGTGACGCTCGACGATCTGGCGCAGGCGCGCCGCCGATCCGACAAGTCGCGGCTGCACGAGCTCGAGGACCTGCGTCAGGAGCGGTTCGAGCTGATGGACCGCCTCGCGCAACTGCCTGACGATCTCGTGTTCTACACGCAGATCACGATGGAAGCGGCCGAGGATCCGGGCTTTCTCGACGCGATGCGGCGCGCGCGCATCCGCGG
>Ga0137369_10000281_pt1 | contig 42132 bp, 39 predicted proteins | sample SagtaG_12_FD_104918 | JGI IMG/M metagenome (GOLD analysis project Ga0137369, IMG submission 104918) | Vadose zone soil microbial communities from Sagehorn Ranch, Mendocino, California, USA - Sage1_L_113_16 metaG | ecosystem: Environmental > Terrestrial > Soil > Vadose zone | place: USA... | reverse complement strand
TGCGTACTGCAAGGCGGCTATGGGATGGGAGTCGTGTAGGCCCCGAGTGTCGTTGTCGCTGCTCGCAGGTGCGTGCTGCTCGTAGGGGACTGACCGATGTGAGCGTGCTCGGAGTCGAGGACGAGCCTGGGAGTCGGCTGCGGGTGCACATGGAGATCAGCGATCCGCGTCCGTCGTGTGCTCGGTGCTCGGGCGAGGTGGTGAACGACCACCTCGGCATGGGTGACCTCGGAGCCGCCGACGCGCTGCTGCGCGGGGCCCGCGCCGGGCTCCTCGAGGTCCTCGACGAATGCTGGGACCGGGCCCAGGCGGTACGCCGGTCGACCGGGCGCTCCAGGCCCGCGCCTTCCTCGCCGCGCAACACGGCAGCGACGTCGCCGTCGAGGTCTGCGCCACCGCCCATCGCCTCGGCGGCGGCGCGGCCGCAACGCCAACATCGCGCCCGCCGACCCCACACACGTCGGTCTCGACCCAGTCGGGACCGTTCCCATCTACGCCGGGTTGATGACGACCGGAACGTTCCCGTGCTTAGCGATCGGTCCGTTGACGGGTGCACAACGGGGTGATGGCGGATGTCCGTTCCACGTTCATAGATCTCCGTTGGCCGGGAGTGACGCTCGGTCCGACTCGTCTGTAACGCTTCCTCCCGGTGAGGGGACGGTTGTTCCCGGCAGGCCTCGACCAACAAGGACCCGCGCGATGGGCGCAAAGCCCTGAAGCCGTTCAGCGAAGGAGACCGATGTCGTTCATCCAGATCATCGAGATGCGGACCAGGAAGTATGACGAGCTTCAGAAGCTCGGCGACGAGTTCTTCGCGGCGACCGAAGGTAAGCGCACCGTGAAGCGGTCCTTCGTCACCCGGGACCACAACGACCCGGACCGCTACCTGATCATCGTGTTCTTCGACTCGTACGAGTCGGCCATGGAGAACTCCAACCTGCCCGAGACGGCCGCGTTCGCCGAGAAGCAGATGCCCCTTCTCGACGGACCGCCTAGGTTCTTCGATCTCGACATCATCGAAGACCGGACCTGAGGAGAGACAAATGGCAAACCTGACCGTAAAGAGCTTCGATTCCCCCGACGAGACCCGCACCCCCGACAAGACCAAGGTCGAGGTGGTCAACCTCGGCAACGCCAAGGCGGCTCGGATGACGGCGCAACCCGGCTGGCGGTGGTCGGAGTGCATCAAGCCCGTGGTCGGCGGCGACAGCTGCCAGGCCCGTCACGTCGGCGTCGTCGTCAGCGGCCGAATGCACATCGTGCACGACGACGGCACCGAATCCGACGCCGGCGCTGGCGACGCCTACGTCATCGAGCCGGGACACGACGCCTGGGTGGTCGGCGACGAACCGATGGTCGGCTACGAGTTCGAGAGCACGACGGCCGGTACGTACGCCAAGCCGACCTGATGACGGTCCTGGCGCCGAAGCACGAGGCGCTCTGCGACCAGTCGTGCTCCACCTGGCTGCTCGTGACCGACCCAGAAGGCAACGGGTTCTTCGCCTGGCACGCCGGCCAGCCCACGGGCTGACCGGCGTGCAGCGGCGCTCGCTCAGGGCCGAGCGACGTAGATCACGTTCACGGGATCCTCCGGCGGCGTATCGATGACTTGCACGTCGCCGAAGCCGGCCTCGCCGAGGGACTCGGCACCGCCTGGGGTCGCCAGAAGGCCGTCGAGCTGCTCGACGACGCCCTGCTCGCGCTCAGCGATCTTCGACAGGACGGCTACGCGGCGATCACGCCAGCCGAGCGCCCGCACTCGATCGCAACCCTCGCGGACGTCGCCGTGCGACTCGGCGCCGCGGAGGCCGGCGCTGAGCTCGCCGCGCTCCTCCGTCCATGGTCCGGGCTGGTCGTCTTCGACAGCAGCAACGGACCGCTCGAGCCCGTCGACGACTACCTCGCCCGCCTCGCGTCGGATCGGCGCGCGCCATGACCGCCTCGCGGTGCTCGATGATGATGACCGACTCGAGCATCTTCACGAAGCGTGGTGTCACCAACTGTCCGCTCGCGGGGCTCTTCGCGGCCACGCACGGCCTTGTCGATCCGGTTCCGACCTGAGATCAGCTGGGCGGTTTGGCGGGCCGGGCAGGCCGCCGCTATACGGCCCCCCGGCGTTTGGTCCCGGTCGGTCTGGCCCGGGACGCAGCAGCGCTATGGGATTCGGGCTCAGGGTATCGGCGGACTGCAGCCGGGCTACGCTCGTTCTCGTCGTGGGGGGCTCACGTGGCTGACAACGTGTACTCGATCTCGGAGATCGTCGGTTCCTCTGCAGAGAGCGTGGACGATGCCATCCGACGGGCGGTTGCGCGCGCATCGAAGACAGTGCGCAACCTCGACTGGTTCGAGGTCGGCGAGATCCGGGGCCGCATCGACAACGAGGGGGTATGCCACTTTCAGGTCACGATGAAGGTCGGATTCCGCCTCGACGATCCCTCATAGAGGGCCAGCACCGGCCCAGCGGAGGGAGCAGCCTCGTGGACATCGACCGAGACGAGACACTGAAGACGCTGAACGACATCGTTGAGCTCGAGCTCGCCGGCGTCGTGCGCTTTACCCAGTACTCGCTCATGGTGTTCGGGCATGCCCGGATCCCGATCATGCACTGGATGCGCGAGCAAGCGCAGCAGTCGCTCGCCCACGCGATTCAGGCGGGCGAGGAGGTCACCGCACTCGGGGGCAACGTGTCCCTGGCGATCGGGGAACTCGTTGGCGTCCATCACCCGTCCGTCGACGACATCCTGAAGGAGATGCTGGTCCAGGAGCGCCGGGGCATTGATCTGTACCGCCGGCTGCTGGCATTGAGCGAGGGGCGCAGCGTGTCGCTGGAAGAACTTGCCCGTCAGATGATCCGCAACGAAGAGCTTGACGTGGCGGAGATCGAGAAGATGTTGCGCACGCGGGGCGACGCGTAGGGCGCATTTGCGCCCGGCCGCCCGTCGGGTACAGCCAGATTGCTCACTGGTCCGGTCGATCCGCGGCGAGATCGGCAAACGCGTCCGCAAGCGCCTCGCAGAGCTCGACGTCACGATGGTCTGAGCGCCGCGCACCGCCGTTACCCTCCGTGCCGCCGGGGCGCTCGGCCCGATTGTGGGCTCCGCGCATCGGCGCGATGAGATCTGCACGGAGCGTCCGTCGAAACCTCGACAAATGACGGACCGCGTGGACGAGACGCGTGGCGAAAGGAACCGCCGATGCGACTGGTCGTGCTGCAAATGGGCGTGACCTTGGACGGCTTCGTCCACGGCGCAAGGGGATACGAGGATTGGGCACTTCCCCCCGAAGAGGACGACGTCGTGGCATGGAAGGTCGCGTCACTGCGCGAAGCCGGCACACACATCATGGGCCGAACCACGTACGAAGCCATGGCATCGGTGTGGCCGACCACCACCGGCGTCTACGCGGACGTGATGAACGAGATTCCCAAGGTGGTCTTCTCGAGGACGCTCACGCGTGCCGACTGGCCGGAGAGCCGGATCGCCGGCGGCGAGCTCGCCGGCGACATCGACCGGCTCAAGCGCGAGCCTGGCGGCGTGATCGTCGCCCACGGCGGCGCGACGTTCATCGACGCGTTGATCCGCGAAAGCCTGATCGACGAGTACCGACTGGTGATCCACCCGGTTGCGATCGGGCATGGGACCAGCCTCTTCAGGGGGCTGCGCGAGCCGCTCCGGCTCGACCTCATCGAGGCCCGCACGTTCCCAAGCGGAACCGTGATCCACACCTACCGACCACATGAGGGGAACCGATGAGGACCTTGCACTTCGGACTGCGCGTCGCCGATCTCGACCGCTCACTCGCGTTCTACACCGCCGTGGGTTACGAGATCGTGGGCAACGTCCCGGAGACCGGCCTGGGACACCTGACCATGCTCAAGCTTCCGGGCGACGAGTTCGTCAGCATTGAACTCGTCCACAATCCAGCCGACACCGTGGCCAACGACGGGACCCGCCTCAGCCACTTCGTCATCCAAGTCGACGCCATGGAGGTCACGCTCGCCGAGTTGGCGGAGCGCGGCATCGATGCCGAAGCGCCCACATCGCCCGATGGATCAGCAGACTTTCGAACGACGTGGCTCATCGACCCAGACGGCAACCGGATCGAGTTGGTCCAGTGGCCCAAAGGTCACGCCGACGGCATCACTGCCGCCGACTGGGCGAACTAACCCAGTTCGGTCAGCAGCAGACGACGTGTCCCCTGATCGCCGAATCGAGGGCCCACAGATCGTTCGCCGTCTCAGGCTGACCAGCGCTGGACGACGCACACCGAGCCGGCGATCTGGGTGGGGGTAGTGCGGTCCGCCCGCGATCGGGACCTGGCGTCGCCGGGCCGTCCGTCCGCCGGCCACTCGACGGCCTCCGCGTCGAGCAAGGCGGGATACACGAGTGAACGGGGAGCCCGGATGTGTCGCGACAACCGAGTCATGCTCACGAACGGAAGCTAACCCTGCTCGAGTGTCAGATGCGGCCGCTCGTAGCGGCTCGTAGGTCCACCGAGCGTGGCGCCCAATCGTTGGAGTCTCCTGTCGACGTCGTGCATGGACGACTCCAACGAGGCGTCGTAGCGTGATGGCTTGGTGCCCGGGGCATCCCGGTCCGGGTGACCCTCTCGAGAGGAGGGAGGGTCGTGTGTGGAGCCCATGCGGCGGGGTCGGATTGGGCGGCCGTAGCTGGAGCTCGCCGGTGACACGCGCCTACATGCCGACCCCGCATCCGTCCTCGATAGGAGTTGCTGGCATCTCACCGTGCCGAGGGCGGCGGCTGTTGGCGATGTTGCTCCTACTGGTGCCGTCCCTGGTGGCCTGTGGCGACGGTGGCGACGCCGCCGAGCCCGAGACGGTTGAACGCGCGCCGGATATCCCGGTCGTGATCGAGCCTGACGTCCCCATCGTTCTCGGTGTGTCCGCGCCGATCACCGGGCCGGACGCGGTGGCCGGCGTCGAGGACCGTGACGCGGTTATCGTCGCCGTCGAGCGGTGGAAGGAGGCGAACGGGGCGCAGATCCACGGCCACGACATCGAAGTCGCCGTCGAAGACGATGGGTGCACGGAGGCCGACATCACTGCCGAAGCGGCTCGGCGTCTGGCCAGCCGGGCGACGGTCGTCGCCGTCGTGGGTCCCAACTGCAGCGCAGGGACTGCAGATGCCCTTCCGATCTACGCCGAGGCCGGCATCACCTCGGTGTCCGGCTCGTCGACTCGTTCAGACCTGACCACGAGCCAGCCTCCCGGCGGCTTCTTCTTCCGGACCGCCTACCGCAACGATCTCGAAGGCGCCTTGATCGGCCTGTTCGTCAGCCTCGATCTCGGAGCCCGACTGGCGTACATCATCGATGACACCGAGTCGTACGGGCAGGATCTGGCGAACAGTGCGCAACAGATCATGGAACGCAACGGCGTGGAGGTTGCCCGAGTGAGCATCGAGCGCGGGACGGTGGATTTCCGCGAGCTCGTGCAGACAGTCCTCGACGACGCGCCGGCCGTCGTCGGCTTCATGGGATTCAACCCAGAAGCCGCGCTCCTGTACCGCCAACTCCGGGACGCAGGGTTCGAGGGGGTGTTCGGCGCCGGTGATGCCGCCGCGACACCCGACTTCATCTCCGCCGCGGGCAAGATCGCGGAGGGCGCGTTGTTCGCTGGGTGCCTGTTGACTCTGTCCGACGACCTGGTCGCCGATTTCGTCGCGCTCCGCGGGGACCCACCGGGCGCGTCAGCGTTCACCGCTCAACAGGTCGACGCAACGACGATCCTGTTGGACGCGATCGCGGAGGTCGTCGAAGAGCGGCCTGACGGGTCGCTCGTCCTCGAGCCCCGAGCGCTCCGCGACGCAGTGCGAGCCGCTGGTGTGCGGGAGGGCGCCTCGGGATCATTCGGCTTCGATGCCAACGGCGACCGGGTCCCGCCGGACGGCGCACCGCTTCCGGAGGTCGTCGACGCGGCGTTGGCGAGCCAGGACGTTTCCGCGTTCGTCGATCTCGGCCTGGTTCCGTGCCAGGTGCAGGACGGCCGGTTCGTGAACCTCATCGGTCCAGGGGCACGGCCAATGCGATAGGCGTGCGGACGCGCCAGGTCAGCGCGAAGCGAGGAGCAACCATCGTGGCGATTCGGGCAAGCGGGTCCAATGGGCTCACCGGCCAGGAGATGTCGATGACGGCTCGCGTGGCGACGTGGAGCAGCCGCCACCGGTGGCGCGTCGTCGCGGGTTGGGTGCTGATCGTGGTCGGCGCGATCGTCACGGCGTCGTTGGTGGGAGCCGACACCGACATAGCGCAGGAGGCGCCCGGCGAAGCCGGCGAAGCGTCGGACCTGTTCGACGAACGCTTCGGTGCCGGCGAAGACTCCGCCCGGGAGGTCGTCGTCTTCTCCCACCCGACGCTGCCGGTCACGGCGCCGGAGTATCAGCAGAAGGTCGAGGACCTCATCACTGCGCTTCGGGGCCTTCGCACGACCGAGATCGGACGCGAGGGTGACACGATCGTCACGTCGAGCGAACGCGTGGTCGCCGGAACCCTCACGGCGTACGACGCCGGGTTGCCCAGAGAGCAATCGCCGTTCGTGGCGACCAGGGAATCGGCCGGTGACGTCTCCTTCGCCATCGTGAGATTGGTCGGCGACGCCCGCGAGGCAGAGCACAACGTCGATTCGGTGCTAGAGACCGTCCGGCAGGCAGCCGACGTGGACGACTTCGACATCACGGTCGGAGGCGAGGCCTCCATCGCCCACGAGTCGACGCAGGTGATCGAGGAAGACCTGGGATTCGCCCTAGCCCTGAACCTCCCTATCACGCTGCTGCTGCTCCTGCTCGCGTTCAGGGCGCTGGTCGCGGCGCTCATCCCGCTGGGACTCGGCCTGGCGGCGATCACGACCGCGTCGGGAATCCTGGCACTGGTCAGCCAGGCGTACCCGTTGTCGGAGATCTACAGCGAGATGGTCTTGCTCATGGGCCTGGCCACGGGCATCGACTACTCCCTCTTCATCATCACCCGCTATCGAGGCGAGCGTGCCTCCGGGCACAGCAAGAACGACGCCATCACGCTCGCAAGCGGCACGTCGGGCAAAGCCGTGGTCTTCGCCGGGGTCACGGTCCTACTCGCGATCAGCGGGATGTTCCTCGTCGGCGACGTTACGTTCACCAGCTTGGCCCTGTCGGCGGTCGTCGTGGTCGCGGTCGCCATCGTCATCTCGGTCACGCTGCTGCCGGCCCTGCTGGCGATCCTCGGTGACCACGTGAACCGCGGCCGACTCGGGGTCCTGCGACCGAAGCGCGTCGAGGGCGGCGCACTCTGGGGGCGCATCAGCGACTACGTCCTGGCCCGACCCGTCACGATCACCGTGGTGACACTGGTGGCGCTGGTCGTCCTCGCCCTGCCGCTCGCCACGCTGAACCTCGGCTTCAACGGCCACAAGTCCCTCCCCGACGCGGTCGACGCCAAGCGGGCGCTGAGCGCGTTGGAGGAGAACTTCACGCTCGGCCTGACCTCGCCCGCTGTCGTGCTCGTCGATGCCGGACCGGACGGAAACGTCTTCGCCCCCGACATCCAGGCCGGGGTTGACGAGCTGCTCGGATCCGTCGAGGCGGACACGTCGTCGCCGCAGAACCGAGATGCTCCTTACGGCTCGCCGGTCCAGACCGAGATCAACGACGGGGGGAACACCGAGCTGATCCGCATACCGATCAACGCCGATACCGGGGAGGATGAGGCGATCGACGCCGTCGAGCATCTACGCGACGACCTCATCCCGGACGCGTTCACCGACGGGCCACGGGTGCTCGTCACCGGCGACACCGCGGCGAACATCGACTTCCGGGCGAACATCCTGGCCAAGACGCCCCTCGTCGTGGCCTTCGTCGTCGGGCTCACCTTCCTCACTCTCCTGGTTGCGTTCCGGTCGATCGTCATACCGATCAAGGCGGTGATCCTGAACGCGCTGTCCGTGGGGGCGGCCTACGGGATCCTCGTGCTCGTGTTCCAAGAGGGTTTCCTGTTGGAACGGCCGCTCGACTTCGAGGCGACCGGCATCATCGAATCGTGGCTGCCGCTGTTCCTCTTCTCGATCCTGTTCGGTCTGTCGATGGACTACCACATGTTCGTGATGGGTCGGATCAAGGAGGCGCACGAACACGGCGCCCGCACCGATGACGCGATCGCGACCGGGATCAAGGCGACCGCGGGCACCATCACGAGCGCGGCGGCGGTCATGATCGCCGTGGCAATGATCTTCGCCTTCACACGCTTCATCGGGCTCAAGCAGTTCGGCTTCGGGCTGGCCATCGCGATCCTGATCGACGCCACGGTCATCCGCTCGGTGCTGTTGCCGGCCACCATGAAGCTGCTCGGTCCGGCCAACTGGTACCTGCCGTCGTGGCTGCAATGGCTCCCGAGGATCCGGATGGAGGAGGGCGCCGTCGAGCAACCGGCGGCGAGGCCAGCGGAGCCGCGAGACGATCCAGTCACTGAGCAGGCTTGAGAAGCGGATCCCTCCGCGCCCGCTGAAGGTCACTCGGCGTAGGGTCTCCTGCCGGGACCGAGGGCTGCCGGCCCGTCCGCACACCGGCCGTCCGGGAGCGCACAGTCCGGGAGCGCCGCACAGTCCGGGAGCGCCGCCAGCGCGATACATCGCCGATACACGCGACCGCGGGCGTCAGTCGTAGGACAGCATGTGACCAGGTCAGCGGCGTCGGGGAGGGGGGATTCGAACCCCCGACCGCCTGCCCCCAAAGCAGGTGCGCTACCGCTGCGCCACTCCCCGTGCGTGAATGCGGCTCTTCACAGCTTGAGCTCCCGCGTGAGGCCGCAGCGCTGGCGAGCAGAGCGCTCGGTGCACACACAACTCGTGCATGCGCACATGCCTCGGCGGCGAGACGCGATGAGCCGAATCCACCGGACCAGCGTAGTGGGCGACCTCGCCGCCCTTGGCCGTCCCTTCGAGCGTTGGCAATTGCACCGAACTCGCGGTGATCAGCTACTGATCACAGCGGCGCTGCGTAGCAGCTGACGTTTCCGGACATGGAGTCTCGGAGGCCGGCTCTCGGGCCGGCCCCCGTGCGCGCCCGGTGTCGTTTCCTCACTTCCGCACCTCAGCGCCCTCCGGCAACTACCTGGCGCGCCACTGGAACGCGGCGTCGAGCATCGTGGTCGGGCGCGCTGAGTGATGGGGGCTCTCGGTCTGGCCGGGGAGGTTTGACCGCTTGCCAAGAAGCCACCGCAGGAACGGGTTCGGAGACGGCTGAGCAAGAGCGGTCCCGAGCTGGCGGCACCGGTGCTCGAGTCACGGGACCGTGGAGCCCGGCCGTTACACTGCCTCGCCTGTGAAGAGCTCGGTCGAGACCCTCGAGGGCAACAAGGTCAAGCTGTCCGTCGAGGTCGACGAGAGCGAGTTCGAGAAGGCGATCGACGCGGCGTTCCGCCGCATTGCCCGCGAGGTCCGCATTCCCGGCTTCCGGCCCGGGAAGGCGCCCCGGCGGCTGCTCGAGGCTCGCCTCGGGACGGTGGTCGGTCGCGAGGAGGCGCTTCGGGAGGCCTTGCCGCAGTACTACGCCCAGGCCGTGAAGGACAACGCCGTCGACGTGATCGCGGCCCCAGAGATCGACATCACCGGGGGCGAAGAGGAAGGTCCGGTCCAGTTCGACGCGGTCGTCGAGATCCGCCCGCAGATCATCGTCGGCGGGTACGCCAGTCTGCGGGTCACGCTGCCCCGGCCGGACGTAACCGACGACGAGATCGACGCGCAGATCGAGCGCCTCCGCGACCAGTTCGGCGAGCTTCGGGTCGTCGATCGGGCCGCGCGCGACGACGACCACGTGTCCATCAGCATCACGGGATCGCGCGGGGGCGAGGCCCTGGCGGGACTCACCGCCGACGACTATCTCTACGAGGTCGGCAGCGGCACGATCGCCAGCGAGCTCGACGACAACCTCCGGGGCGCCAAGGTGGGCGATGTCCTCGAGTTCGAGGCCGAGCATCCCGATCCCGACGAGGAGGCCGTGCAGTTCCGGGTCCTCGTCAAGGACGTGAAGGAGAAGGTCCTTCCCGACGTCGATGACGAGTGGGCCAACGAGGTGTCCGAGTTCGACACCGTGCAGGAGCTGCGCGACGACATCGCCAGCCGGATGAGCGCAGTGCGTCGCGCCCAGGCGCAGGCCGCACTCCGTGAGCGCACGGCCGAGGCGCTCGGCGAGCTCGTCGACGAGGAGCCGCCCGAGGCCCTGGTGACCGCCGAGATCCAACAGCGGCTCCAGGACATGGCCATGCGATTCTCAGCCCAGGGCATCACCGTCGAGCAGTACCTGGAAGCGACCGGGAAGGCCCAGGAGGAGTTCCTCGACGAGTTGCGGGAACTGGCGACTCAAGCCGTCCGGGTCGACCTCGCGCTGCGGGCGGTCGCGGAGGCCGAGGAGATCGAGGTCACCGACGATGATCTGGACGAGGAGTTCGCCCACGTGGCCGTGCGAGTGAAGCAGCCGGCGGCGAAGGTTCGCAAGGACTTCGAACGCGCTGAACAGGTGCAGGCGGTACGCTCGGACCTCAGGAAACGTAAGGCCCTCGAGTGGCTGCTCGAGCATGTCGAGATCGTCGACGAGGCGGGGCAGCCGATCGAACGGACCGACCTGGAAATCGTCGACGAGCCTCGCGACAGCGAGGACGAAGAGACCCCCGAGCAGGAAGAAGCGCAGTGATGCAGCCCGTCTACGACTACTTGGTGCCGACGGTCGTCGAGCAGACCAACCGCGGCGAGCGGGCCTACGACCTCTACTCCCGGCTGCTCAAGGAGAACATCATCTTCCTGGGCACGCCCATCGACGACACCATCGCCAACCTGGTGTGCGCGCAGCTGTTGCATCTCGAGTCGGAGAATCCCGACAAGGACATCAATATCTACATCAACTCGCCTGGCGGCGACATCACCGCACTGTTCGCCATTTACGACACGATGCAGTTCATCAAACCCGATCTCGCCACCATCTGCTTCGGGCAGGCTGCGTCGGCGGCCGCGGTGCTGCTGGCCGCGGGCGCCAAGGGCAAGCGCATGGCGCTCCCGCACGCCCGCATCCTTCTGCACCAACCCTGGGGGAGCGGTATGGGCCAAGCCGCCGACCTGGAGCTCCAAGCACGCGAGATCCTGCGGATGCGCGACTTGCTCGAGCAGATCCTGTCCGAGCACACGGGCCAGACGCAGGAGAAGGTGCACAAGGACACCGACCGCGACTTCGTAATGAGCGCGGCCGAGGCCAAGGATTACGGCATCATCGACGAAGTGATCTCGGCGCGCGAGCTCGCCGATAAGACGGGTCCCATCACCGCAGTCAGCTGACGCCCCGGGGGGAATCACGTGGCCAAGTTCGGAGACGGAGGCGAGCTCCTCAAATGCTCGTTCTGCGGGAAGTCGCAGAAGCAGGTGAAGAAGCTCATCGCCGGGCCCGGCGTGTACATCTGCGACGAGTGCATCGATCTCTGCAACGAGATCATCGAGGAGGAGCTCTCCGAGACCTCCGAGCTGCGCTTCGACGAGCTACCGAAGCCCCGTGAGATCTACGAGTTCCTCAACGACTACATCATCGGCCAGGAGCACGCGAAGAAGATCCTGTCGGTCGCCGTCTACAACCACTACAAGCGGGTCCAGTTCGGCGGGGGCAACGACGACGTCGAGTTGGCGAAGTCCAACATCCTGCTCCTCGGACCCACAGGCTGCGGCAAGACCCTGCTCGCGCAGACGCTGGCCCGCATGCTCAACGTCCCGTTCGCGATCGCCGACGCCACCGCGCTCACCGAGGCCGGCTACGTCGGCGAGGACGTCGAGAACATCCTCCTCAAGCTGATCCAGGCCGCGGACTACGACGTCAAGAAGGCCGAGACCGGCATCATCTACATCGACGAGATCGACAAGATCGCCAGGAAGAGCGAGAACCCGTCGATCACCCGCGACGTGTCCGGCGAGGGTGTCCAGCAGGCGTTGCTGAAGATCCTGGAAGGAACCACGGCATCGGTTCCGCCGCAAGGGGGCCGCAAGCATCCCCACCAAGAGTTCATCCAGATCGATACCACCAACATCCTGTTCATCTGCGGCGGGGCGTTCGCGGGCATCGAAAAGATCATCGAGAGTCGTATCGGACACAAGGGTGTGGGGTTCGGCGCCGACATCCGCCGCTCCGATGAGAAGGAGTTGGGCACGATCCTCACCAAGGTTCTCCCCGAGGACCTGCTCAAGTTCGGCCTGATCCCCGAGTTCATCGGCCGCCTTCCGGTGATCGGCGCCGTGTCCAACCTCGATCGCGAGGCGCTGATCCGCATCCTCGTCGAGCCGAAGAACGCGCTCGTCAAGCAGTTCCGCAAGATCTTCGAGTTCGAAGATGTCGAGCTCGAGTTCGACGAGGAGGCGTTGGAGACGGTGGCCGATCAGGCGCTGAAGCGGGGCACCGGCGCCCGCGGGCTGCGGGCCATCCTCGAGGAAGTCCTCCTCAACGTCATGTACGACTTGCCCAGCCGCAGCGACGTCGGCAAGTGCGTGATCGATCGCCAAGTCGTGCTCGACAAGGTCAACCCCACCCTGGTGCCTCGCACCGAGCCGGCCCGCCAGCAGCGCCCGAGGCGCGCCGCATCGTAGGGTCGGGACGGCACCATGGAGCGGCTGGCGCCGCTCAATGGCCCCGTCGACACGTTGGCGTGTGAGGGTTCGCCTGGTGGGTAGCCTCCTCGCCGGGTTCGCGGGGCCTGACACAGGGAGAACGCCATGGGCAAGGTGATCAAGGGAGCATTGCTGGGCGGGGCCGTGGGTGCCGCGGTCGTATACGTCCAGACGCGGCAACGGTCAGAGATCGGGACCACGGGCGTGTCGGACGATACGCCGCCGACCCTCGCCCCTCCGTCACCGACGTGGCAGCCCATCGTCGGCGCCGCGGTGGTGGGTGGCGGCGTCGGCTTCGTGCTCGACCGCCGCGCGCGCCGGCGAGCGGCTCGGGCCGCGGCGGCTGCGCCCGCGTTCGTGCAATACGCCCGGCGCGTTTCGCCGATCGCCGAGCGCGCTATGGAGGCGCTAGCCGACGCCGCCGAACAGGCACGCCCCCACGTCCTCCATGCCGCGGGGGTCGCGCGGGAGCGCGCGGTCGAGGCCGCGGAGGCGGCTCGGCCTCACGTCGTTCATGCTGCGGAGGTCGCGCGGGAGCGCGCGGTCGAGGCCGCGGAAGCAGCGGCCCAGGCGGCGCGACCCCACGTGCAGAAGGCGTCGAAGGCGGCCCGCCACCGCGCCGAGCCGCTCGTCGAGGCGGCCCGACCGAAGCTCGAGCACGCGGTCGACGTTGCCCGCGAGCGGGCGGCGGATCTGGCCGAGGCGGCCGCCCGCCACATCGCCGTCGAGTCCAACGGCCACGGCGCCCCCAAGCAGATCGTCGTGACCCTGGCCTGACGCGTACTCGACGCAATAGCCCGTCGCTTCGCCGGGCTATTGCGTCGAGAATGGCGGGATTGTGGATCTGATCGGCGCGCTGGCGTGGCTCGATGAGCACATCAACCTCGAGGCGAGGGCGGGACGCATCGAAGGCCTCAGCCTCGAGCGGATGCAACGGCTCGTTGAGGTGCTTGGCGATCCGCAGCACGCCTACCCGGTCATCCACCTCACCGGCACCAACGGCAAAGGCTCGACCGCCCGCCTGATCTCCGCCGTGCTGGCCGAGAGCGGGTTGTCGGTCGGCACGTACACGAGCCCGCACCTCGAGCGCATCAACGAGCGGATGGCACGCAACTCCGACCCCGTCGACGACGACACCTTGGCGGAGTTGCTCTCCGACATCGCGGCAGTCGAACCGGCGACCGGCGTGCATCCCAGCTACTTCGAGATCGTGACCGCGGCCGCGTTCCGGTGGTTCGCGGACGTCGCGGTCGACGTCGCCGTCGTCGAGGTCGGACTGCTCGGCCGGTTCGACGCGACGAACGTGGCGGACGGCGCCGTCGCGGTCGTGACCAACATCGGGCGCGACCACAGCAACTTCGAAGGCGACTGGCGGCGGGCGGTCGCGGCCGAGAAGGCCGGCATCATCAAGCCCGGCAGCACGCTGGTGCTCGGGGAGGACGACTACGACCTGCGGCCGGTGTTCCTCGCCGAGCACCCCGTCGCGACCGCGGTACGCAACGAGGACTTCGCGTGCGAGCGCAACGAGCTGGCGGTGGGCGGCCGGCTTCTGGATCTGCGCACACCCTCAGGCGTGCTCGACGAGGTGTTCCTACCGTTGCACGGCGCGCACCAAGGCGATAACGCCGCGTTGGCGATCACGGCTGCGGAGGCGTTCTTCGCCCGGCCGCTCGACCGATCGCTCGTCGTCGACGCGCTGGCGACGGTGACGATGCCGGGACGGTTCGAGATCGTGAGCCGCCAGCCACTCGTCGTACTTGACGGCGCGCACAACGCGGACGGGGCCGCGGCCGCGATCGCCACCCTGGACGACGACTTCGCGGTCGACGGCCGCCGGGTGATCGTCGTCGGCGCCCTCTCGCCTCGCGACCCGACCGAGCTCCTCGAGGCGCTCGCCGTCGACGGCGACACGTTGGTGGTCGCGTGCGAGCCGCCTTCGCCCCGCGCTCATCGCGCGGCCGTGGTGGCCGCGGCCGCCGAGGCGCTGGGCGCCATAGCGGTCGCTGTCCCCGAGGTCGCGACGGCCGTCGATCGCGCCCTCGCCATCGCCGGCCCCGATGACGCGGTCCTCATCACCGGGTCGCTCTACGTCGTGGGCCCCGCCCGGACCCATCTCCTCAGTTGACTACGGTTCCCCGCTCATGAACCGCACGTTCGTGATGTGCAAACCCGACGCCGTCGAGCGAGGGCTGATGGGTGAGATCGTGAGCCGGATCGAGCACAAGGGCCTCAGGCTGGTGGCCGCGGAGCTCCGGACCGTCCCGAAGGAACTGGCCGAGGAGCACTATGCCGAGCACCGGGAGAAGCCCTTCTACGGCGAGCTACTCAGCCTCATCACCCGATCGCCGGTCTTCGCCATGGTCGTCGAGGGACCGGCCGACAACACCTGGCAACTCGTGCGGATCATCGTCGGCGCCACCCAGGTCGAGGACGCGCTGCCCGGGTCGATCCGGGGCGACTTCGCCACGACCACGACCGAGAACCTCGTTCACGCCAGCGACGGCCCGGAGACCGCCACCCGCGAAATCGGACTGTGGTTCCCGCTGGTTCCCAGCGGCTGACTCAACCGCTGGGCAGCTGTGTCAACGGTGAGCGACGTGCCGTCACCCGTGTTGTGGTGGCCCAGATAGAAGGCGACGTCGCGCATCGTTCGACTGGACCTCCTCAACAGCGTGCCGTCAGCGTGCCATTACGGCGCACATCTGGCGACTGACTGTTGCGATTATGTGACAGCGCCTAGACTCCGGCGAGGCAAGTAGGGGCCACCACTAGGCTTCGCCAACGATCTCACTAGTGTTTGAGGCGCGCGCGCATGTCCGACACTGTCTTTCCTTCGATCATGGGCCGCGATATGGCGGTCGACCTCGGGACCGCGAACACGGTCGTCTACGTGCGCGGCCGAGGCATCGTGCTCGACGAGCCCTCCGTCGTCGCGGTCAACGTCCGCGATGGGCGCCCGTTGGCCGTCGGGTTGGAAGCGAAACGGATGATCGGCCGCACGCCGAGCCACATCCAGGCCGTCCGCCCGTTGAAGGACGGCGTGATCGCCGACTTCGAGATCTGCGAGAAGATGCTCCGCTACTTCATCCAGCGGGTGCACCCGCACCGCTGGGCCCGGCCCCGCATGGTCATCTGCGTCCCTTCGGGCGTCACGGGCGTCGAGAAGCGTGCGGTCCAAGAGGCGGCGGTGTACGCCGGCGCTCGGAAGGACCCGTTCATCATCGAGGAGCCGATGGCCGCGGCCATCGGTGCCGGTCTCCCGGTGCACGAGCCGAGCGGGAACATGATCGTCGACGTCGGCGGGGGCACCACCGAGGTCGCCGTCATCTCGCTCGGCGGCATCGTCGCCAGCGAGTCGGTGCGCGTCGGTGGCGACGAGCTCGACGAGGCGATCATCAACTACATCAAGAAGGAGTACAGCCTCGCCCTCGGTGAGCGCACCGCGGAAGAGGTGAAGATCGCGCTGGGTTCCGCATGGCCCCTCGTCGAGGAGGTCCACGCCGAGATCCGCGGCCGCGATCTGGTCACCGGGCTGCCGAAGACGATCGTCGTGTCCACCGAAGAGATCCGCGACGCGATCGAGGAGCCGGTGTCGACCGTGGTCGACGCGGTCAAGGTCACCCTGGACAAGACGCCACCGGAGCTGGCGGCCGACATCATGGAGCAAGGCATCGTGCTCGCCGGTGGCGGCGCGCTGCTCCACGGTCTCGACGCCCGGCTCCAACACGAGACGGGCATGCCGATCGTGATCGCCCGGAACCCGCTGCACTGTGTTGCCATCGGGTCCGGACAGTCCCTCGAGGAGTTCAGCGCGCTCAAGGGAACCACGATCTTCTCCAACCCGAACTCGTAATCTCCTGCGCAGTGGCCCTGTCGCGCCGATCCGGTCGGTCACGATGGACGCTGGCGATGCTGGTGCTGACGTCCATCACGGTTCTGACCCTCGACTTCCGCGGCGCAGGGTTGGTCGAAGACGTTCGGAGCGCGGCCGGCACGGTGTTCGATCCCGTGCGCAACGCGGCCAGCGCAGTGTTCCGACCGTTCGCCAACGTGTGGAACGGCGTGTTCGATTACGGCGACGTCAAGGACGAGAACGAGCGGCTGCGGGAACGCATCGCGGCGCTGGAAGGTGCTCAGGTCACGCAAGCCGACGCCCAGAAGCAGCTCGATGAGATCGCCGCGACGGAGGGTCTGCCGATCACCAGCCAGATCCCGACGGTGTTGGCCCGCGTCGTCGGCGGACCGTCCTCCAACTTCGAGCACACCATCGAGCTGAGCAAAGGCTCGGACGCGGGTCTGAAGGCAGGGATGCCGGTGGTGACCGGGGCAGGGCTCGTCGGCCGGGTGGTGCAGGTGTCGGCCGGCACGTCGAAGGTGCAGCTTGTGAGCGATCCCGGTTTCGACATGGGTATCCGCTTGGTGTCGTCGGGGACGATCGGCATCGCCCACGGCCGGGGCGACGGCCGCGCCCTCGCCGCCGAGATCCTCGACCCGAAGCTCGTCGTGCCCGAGTCCGAGGCGGTGACGACCAGCGAGTTCGCCCGCAGCATCTTTCCGCCCGACGTCCCCGTTGGCATCGTGACGTCGGCGAAGCTGACCACCGATCAGGGCGGCCAGAACCTCGAGGTCGAACCGCTGGCCGACCTCACCGGTCTCGCGTACGTGCGCGTGCTCTTGTGGGAGCCGGCGCCGTGAGCCGCGCCGATCGTTCTCGACGCAATAGCCCGTCGCTTCGCCGGGCTATTGCGTCGAGAATGCGTGGGGGTCGGCCGTGAGGGCGGTCCGTGTGCTGCTCGTGGTCATCCTGGCCTTGACACTGCAGACGTCGTTGGTGGCGCAGCTCCGGAGCTTCGACGCGACCGGCGACATCATGCTGTTGCTCGGCATTGCCGCCGCGATCGCGGCCGGGGCGGAGATGGGCGCACTCGTGGGGTTCACCGCGGGCATGGCGTTCGACTTGATGTTGCAGTCGCCCCTCGGGCTGTCCGCGCTCGCGTACTGCATCACCGGGTACGTCGTGGGCACCTTCCAGACCTCGGTACTGCGGGCCGCGTGGTGGATCCCGGTCGTGAGCGCGATGGTGGCCAGCGCGTTCGGCACGCTTGTCTTCGCTACGGTCGGCGAGGTGCTCGGGCAGGAGTCGTACCTGTCCGGTCATCTGTTCGCGATCGTCGCGGTGGTGTCGGTCCTCAACGGCCTCATCAGCTCCGTGGCCGTGCGGCTGATGCGCTGGGCCCTGCGGGCCGACTCGGAACCGAGGTTGGCGCTGCGGTGAACGCGGACTCTCCTCGGCTGCGGCTCGGCATCGTGGCGATCGTGGCGGTGTCGTTGTTCGCAGCCTTGTTCGCGCGGCTGTGGTACCTGCAGGTCCTCGCGGCGCCCGACTACCAGGTGGCGGCGCGCGCCAACCAGCAGCGGGTCATCGTCGAGCAAGCCCCGCGCGGCCGGATCCTCGATCGCACGGGCATCGTCCTCGTCGACAACCGCACCTCGATCGTCGTCACCGTCGACAACCAACAGCTCAACGACCTGAGCGACTCCGACCGGTCAGCGATGATCAATCGCCTCGCGGGCGAGCTGACCGCGTTCGGCGTCGCAACCACGGTCGAGCAGCTCGAGAAGCGGTTGGTCGACGTTCGGTTCAGTCCCTACACGCCGGTGCCCGTCGCCCAGGACGTCCCTGAAGAGCTGGAGGTCTACCTCAAGGAGCACAAGGAGCTCTTCCCGGGCGTCGACGTCGTCGCCAAGTCGGTGCGGGCCTACCCGTACGGCTCGCTCGCCGCCCACGTGATCGGCTACGTCGGGCCGATCACCGGTGACGAGCTCGACGCCCGCAAGGACCGCCGCGACAAGCCGTACGAGCTGGGCGACGAGATTGGCAAGTCGGGAGTCGAGCGCACGTATGAGGACGAGTTGCGCGGCACCCCGGGCCGGCGGGTGCTCGAGGTCGACGCGGCCGGCAACACCATCCGCCAGCTGAGCTCTCGGGCCCCGATCCCCGGCAACGACGTCCAGCTCACCATCGACCTGCATGTGCAAGCTGTCGCCGAGCAGGCTTTGGCCGAGGAGCTGGAGCACACCCGCGGCCGGCCCATCCGCAACGGACCGCCCGCGCCCGCGCCCGCCGGGTCGGTCGTGGTGATCAATCCGAACGACGGCTCTCTCGTGGCGATGGCGTCGTATCCGACGTACGACCCCGCGCAATTCGTCAACGGCATCGACAGCAACGAGTGGGCGGCGCTCCAGGATCCCGCCGGCCATGCCCCGCTGAACAACCGCGCCATCCAAGGTGAGTACGCGCCAGGGTCGACGTTCAAGCTGATCACTGCGACCGCCGGGCTGCGGAGCGGACTGATCACCGCACAGTCGAGCATCACCGACACCGGCGCCTACCGCCTGAACCCGTGCAAAGGCGACACCTGTGTGTTCCACAACGCCGGCTCGGAATCGCACGGCCGCATCAACCTCCCGAAGGCGATCACCGTGTCGAGCGACGTGTACTTCTACGACCTCGGCGCCAGGTTCTTCTTCAACCAGGACCAGTTCGGGGATGCGATCCAGGACACGGCGCGCGACCTGGGGCTCGCCGCCCGCACCGGGGTGCCGCTGCCGTCCGAGCACGACGGCTACATCCCCGACGCGGCGAACAAGCAGGCGCGTCACGATGCGAACCCCGAGGCGTTCCCTGACGAACGGTGGCGAGCCGGCGACAACGTGCTCACCGCGGTCGGTCAGGGCGACGTGCTGGTGACGCCACTGCAACTCGCGAACGCCTATGCGACCTTCGCGAACGGCGGCACGCTCTACTCACCGAACATCGCCAGTCGCATCTTGTCGCCGGGCGCCACGCCGCCCGACGAGCGGGTGGTGACCACGATCGGCACCCGGGTGATCCGCCAGGTGGCGTTGCCCCCCGAGGTGCGGGATCCGATCCTGCAAGGTCTCATCGGTGTGACCACGAAGGTCGGCGGCACGGCGCGGGCCGTCTTCTCGGGCTTCCCGGCATGGACGGTCGCGGCCAAGACGGGCACGGCGCAGGTCCACGGCAAGTCCGACACCGCGCTGTTCGCCGCCTTTGCGCCGGCCGAGGCACCGCAGTACCTGGCGGTCGCGGTGATGGAGGAGTCGGGCTTCGGCGGCGTCGCCGCGGCGCCCCTCATCCGGCGGATCCTCGAGCCGCTCGCCGATCCGACGCGGATGCCCGAGGTCGGTCCGGGCGGCGTGCTCAGCTTCCCCCTCGAAGTCGCCCCCGATCCCCAGTCGGACGGCGGGGTGACCGACTGATGGCAGTCGCAACCGTTCCGCAGTTTCGGCGGACGTCGACCACGTCGCTGCGGCGGAACCCGGCCGCGGCATGGCGGCACATCGACGCCATCCTCATCGGCGCGGTGGGTGCGGTCGCGGCCCTCGGCGCGTTGATGGTGTACAGCGCGACGCGTGGCCCGGGGCAGCCCGAGCCGTACGACACGACGTTCATCAAGAAGCAGGTCGTGTTCGTCGTGCTCGGCCTCGCCGCGATGGTGGTCACCGCGCTCGTCGACTACCGGCTCTTCCGCGACTGGGCCATCCTGCTCTACGGCAGCGCGGCCGGACTCCTTCTCCTCGTGGTGTCGCCGATCGGCTCGGAATCGAAGGGCACCCAGGCCTGGTTCCAGGTCGGGTCGTTCCAACTCCAGCCGTCCGAGCTGGCGAAGCTTGGGCTCATCATCGGGTTGGCGGCCCTGCTCGCCCAGTTCCGGGGCGAGATCGACCTGCGGCGGTTCGGCCTCGTGCTGCTGGCGGCCGGCGTGCCCCTCGCGTTGATCATGCTCCAACCCGACTTGGGGACCTCGCTGGTCCTGGCGGCCGTCACCGTCGGCATGATGCTCGTCGGCGGGGTCAAAGCGCGGCACGTGGTGGCGCTGTTGTTGGTCGGCGCCATCGGGTGCGGGCTCGTACTGAACTCCAACCTGCTCGAGGACTACCAGAAGGCGCGGCTCACGGTGTTCCTCGACCAGGAGGCCAAGCTCCAAGGCGAGGCGTACAACCTGAACCAGTCGAAGATCTCGATCAGCGCCGGCGGGATGTTCGGCAAGGGGCTGTTCAAGGGGACACAGACGCGGCTGCAGTACGTGCCGGAGCAGCACACGGACTTCATCTTCACCGCCGTGGGGGAGGAGTTGGGCTTCGCCGGTGCGGCCACGCTCCTAGCCCTGTTCGCCATCATGGTGTGGCGGATGTGGCGGAGCGCCCAGTTGGCCCGTGATCCCTTCGGCACGCTCGTGTGCATCGGGGTCCTCGCCATGTTCCTGTTCCAGATCTTCGAGAACGTCGGCATGACGATGGGCATCATGCCGATCACCGGGATCCCCCTTCCGTTCGTGAGCTACGGCGGCTCGGCCACGATCGCCGACTTCATCGCCATCGGCCTCGTCCTCAACGTCCACGCGAGACGGTTCTCGTAGCCCCCAGAACGGGCCGTGGGACCTGCTCCGGTAGCCTCGTGTCGAACATGTCGTCGATCTGGCCCCAGCTCGAGCCCCTCCTGCCCCGGGTGCAGAAGCCGGCGCGTTACATCGGCTGCGAGGACGGCGCCGTGGTCCCCGAGCATGCCCCGCACATCACGTCGTGGCTGCTCGTATATCCGGACGCCTACGAGATCGGGCTCCCCAACCAGGGCCTGCAAATCCTCTACGAGATCCTCAACGACAGCCCGATGGCCGCGGCCGAGCGGTCGTACGCGCCCTGGACCGACCTCGAGGCGCTCCTCCGCCCGCGGGGCCTGCCGTTGTTCTCGGTCGAGTCGCACCGGCCGGCCGGCGAATTCGACATCATTGCCTTCAACCTGTCGGCCGAACTCGTGTACACGAACGTCCTCAACTGCATCGACCTCGCCGGTGTCCCCGTGCGCTCGGCCCATCGCAGCCCGGAGCACCCGCTCGTCGGCGCCGGCGGGCACTGTGCCTTCAACCCCGAGCCGCTAGCCGACTTCGTGGACTTCTTCGTCATCGGCGACGGCGAGGAAGTCGTCTCCGAGATCACCGCGGTCGTCGCGGCGTGGAAGCGGGGCGGCCGCGCCGACCGCGATGCCGTGCTGCGCGACCTCGCCACCGTCGACGGTGTGTACGTGCCATCCATGTACGAGGTCCACTACGACGGCCCCGATCTCGTCGGGGTCACGCCGCGGTACCCCGATGTGCTCACCCGCGTCGAGAAGCGCACGATCGCCGATCTCGCGGCGTGGCCGTACCCGCGCCGCCAACTGGTCCCGCTCACCGAGGTCGTGCACGACCGCCTCAACGTCGAGGTGTTCCGCGGGTGCACTCGCGGCTGCCGGTTCTGCCAGGCCGGCATGATCACCCGGCCGGTGCGCGAGCGACCAGCCGATCAGGTCCGCACGATGATCACCGACGGGCTGCGGCGCACCGGTTACGACGAGGTCGCTCTCACCAGCCTGTCCACCGCCGACTTCAGCGGCATCGAGGAGGTCGTGGCGGACACGGTCGCCCCGAGCGACGATCCGACGGCGTGCGGCAACGTGAGCGTGAGCCTGCCGAGCTTGCGGGTCGACGCCTTCACCGTCGGCATCGCGGCCCAGATCCAGCGGGCCCGGCGTACCGGCCTCACCTTCGCGCCGGAGGCCGGTACCTGGCGGATGCGCCAGGTCGTCAACAAGCTCATCACCGAGGAGGACCTCTACAGCGCAGTGGACGCCGCCTTCTCGCAGGGCTGGCGGCGCATGAAGCTCTACTTCCTCACCGGTCTCCCAACCGAGACCGACGAGGACACGCTCGGCATCGCCGAGTTGGCCCGCAACTGCGCGGCGATCGGGCGGGAACACACGAAGGGCGCCTCGATCACCGCCTCCGTGGGCGGGTTCGTGCCGAAGCCGTTCACGCCGTTCCAGTGGTTCGGCCAGAACACCGTCGAGGAGCTCGGGCGGAAGTTCGGGCTGCTGCGCGACGCCGTACGCCGCGAGCGGGGCGTGCAGCTGAAGTGGCACGACCCGAAGGCGACGCTGGCCGAGGGGATCGCCAGCCGGGGCGATCGCCGCATCGGCGCCGTCATCGAGTCGGTATGGCGCCGCGGTGGCGTCTTCCAGGAGTGGTCCGAATTCTTCGACCTGAGCCTGTGGCGCGACGCGATGGAGGAGCACGGGCTCTCCATCGACTGGTACGTCTACCGCCACCGGCTCGACACCGAGGTGCTCCCGTGGGATCACATCTCCGCCGGCCTCCACAAGGACTTCCTGTGGCAGGACTGGCGCGATGCCCTCGATCACCTCGGACTCGAGGATTGCCGGTGGACACCGTGCTACGACTGCGGTGCGTGCACGGGCTACGGGATCGAGCACATCGTCGCCTCGGCCGTCCCGCCGGCGGGCGGCAGTCAGGGCACGGGCCAGAACCTTGCCGTGGGCGGCGAAGTGCCCGTGCAACTCACCCGCAAGCTGGCCGGGGCGCGGTCGTGAGAATCAGGATCCGGTTCTCGAAGCTGGGAAAGATCCGTTTCACCAGCCATCGTGACGTGGCGCGCATCTGGGAGCGCGCGCTGCGCAAGGCCTCGCTCCCTGTGGCCTACACCGAGGGGTTCTCCCCTCGTCCCAAGTTGAGCTTCGGGCTGGCGCTGTCCACTGGCCATGAATCGCTCGGCGAATACCTCGATGTCGATCTGCGCGGCGATCGCGGCGTCGACGTCGAGGAGCTTCCGACCCGGCTCGATCCGGCCCTGCCCCTCGGAATCGATGTGCAGGCGGCGGTGCCGATCGCGCCCGGAACCCCGTCGCTGCAGCAGGCGGTTGTGAGCTGTACGTGGCGGATCGAAGTGACCGGCCAGAGTCCGGCGGAGATCGGGGACGCGGTCCGACGCGCCATTGCGGCCGACCGGCTGGTGGTCACCAGAGCACGCAAGGGGAACGAGGTCACCGACGATCTCCGTCCCCTCATCCTGTCCCTGGCCCTCACCGGCGCGACCAACAACGCTGTAACCGAAGACGGCACCGAGCTCGTCGCCGAGCTCGGCACCCAACCGCGCGGCCTTCGACCCTCTGAGCTCCTGCTCGCCCTTGGCGGCGGACTCGAAGAGGCTCGAGTGTGCCGCATCCACCAGTGGCTGCTGCTCGACGGCGCCCGCCAGGAGCCCATCCCTTGGGATGGCGAGCTCTGCGGCGCGACGTCGGCGCCGTACGCGATCACGCGTACGTCATGAGAAGGGAACTTCCCCATGTCCGACCCCGAGGGGCCAACGCGCCCCGAGCCCACCGCCGCGGTGTCATCGAGCACCGAGCCCGCGGACCGTACGACCGAATCCTCCGATCAAGCGCCCCCCGCGGGGCTCAAGAAGCGGCGCCGCGGATCGCGCGGCGGCCGCAACCGCACCCGCACCCGCACCGGTAGCGGCGCCGACGCCGGCCGGGCACCCGACGACCTGCCGGACCGCCCGTTCGAGGGGCAGCCCCAGGATCCCGACGCCGCCGACCGCGCGCTCGTCCGTCGCCCACCCGGGAGCGCGGCCGCCGCGGGACCGCCCCGTAAACCTCAGATCGGCGATAGCCGCCCCGCGCCGCCCGCCCCGCCCGCCGAAACGGAGGCCGCGACGATCGGCGAGGAGACAGCGCGCCCCTCCAGTCGACGCCGGCGTCGCCGCGGTGGACGCGGTCGCACCGGCAGTGGCGGCCAGGCCGGCCGGCCCGAAACGCCGGTCGACGCCCTCCTCGGCGAGGATGATCCTCTCGAGCTGGACGACGAGACGATGGAGTTGCGCCGGGGTCGGGAGCGCAAGGGTCGTCCGGTCGGCCGCTACCTCATGTGTGTGCACGTCCGCCCCGAGGCGACCCATATCGCCGTGCTCCAGGGCCGAGCCCTCATTGAGCACTACGTGTCCCGCCCCGCCGACGACGTCAACCAGATTCACGGCAACATCTACCTCGGTCGCGTGCAGAACGTCCTGCCCGGCATGGAGGCCGCGTTCGTCGACATCAGCACTCCGAAGAACGCCGTCCTCTACCGGGGTGACGTCCACTTCGACCTCGACGACGTCGAGGAGAAGGGCGCGGGGTCGGCGCGCATCGAGCAGTTGCTGAAGCCCCGCCAGACGATCCTATGCCAGGTCACGAAGAACCCGATCGGCACCAAGGGCGCCCGGCTCACCCAGGAGGTCTCCTTGCCGGGCCGGTTCGTGGTCCTCATCCCGAACAGCGGCACCTACGGCATCTCGAAGCGCCTGTCCGATGACGAACGCAAACGGCTCCGGTCGATCCTCGACAAGGTGAAGCCGGCCCAGCACGGCGTGATCGTGCGCACCGCGGCCGAGAACGTCACCACCGAAGAGATCGAGCGGGACGTCACGAGGCTGGTGCGGCAGTGGGACCAGATCGAGGCGCTGGCGAAGCGATCCGCCGCACCCGCGTTGCTCTACCGCGAGCCGGACATGGCCGTCCGCGTCATCCGCGAGGAGTTCAACCAGGAGTACCGCGGCATCGTCATCGACGACCACAAGCTGTTCGAAGATGTGCGCGACTACGTGGCGAGCATCTCGCCCGCCCTCGCCGACCGGGTCGAGTTCTACGACCCGGCCATCGAGCCGCTCCCACTCTTCGAGCGGTTCCACGTGCACGAGCAGCTGCACAAGGCGCTCGACCGCAAGGTGTGGCTGCCGTCCGGCGGTTCCCTCATCATCGAGCACACCGAGGCCTTGACGGTCATCGACGTCAACACCGGCAAGAACGTCGGCACCTCGAGCCTCGAGGAGACGGTCTTCAAGAACAACCTGGAGGCCGCGGTCGAGGTGGCCCGCCAGCTGCGCTTGCGCGACATCGGCGGGATCATCGTCGTGGACTTCATCGACATGGAGATCAAGCCCAACCGCGAAGAGGTCGTTCGCGTCTTCCGCGACGCGCTGGCCCGGGACAAGACTCGTACCCAGGTCTTCGAGATCTCCGAACTCGGTCTGGTCGAGATGACCCGCAAGCGCATCGGCGAGGGGTTGCTCGAGTCGTTCGCCTCGGTCTGCCCCCATTGCGAAGGCCGCGGCCTCGTCTTCCCGTCTGAGCTTTTCGAAGAGGGGTGACGGCCCTGTAGCATGGCCGACCCATGTACGCAGTGATCCAGACCGGCGGTAAGCAGTACCGCGTCGAAGAGGGCCAGCAGCTCGACGTCGAGCGCCTGGCCGGCGACGACGCGGGTGAGGTCGCGCTGCGACCCGTGCTACTGGTCGACGGAGAGGACGTCGTGGCCGCCCCCGCCGACCTGGCCAAGGCCACCGTGTCGGCCCGGATCGTGGGCGAGGCCAAGGGACCCAAGATCATCGGATTCACCTACCGCGCCAAGTCGCGGGGGCGGCGTCGTTGGGGTCACCGCCAGAAGTACGCCACCATCGAGATCACCGGCATCACAAGGGGCTGAGCAGCCATGTCAAAGACCAAGGGTGGCGGTTCGACCCGCAACGGGCGTGACTCGCATGCGAAGCGCCTCGGGGTGAAGGTCTACGACGGCACCGTCGTAAAGGCAGGCGCGATCATCGTGCGCCAACGCGGCACCCGCATCCACCCGGGCGAGAACGTCGGTCGCGGTGGCGACGACACGCTGTTCGCGACCGCGGCGGGCTCGGTGAAGTTCGGCGAGCGCCGCGGCCGCAAGCTGGTCGACGTCCTTCCCGCCGCCGAGTAGCGACTATCCGCCGCAGGCGCGCCACACGCGCAAGAAGTTCCCGCCCGCGACGGCCGCGATCTCGTCGACGGTGAAGCCGGCGCGGGCCAGGGTGTCGGTCAACACCGGGAAGTCGGTCTCGCCCCGGTACCCGTCCATGAGGCCGGACACGCCGTTCATGTCCGTGCCGATGCAGAGGTGATCGACCCCGATGAGCTCGGCGAGGTACGACGCGTGGCGCGCGAAGTCGGCGAGATCGGCGACGCCCCGGTCGCGGTAGTGGAAGGGCCACAGCCCGACCAACCCACCGGTACCGGCAACGGCACGCAACTCCTCGTCGCCGAGGAACCGGTCGAAGTCCTGGAGCGCCCGCGCCCCGGTATGCGAGCTGATGACCGGAGCCGCAGCCGCCGCGCACGCCGCCAAGGTCGTGGCCCGGTCGGCATGGGCGAGGTCGACGAGGACGCCCAGCTCCTGCATCCGGCGCATCGCGTCGTGTCCGAACGGGCTGAGGCCCGTCGGTCGGCGCCGAACCGGGAGCCGGACGGGCAGCCACTGCTGCCACGGCATGCACACCGTCCCGAGCGAGTTGTCGACGTAGTGCACCAGGCCGACCACGCGGACGCCGAGGGCGAAGAGCTCGTCGACCCGGTAGACACGGCCGTCGAGGACGTCGGCACCCTCGAGCCCCAAGACGACCGCCGGGTGACCTTGGCCCTGCGCGGCACCTACCGCGTCCGCGCCGGTGGCGAGGATGGCGCCGGCGGCCGTGGCCTGGGACCGGATGTGCTCGAGTTGCCGTTCGACCGCAGCCCACGGCGAACCTCGGTGGAAGCGGGTCACGATCGGGTCGCCGACGGCCTTGGCCACGACGGCGTCGACGCCGGCCGGCCCGAGTACGTCGAACCCGACATCGGGCGGCATGTGCCCTCGGTTGACGAACCGGTACACGGCCCATGCGGGTCGCGGGAGCAGGCCGGTGCCATGGGTGTGGACGTCGACGACCGGTACACCCTTCGTCACGGCCCTTTTGCTACACCCCTCGGGGCAGGTCGGCGGCATCCCATCCGAGTCGCTCGACGGCCAACGCGAGCGCGAACCGGTCGGTCATGCCGCTGACGTGGCGCACGGCGGCCGCGACCGGATCGCCCCAGGCATGACCGTCGAGCTCCTCGGGATGCTCGATGAACCATTCGGTGAGCTGACGCAGGAGGCAGGTGACCCGCTCGGCTTGCGCGACCGACGCCGGCCGGAGGTAGATGCGATCGAAGTTGAAGGCGCGGAACGCGTCGAGGGCGCTGGCCTCCGGGTCGCGCATGCCGACGACGCCTGTGGTGCTCACCGTGTCGACCATCGCGGTGATCAGACGGTGGAGCTGGGTGCGCCGATCGGGTCCGAGGACGTCGGTGACGGCGGTCGGGAGGGCGGCGGCCGTGACGATCCCCGCGGCCACCGCATCCTCGAAGTCGTGGCACACGTACGCGACGCGGTCGGCCCACGCGACGACCTCGCCCTCGGGGGTGGCGGGCGGAGGTCGGTTCCAGGAGTGGTTGCGGATCGCATCGAGGGTTTCCCGGCACAGATTCAGCGGCGCGAGGACGACATCGGCGCCGAAGACCGCGTGATGGAAGCCAACGGTGAGGAACGGCGACAGCGCACCCTCCGAGGCGTGGCCTGCGGGCCCGTGTCCACAGTCGTGGCCGGTGGCCGCGGCCGCGGTGAGGGCCACGTTGAGCCCGATGGCGCGCGACACGCTCACCGCGACCTGACACACCTCGATGGCGTGGGTGAGGCGGGTGCGCAGATGGTCGTCGTCGGGCGCGATGAACACCTGGCACTTCCCCGCCAGGCGCCGGAAGGCCCGGCTGTGCTGGATGCGGTCGAGGTCGCGCTCGAAACAGGTGCGGTGCGGGTCAGGCGCTTCGGCGGTGGCGCGTTCGCCCCCGCCCCGCGATCTGGTGGCGCATGCGGCGAGCAGCGCCTCCTCGGCGTCCTCGCGCTCGGCACGCGTCCGCGCGGGCACGGCCGGGCGCCCGACCCGTACGGCTTCGTGCGCGATCGCAAACTCGCTCATCACCGGTCCTGTACGTCCGGGGTGTGACTCCCCGCTTCGGCTGGGAGTACGTAGGCCGAACGGCTCATTTCGCGCCGGGCGTCTAGGACGACGCACCGCATGCGTTTACTCTCGGAATGGTTGGGCGACAGAGCAGTCGGGGTGGGCTGAGATGGAACGCAGACGTTGGCGGCGCGACGACGGCGAGCACCGGCCGCATACAGAGCGACATTCACCCCTTCATCGACGTGGTGAACATGCCGATAAGGCTCCGAAGCAGCTGTCGGTGGGTGCGAAAGGAACCGTCATGAGATGCGACGACGCGCGAGGTTCGCGGCACGCCGGCGCGGCGCGCGCCCGAGGCGACCGTGGCGCGGTGCTGGTGGAGTTCGCGCTCGTCCTTCCGCTCCTGGTCACCCTCCTCCTTGGGATGCTGAGCGGTGGGTTGGCGTACAACCAGAAGCAGCAACTGACGCATGCGACCCGGGAGGGGGCGCGCTACGGAGCGACCTTGCCCCAGAACCAGATTTTCAGCGGATCTGGTGTCACGTGGCAGAGCGCGGTTCGCGACGTCGTCGTCGACCGCGCCCTCGGGGACCTGAGCGTGTCAGGCGCGACCGTCTGCGTATCGCTCGTGAAAGGGTCGTCCGGGAACGCCTTGGATCCGCTGGTGGTGGTCGACGGCCATTCGACGAGCGGCGCCCCCTGTATCCCGACCCAGACGTACGCGGTGACTGCGTCGGACAAGGGGGTACGAGTCCAGATCGCTGCATCTCGGCCGAGTGAGATCCAAATGGGGCTGTTCGGCGTGATGCACCTGACGGTGAAGTCGTCGGCGACGGCGCTCTCAGAGGCCTCGCTGTGATCGGTGCCCGCCGCGGGCGGCGCGACGACCGAGGCGTCGTACTCGTCCTCGTCGCCTTGCTCATGGTCGCCCTGCTCGCGGTCGCGGCGCTCGTCATCGACATCGGCTTGGCGCGGGCGAGCAAGCGCGGCGATCAGTCGACCGCGGACATCGCGGCGCTGGCTGCGGGCTTCTTCCTCTCGGGCCGCGGTACATCGGATTCGCGCGTCAGCGCGAAGCTCGGCTGCAACGCGGCGATCAAGTCGGCGATGACCAACGTCACCGGCTTCACCCCCACGCTCACCGGCACCGAGTGCAACGGCTTCCCGGACCGTGTCGACCCCGATGCCGGATCCGGGGGCTGCAGTTCAGCCATCGCACCGGTCACCGTCACATCCGGGATCTACACGATGACGGTCCGCTACCCGGTGCCGAACAGCGAGCTCAGCGACAGCCGGTTCTCCGGGACGGGGATCAACGACGGCACGAACCAGTGCATGCGGATGGCGGTGTCGTTCTCCCGGCGCAACCCGACTGGATTCGCCCGGATCGTCGGGATGAACAACGTCACCACGGCCGCGAGGGCGGTCGTGCGTGCCAGCACGAGCGCCCACGGCCTGAACTTCGCTGCGCTGCTGCTGCTCGAACGGGTCGGCTGCGCGACCCTCCAGACGTCCGGTGGCGGTACGAACGGTTCGGGGGTCGTCATCCAGGCGTCGTCGAACACCAACCCCGCGATCATCGAATCCGACACGGCCGGCATCGTCGGCGCGAGCGCGCCGGTCGTGTGCGGCAACAACGACAACGGCAACGCCCCCAACTGGGCCGTCTACGGCAACGCGCTGCCCGCCGCGGGGGGCGGCGGCCCGAGCATCGTGATCTGCCCGGTGGCGGGCGATCCTCGCTGCGGGACCAACACCACCGGGACCGGCCTGCTCGCGCTGTACTCGGTGAGCGTTCCCAACGGTCGCCTCGCCGCGGTCGTGCCGACCGGCGTCAGCACCTCGCCCATCGCTCTGGACCTGCCGGCGTCGCGCATCTCCGTCGACAACAAGTACAACTTGGCGACGACCAGCGGCGGGCACGAGCAGCTCACCAGCTTCCACAGCACCGCGCACGCGCTCGCGACGTCAACCTGGGGCGCGGGGCTCCAGAGCCAGGGGTACGTGCACGTCACCCAGTGCAACAACTTCTCCGGGAGCGTCGCCGGCACCAAGATCTTCGTCGACTGCACCGGCGGGTTCAGCCCCGGCCAGTTGATCTTCCCGGACGCAACGACCGTCGTCATGACCGGCAAGCTCGCGATCGGTGGCGGCAGCGTACTGTCGATGCCGTCGGTGCGAACGCTCGCGATCCGTGGCTGCCCGGCCGACAGCAACACCGGCGGGACCGGATGCAGCGGCGGCGGCTACGCGGGCATCGACATCGCCGCCAACGGCGCGCTCCTCGTGAACACCGGCGAAACGACCCTGCCGGCGAGCCCCTTCACGGGTGGAACGGCGTGCGCCAGCCGGACGGCCGCCACGACCAGCAACTGGAGCGAGATCGCGACCTTCGGCGGACCGATCAAGGTGGCCGGGTTCCTGCGGCTCTGCCAGACCTTCCTGTACAACGCCCACAACTCGACCACGTACAGCAAGCAGTCGGTGTTCACCACCGGCGGTGCGTACCCCGCGATCGCGCTGTGCTCGACGGAGCTGCCGTGCCCGAAGTCGTCGGTCGACTCCGGCGACGACGCACCGTTCGTCACGTTCTCCGGCGGGTCCGGCGCGGCCGACTGGTCCGCACCGAACCAGCTGTCGAGGCCAACCGTGCAGGCGGACTTCGCGACGTACCCCTTCGAAGACCTCGCATTCTGGACGGAGGGAACGTCGGCCTCTGACATCAAGGGCCAAGGGAGCAACAGCACCCAGGGTGTGTACTTCCTCCCGAACGCCTCCGCCCTCTTCACGGGCCAGGCGACGCAGGCTCAGCCGCTCAACGCCCAGTTCGTCGTGCGCGCCCTCAACGTGAGCAGCCAGGGTACGCTGATCCTCCGCCCGAACCCGGACGACGCCGTCGCCACGCCGAGCCCCGGGAACGTGTCCCTCATTCGCTGAGCCCGGCGGCGGGACAAGCACCGTGCCGCCCTGAGGGCAGGTCTCTCCCGAAACGTGTCCCTCATTCGCTGAGCCTGGCGGCGGCCGGTGCCTCGTAGCCTGACCGGCGATGTCGAACTTCGTCGACGAGTGCAATCTCCACGTGAAGGCCGGCGACGGCGGCGCCGGCGCGATCTCGATCCGGCGTGAAGCACACGTGCCGCTCGGCGGGCCCGACGGGGGCGACGGCGGCCGGGGCGGGCACGTGTGGCTCGTCGCCAACCGCAACGTCGCTTCCCTTCTTGCGTTCAAGGATCATCCGCACCGGCGGGCCACCAACGGCGTCCACGGCCGAGGCAAGCGCCGCCATGGCGCGGCGGGCGACGACCTGATGGTCGCGGTGCCTGAAGGGACCGTCGTCTTCGACCGCGACGGCGGCGCGCTGGCCGACCTTGTCCACGAGGGCGACCGGTGGATGGCGGCCGAGGGCGGACAAGGGGGGCGCGGCAACGCCAGCTTCCTCTCCAACCAACGCCGGGCGCCATCGTTCGCGGAGCAGGGCGAACGGGGTGAGGAGCGGTGGCTGCGGCTGGAGCTCAAGCTCCTCGCGGATGTCGCCCTGGTCGGGTTTCCGAACGTCGGCAAGTCGACCCTGATCTCACGCGTCTCCGCGGCCAAGCCGAAGATCGCCGACTATCCGTTCACGACCCTCGAACCGAACCTCGGGGTGGTCCGGCTGGACGACGGGTTCGAGTACGTCGTCGCCGACATCCCCGGGCTGATCGAGGGCGCGAGCGAAGGCCGGGGTCTCGGGCATCGTTTCCTGCGTCATGTCGAACGAGCGCGGGCGCTGGTCGTGCTCGTCGATCTCGGCTGGGAGGTGGCCGCCCTTCCCGCGCCCGAGGAACAGGAGCGCGTGTTGCTCGACGAGTTGCGCCGCTACGAGCCGGACCTGCTCGACCGACCCCGCATCGTCGTCGGGTCGCGCGCCGACCTGTCGCCGGACGACCACGGTGAGCTCCGGGTGTCGGCAGTGACGGGCGCCGGGATCGCCGCGGTGCGGGGTCGGATGGCGGACCTCGTGAGGGAGGCGCGGGAGGCCGAGCCCCGGGCGGAAGGCTTCGTCGTGCACCGTCCGGCAACCGAGGGGTTCCAGGTCGAGCGCACCGATGGCAACCAGTGGCGCGTCGTCGGGAGGCAGGCCGAGCGCGCGGTGGCGTTGTCCGACCTCACCAACCCGGAGGCGCTCGCCTACGCGCAGGCGCGGCTGCGATCGATGGGCGTCGACCGGGCCCTCGCCCGTGCCGGGGTCCGGGACGGTGATCTCGTCCACGTCGGCGGATTCACCTTCGAGTACGCATCGGACGCTCTGTGATCATCGTCGCCAAGATCGGCACGTCGTCGATCACCGACGAGCAGGGTGAGATCGACACGGCGGCCCTCGGCAAGTTCTGCGCCGAGGTCGCGGCGCTGCGCGATGCCGGCCACACGGTCGTCGTCGTGACGTCGGGCGCGATCGCCGCCGGCTTGCCGGCACTGGGGCTGGGTGGGCCGGCCCGGCCACGCGATGCGCGCACGCTGCAAGCGGTGTCGGCGGTGGGCCAGAGCCGCTTGATGCGGGTCTACGACCGGTTGTTCGGGTCATACGGCGTCGTATGTGGCCAGGTGTTGCTCGCCCCGCTCGACTTCGGCGTACGGCAGCAGTACCTCCACGCTCGCGGGACGATCCGGCGGCTGCTCGAACTGGGCGTCGTGCCGGTGGTCAACGAGAACGACGCGATCGCGGACGACGAGATCCGGTTCGGGGACAACGACCGCCTCGCCGCGCTCGTCGCCCACCTCGTCGAGGCCGACGTGCTCGTGCTGCTCACCGACACCGTGGGTGTGCTCACCGCCGACCCCCGCCTCGACCCCTCGGCGTCCCTCATCGAGGAGATCGTCGAGATCGACCACAGCCTGGAGGCGCTCGCCGGCGGCGCCGGCTCCGCCCGCGGGAGCGGGGGCATGGCGTCGAAGGTGGCCGCGGCCAAGATGGCGGCCTGGTCAGGAGTCCGGGCGGTGATCGCCGCCGCGGGGCGGGAGGGCGTGCTCGCCGACGCCGCGGCGGGGACCGCGGGTGTCGGCACCGTGGTGCTCCCGCGCGACAAACGGCTGCCGGCCCGCAAGCTGTGGATCGCATTTGCCGTCGAGGCCCGCGGCACGGTGGTGGTCGACGACGGCGCTCGCCGGGCGTTGCTGGAGGGGGGCCGATCGTTGCTCCCGGCCGGCGTCGTGCGGGCCGATGGTCGGTTCGAGGCCGACGACGCCGTCGAGATCGCCGGCCCCGACGGCCGAGTGTTCGCGAAGGGTCTCGTGCGCGTGGGGTCGCGCATGGTCGCCGAACTGGCCGGGTTGCGCACCGCCGCGCTCCCGGACGGCATTCCCCACGAAGTCGTCCACCGCGACGACCTGGTCGTGCTGCCCTGACGGTCGATCGTTGTTGTCACACCCCCTGCGGATACTCGCGGGCATGGACGAGACGACGGTTGGTTCCAGCCGCTGGTCTGGGTGGCGCAGCATCATCACGGGCTCATCACGCGGGCCGCGCACCTCGCCGCCCGTATCAGTGACGAACGAATGGAGTCGCTGGCAGCGGCGGGGATCGTCGCTCGCAAAGCGCACGGTGTGTACGTAGTGAACGGCATGCCACCAACCTGGCGGCAAGATGCCCTTGCGGCCTGCTTGGCTCGGCCTGAGGGTGCGGTGGTGTCCCATCTGAGCGCCGCGGCGCTCTACGAGTTGTGGAAGCCGCCTCCGGTCCCGCACATCACGGTGCCCCAAGGTCGCAGCCCCCGGACTCGCCTTGCCATCGTGCATCGAGCGAACCTCGGACCCGCCGACATCACGCGGGTAGCCGGCATCCCGGCCACCACGATCCCGCGGACGCTCGTCGACTGCGCCGCTTTGCTACCTAGGTCGGACCTGGGGGCGATGGTCGACGATGGTCTGTGCCGCCGTGGCTCAGAGGCCAATTACGTCCTCGAGGCTATCGAGCGCGCCTCTCGGCGGCCGGGACGCGCGGGTATCCCGTTGTTGCGCCGCGTGCTGGAGCCTTGGCTCGAAGGGCCGAAGCCCGGCAGCCCGGCGGAGATGCGGCTCCTCCGCCGGTTGGAGGAGTGGGGCTTCCGGCGTCCCGAGCGGCAGGTCGAGGTGTACGACGAGACGGGACGGCTGATCGCTGTGATCGATCTCGGGTGGCGGCCGGAGCTCGTCGGCGTCGAGTACGACGGCGAGCGGGCCCACACGCCGCGCCGCCTGCTGCCCGATGAGGAGCGTCACGCCCGGCTCAAGGCGTTCGGGTGGTACATCGCCCGAGCCGACAAGACCGACGTGCGTCCCAGCGCGACGCGCCTGCGGTCCGAACTGTGGCCGGTGTTGATGGCCCGGCGCGCCGCCTGAGCGTGAAGGGTGGCGCGAAAGTTCGTTGTGGGGACGGACTTGCGCGCCAGCCTGGCACCCTTCTGGGCAATGTCACCGAAGGGTGGCGCGGAAGTCCGTGTGGAGGACGGACTTGCGCGCGAGCCTCGGCCCCGGAGGCCGCTACTGGGCTACGCAGGCTCCGCAGGCTTGGCTGGTTCGGCGACGGGTTCGGCCGTCCCGGTAGAGGTCGCGGCCGCGCCGTCGCCGGCGCCGACCGCGGCCGCCGGTTGGTCGGCGGGCGCGAGTCCGAGTTGCGAGCGGATCTCGGCCAGCCGGGTCTGGGCCTCGCTGTTCATCGACGCCTGCTCGACCTCGAGCATGCGGGCCTCGACGGTTGATCCCGTGAGCTCGGACATGCCCCGCGCCTTCGCATAGCGGGCTTCGATCTTGTCCCGCACCTCTTCGAGCGTCGGCACGTCCTGGCCGACCGTCTCGGAAAGCGAGGCCATCGCCTTGTTCATCTGCTCCTGCATCTTCGCCTGGTCGAGCTGACCGAGGAGCTTCTGACGCTCGGAGAGCCGCTTCTGCAGGGCCGCCGAGTTCTGTTGCACCGCCGCCTTGGCCTGATCGGCAGCCTGGGTGGACTGCAAGCTGAGCGACTTGAGGCTCTCGATCTCCTTCTCGAGGGTGATCAGCCGGTTGGCGAAGGCCTCGGCCGCCGATGCGTACTCGGTGGCTTTGGCCCCGTCGCCCTTCTTCGTCGCCTCGTCGGCCATGAGCACGGCTTGACGAGCGTTGCCATTGACCTTCTCGAGCTCCTCGAGGGCTCGATTGAGCCGCATCTCGGTCTGCTTCTGGTTGGCGATGACGTTCGCCGCCTGCTCGACCAGCCGCCGATGCTGCTCCTGGGCCTCCATGATGGCCTGTTCGAGCTGCACCTTCGGGTCTGCGCTCTCGTCGAACTTGCCCGAGAGCTTTGCGGTGAGATAACGCCACCACCGGCGGAAGAGCTTGATCATGGGCGCGACTCTACGCGCCGGTGGGCGAGGTGTTCCCACAGGGCGCGCAACTCGCTGGCTCCGACGGCGGCGAGCACCCCGCCGTACACCACCGCGCCCACCACGACGCCTGCGCCGACCCGGGCGACGGCTCCCGCGCCGTGGTTCGATCCGACCGCGTGGGCGACCGCCCACACGGCCAGCCCCATCGCGGCGGCGGCCACGCCGACTCGCAGCGCGCTCGATCCGATCGCCTTGCCGTCGACTCCACCGACGCGGCGGCTGAGGGCGACGAGTGCGACAAGCGCGGCCACGGAGTACGCCCCGGCGTACGCGAGCGCGAGCCCTTGCACGTGCAGGGCACCGACGAGCGCGACCGCCAGCAGGATGTTCATCCCGTTCTCCAACCCGTTCAGCAGGAACGGCGTGCGCGTGTCCTTCAGCGCGTAGAAACCTCGCAAGGTGAAGAGGTAGATCGAGAACCCGGGTAGGCCGATGGCCAAGGCGGCGAGGATGTCGGCGACGAGCGCAGCCGAGGTCGCGTTCAAAGACCCTCGCGCCAGTAGGGCGGCCACCAACGGTCGGGCCAGCACGACGTAGCCGACCGCGGCCGGCACGACCACGATCACGAGCCAGCGCAGGCCGAGGGCGAACCGAGCCCGGTAGCCGGGCCAGTCCCCCCGGCTGGCGAGCGACGACAGCTCGGGCACGAACGTGGTCATGAGCGACACCGCGAACAGGCCGTGGGGGAGTTGGAAGAAGACGAACGCGTACGTGTACGCCGACGCGTCGCCGGTGCGCCGCGCGGCCAAGGCGAGCACGACCGCCAACGCGATCTGGTTGGCGACCACGTAGCCGACGGTCCACCCCGACAGCGACGCGACCTTGCGCACGGCGGGGTGACGAGGCTGGAACCGCCACCGCAGCCGCACGCCCGCCCGGCGCAAGGGCCACCACAGGACGACGGTCATCGCCACGATGCCGGCCGTCGTGCCGAGGCCGAGCAGGAGCAAGAGGCCGTTGTCGCTCCGCACCGCCCCGAGCGACGGCGCCTTCCCCGCGGCCCGAGCGAACAGCACGAGCGCCCCACACACGACGATGTTGTTGAGCACGGGCGCGAGCGCGGGCGCGGCGAACCGGCGGCGGGCGTTGAGGAGCGCGGTGCCGATGGCGGTGAGCCCGTAGAAGAGGATCTGGGGCAGGAAGAGGCGGGTGAGGGGCACCCCGACGGTCGCGAGCTGGTGAGCATCGGCCGAGCTCTTGCGGAGGGTGTAGATCCGGAAGATCGCGGGCGCGGCGACAACGGCGATGACGGTGAGGGCGACGAGAGCGACGGTCGCAACGGTGACGATCGCCGAGACGCCTTCGTCGTCGTCGGCTTCGAAGCGGTCGACGAAGACGGGCACGAGCGTCGCCGACAGGATGCCACCGAGGATCAACTCGTAGACGATGTTCGGCGTGGTGTTGGCCAGGTTGTAGGCGTCGGCCACGGCGATCGTGCCCAGCGCGTAGGTCACGGCACCGATCCGGAGGAGTCCGGTGACGCGGCTGAGCGCCGTGCCGACACCCACCATCGCGCTCGAGCGGGCGAGCGCTTCGGCCCGCCCCGCGTCGGCGGGCTGGGTCACGCGGTGCCCGTGGCCGTCTGGCCGCCGGCCTCCTCGAGCCCCTGGCGCAACGCCTCCATCTCGCCGACGAGACCGTCGACGTCGTCGCCCAGCCCGCTCAGGTCGGCCACGTCGCTCGCCTGTACCGACAGCTCGTAGGCCCGCGCCACCGCCTCGTCCAACCGGGCGTTGAGAAGCCGGAGCCGATCGCGGGTGTCGACGATGATCTCGTCCATGCGGGCCGCCGACGCGAGCTGTGCCTTGAGGGCCTCGACGGTGCGAGCGGTCGGACTGTCGACCCGAGCCGGCCCCGACCATTCGGCCATCACTTCGTCGAGCTCGACCTGCGCCTGGTCGCTGTCGATCTGCTGCCGGGCGTCGGTGAGGGCCTCGCCGCGCTGCGCGACCCGCCAGCACTCGGCGACCCCTTCGCTCACTCGGGCCGCGATCTCGCGCAGCCGCTCTCGCAATGGTCCGGCGTCGGCCCGGCCGACCGCGGCGTCGAACTTGGTCTGGGCTTGCTTCGCGTCGGACACGAACCGCCGCCACGGCTCGCCCAACGCGAACGGATCGATGCGATCACCCCTCTGGTCGCGGGGTACGGCGGTCGCGACTCGGGCCGCCCACGCCGCGCCGCCGAGGGCCACAACGCCCGCGACCGGCAGGCCGACGACGATGCCCACCGCGGCGCCGGCACCGGCGAGGAGGATGCCCAGCGGCGACATGATCGCCCGGGCGACCGGGGGAGTGAAGAACCGGTCGCGGAAGGAACGACGGGACGCCATCGGCCGAAGACTACGCGGGCCGGTGTGCGGTCAGGACGGCCACCAGGACGCCGGAGCCGTCCAGTCCGCGGCGAGGCGCACAGTCACGGCGCCGGTGATATGGCGGGACGAGCGCCCGACGAGCAGCTCGAACTCGCCGGCCTCGGCGTGCCAACACGCCGCCTCCTCGTCCCAGAACGCGAGCGACCGAGGGCCGAGTTCGAGCGCGACGGTGTGTGTCTCGCCGGGGGCGAGGGCCACCTTCGCGAACGCTCGCAGCTCCCGCTTCGATCGCGGCACGGCCGCGTGGACGTCGCGGACGTACAGCTGCACGACCTCACATCCGGGCCGCTGACCGGTGTTCGCGACGTCGACGGTGACGGTGAACGTCTCACCGGGCTCGACCACCTCCGGCGCGATCGGTGCGGCGATGTCGAACGCCGCGTAGCTCAAGCCGAACCCGAACGGGAAGCGCGGCTCGATGGTGTCGCGGTCGTACCGGCGATGGCCGGCGAACACTCCCTCGTCGTACACGACGTGACCACTCCCGCGGACCGCCTTGCCCGCCAGCGTGTCCTCGAGCCGGACCGGCAGGGTGCACGGCAGCCGTCCGCCGGGATCGACCGCGCCGAACAGCACATCGGCGAGCGCGTGGCCGCCTTCCTGGCCCGGGTACCACGCCCACAGCACCGCGGGGAGGGCGTCGGCCCACGACAGATCAACAGGCGAGCCGGCGAGCACCACCGCGATGGTGCGGGGTTGGGCCGCGGCGACGGCCCGGATCAAGTCGATCTGGCCGCCGGGGAGCGACAGGTCATCGCGGTCGCGCCCCTCGGTCTCCCACTCCCCGTCGAGGCCGAGGACGACCACGGCCGCGTCCGCCTCCCGGGCCGCGGCCACCGCCGGCGCGACGGGATCGTCGGGCATCGGTGAGGCGCACCGGAGCTCCAGGACGTTCCGGAAGACACCGCCGCCCTCCTTGGACGGCTCGGCCGTGACGACGATCGACACCGACGTCCCGGCCACGATCTCGACCTCGCCGTCGGAGACGCCGCTCGTCGTGTCGATGACGAGCGCGTCGTCCACGCGCAACGAGGCGACGCAGTTCGTCCGGAGCTTGAAACGGTGCGCGCCGGTTTCGGCCGCGACGAGGGTGCAGCTCGCTCGGATCGACCATCCGTCCTTCGGCCCGTCCGGCCACGGCTCCGACGCCAGGACGACGCGGAAATCGCGGGGCCGCAGCACCAGGCGCACGACGCCGACCGCGTCGAGGACGTCGACGTCGACGCCGGGCGTGCCGTCGGCCCGGCGCGCCGTCCGCCCGTCGATGGCGGGCACGCCCCGGTCGGCACGGGCCCCCGGCACGTGGATGACGTGGTCGGCGCCGAGGTGGCTGCGGATCCCGTCGAGGACGGTGGCGACCGTGGTCGGTGTCAGCCGGGCACTGCCGCCGCCGCCGAGGACTTCCCGGTCCGCGTTCGGCCCTATGACGGCGACCCGACCGAGCCCCGTGCGCGCGAGTGGCAGGCACGGCGCACGGTCGATCGGCTCGTTGCGCAGGAGCACCGCACCGGCGGCCGCAGCTTCGCGGGCCACCGCGGTGGCATCGCCGCCCCCACCCGGATGGTCGGGTCGCGGCGCTCGCCCGACCGCCCCGGTGCGTTCGGCGAGCAGGCGAAGGTGCTCGAGCTTGAGCGCGATGGCGTCGCGGGGAACGGTGCCCGCGTCGATCGCGGCGGCGAGCTTGTCGCCGAAGTGCGCTGGCGGTCCTGGCATCTCGACCTCGAGGCCGGCCACCGCGGCCGCGGCGGTACTGCGGGTGCCGAACCAGTCGGAGAACACCACGCCGTCCCAACCCCAGTCGCCCCGCAACACCTGGGTGAGGAGCCATGGATGCTCGCTGCAATGCGTCCCGTTGAGACGGTTGTACGCGGCCATCACCGCCCACGAGCCGGCGCCGCGCAGCGCGTGTTCGAACGGCAGGAGGGAGACCTCGCGCAGCGTCCGCTCGTCGATGTCGCTCGACACCTCGAAGCGGTCGTCTTCGGCGTCGTTGCCCACGAGATGCTTCACGCACGCGCCGACGCCCCGGGCCTGGAGGCCCCGGATGTACGCGGTGGCCAGGTGGGCCGTGAGAAGCGGATCCTCCGACATGCACTCGAAGTGCCGCCCGCCGAGCGGGTCGCGTTGCAGGTTCACGGTCGGCCCGAGGAGCACGTGGCCCCCCTTGGCCAGCACCTCGTCGCCCAGCGCCCGTCCGACGCGCTCGAGCAACTCGACGTCCCACGTGGCGCCGAGTGCCGCTCCGCACGGGAACCACACCGACGGTGGGCCGCCGACGAACAGCTCGCCCCGCGCGCCGCTCGGACCGTCGGTGACCTTCATCGCGGGGACCCCGGCGGCGGCGGGCGTGTTCCACCAGTCGACGCCGGCGAGCGGGCGCACCAACTCGTTGGTGTCGAGGTCCGCCAGGTCCACTAGGGCCACTCGTTCAGAAGTTGGAGACGACCGCGGTCAGGACCTTGCTGATCGACGCCGGGTCGCTCGCGTCGTAGACGGCGGCGCTGCTCGCCTCGGCGATCCGCCGGAGGACGCCGAGGTCGGCCCCATTGCCATAACCGATCGTGAAGACGCGGACGGGACGGCTCGCTTGGCCTTCGCTGCCTGAGCGCATCGCGGCGATCAGCGTGTCGAGCTGCCGGTCGTCGTCGGTGGTGTCGCCGTCGTCGTTCATGCCGTCGGTGAGCAGCACGACGGCGTTGATCCGCGTCGGGTCATACGAGTCGAGCGCGGTCTCGTAGCTGTCTTGGGTGACGGCGTACAGCGGCGTCCCGTTGGTGGGGACGAGCCCGCGGATGGTGCTCTTGATGCTCTCCCCTTGGTCGCCGATGCGCCCATAGTCGACGAGGTCGAGGAAGTCCTGATTTCCGCTGTCGCCCAGCTCAGTAGAGAAGATCCGCAACGCGACGTCGTCGTCGTCGCCGAAGAGGTCGATCGCGTCGATGGCGGCCTGCTTGGCCAAGTCGAGCTTGGTGTCGCTCGTGTCATCGCCCGCCGGATCACCCATCGACCCGGACACGTCGAGCACGAGCATCACGCGGGCCCGTTTGCGCTGCTGCTCCCAACGGTCGAGGAGCTCGGTGACCACGGGCGGATCGGGGACCTTGAGGAGCGTTTGCGGCTCGTCCGGGTCGAGGCCGTTGGCGGAGGTGATCGGGTCGCCGGTGGCGACCTCGGGGTTGCCGGGCCGGAACCCGAACCGCAGGACCTTCTTCTGGATCTCCGGCGTCTTGATGTAGTCCTCGAAGACCCGGGCCGCGTCCGCCTCTTGGTTGTCGACCCACGGCGCGTCGAGGACGATGTACGGGTTGTCCGAGAAGAGCGTCCCCTCCTTGGGATAGATCGCGACCAAGGGAACCTTGGGCTTCCGTGGCTTCTCGCCCGTGTCGAGGATGCCGTCGGGGTTGCCGTTGTTGTAGTCGATCACCGACTTCTCTTCGACCGCGACGGCCGACACGTAGGTGAGCGACGTGCTGCGCTGGTCGGCGCGATACCAGTTGTTGAGGAAGGTCAGGGTCGTGTCGCCGTAGTGCACGACCGCGGACTCGACGCCCGTCGCGAAGTCGACGACGTCGGGCTTGGCCAAATCCTCCGACGACAGCCCTGCGGTCTTGCCGGTCGCCGCGTAGGTCTGGGCGATGAGCGCGTTCAGGCCGCTGGTCGAGAAGTTGGGGTTGGTCTTGCCGAGTCGGAACGGTCCCCACTCCGGGTGCCCGAACGCGCCCCACCCTTGCTGGTTGCGCGCCAGGTCGAGGATGTCGGAGAACCCGATCGGCGTCGCCGGGTAACCGAGCGCGTCGGCCATGGGCTCGGGCATGGCGATGACGAGCGGCGTGAGCATGAACGGGTCGGCATCGGTGGCCATCGGTGGCTCGCCCTTGTCGTCGAGCCGCTGGTTGAGGACGGCGCCCCACGTGCTGGCGGATGGCGACCACACCACCGGGTTCGGTCCGTCGGCCTCGGTATCCCACCCGCGCTCGAGGGCCTGCTCGGCTGCGCCCGAGGACTTGCGTTGCGGACGGACGAAGATGCACGTGCCGTCGACCTCGGCCTGCGACGAGCCGTTGAAATCCTGCGCCAAC